>Ga0210036_1005336_pt1 | contig 11243 bp, 13 predicted proteins | sample CryGeymeta201515_FD_185469 | JGI IMG/M metagenome (GOLD analysis project Ga0210036, IMG submission 185469) | Groundwater microbial communities from Crystal Geyser aquifers in Utah, USA - Crystal Geyser metaG 2015-15 (SPAdes) (version 2) | ecosystem: Environmental > Aquatic > Deep subsurface >...
TACAGAGCGAAAACCGGGGCGTCGATGACGGCCTGATCTTGCGCGCTGGCAGCCGCAATCAATGCCATGCGCAGCGCCTCCGACACCTGCCCCACTGCGGCAATCGAATGCGCCGCAGGTACTGCGCCTGGAAGCGCAGGAAACCTCCCGCCATACGGGTGCAATAAGCGGCTACGGTCATGACCGTAATCGACGAACGCAGCACCGTCTGCAATGCGCGCAAGTCCCAGACATCAGACGTGATGTAGTACAGGTTGTGATGCGGGTAGTACCGTCCCGGATCGAGTACCACCATGGATTCACCCTTGATGTCCGGAATCAACAGCTTGTGATGCGGGTAGTACCGTCCCGGATCGAGTACCACCATGGGTTCACCCTTGATGTCCGGAATCAGCAGCTTGTGTTGCTGCGCCAACGCCGGGTAGATGCGGTCAATGGTGCGATACCAGGCATCCCCACTGCGCAGGGCTACATGACGGACAGCAACGGCGCTTCGGTGCTGTTCAAGATAGGCGGCGAAGCGTGGGTAGTCCGCCAAATTCGGAGGGTGTGCAGAATTTTGTGTAAACGGCATTTCGGTTTATTGCTGAGGGAGTCGTCCCTCGAACTGGATCGTAAAGCGGTTCAGTGCAACTCCACCGCGCGCACGGCACGGCGAAGATCACTCAATGAATGACGCAGATCCGGAACATTGCGCTGATACGCCGCCAGCAATCGCTCGACCGCCGGCAGCAGAAAATCGCCATCGCCAAATGATGGCTCAAGCAGCCGCATACGATGCAGCGGCCGGTCGCTGCAATAACCCGAAAGATCAAGCACGGCCGTGACCACTTCTGGCCGGGTGAACACCGCGCCTCGCTCACTACTCCCGTCGTCAGCCATTTGCCGCAACGCGGCGGAGATGGCAGATGGGCGCCATGCAGGGCCTAGGCTGTCAAATAGTGTCACGCGGAGGTCCGACCTTGCGCCGGGTCATGAATTGCGGATGACCCTCTCACCCGCACTTGGAATAGCCGCAGTTCAGGCAGGTGGCGCAGCCGTCCATGATGATCGTGGCCTTGGTGTTGCACTTCAGGCACATGCTGGCGCTGGGCGGGAAGCTGGTGCCGTCGCCGGTCACCGAAACGTCGTCGCCAGCCGACTTTGCGGTAGCGGCTGCGGCGGGTTCAGCGCGCTTTTTTTTTGAACGCGATTCGTAGGCGGCACGCTTGTCGGCGATCAGGCGCTTCTGGCCGTCGCTGAGTTCGTCATCAACGATCAGGCCGATCGATTTCAGGTGTTCTTCCACCACCGCGCCGATCTCGGCGACGATCGATGGCATGTACAGGCCGCCGGCCTTGAAGTAGCCGCCGCGCGGGTCGAACACCGCTTTCATTTCATCGACCAGGAAGGTGACATCGCCGCCCTTGCGGAACACCGCCGACATGATGCGGGTGAGCGCAACGATCCACTGGAAGTGATCCATGTTCTTGGAGTTGATGAACACCTCGAACGGGCGCCGCAATTCGTGTTCGGTGCCGGGATTGAGCACGATGTCGTTGATGGTGACGTACATCGCGTGCTCGACCAGCGGCGATTTGATCTTGTAGGTGGAGCCGACCAACACTTGCGGGCGCTCCAGACGCTCGTGCATCTGGATCACTTCGGCGCTGGCAAACGCCGACGGCTCGGCTACGTCGGCGTGCGCCGTTGCTGGCACGTCCTGCGCCGGCTTGGCGATGCTGTAGCTCTTGATCTTCTTGTTGATTTTCACGGTCATCGGGGGCGAACTCCTTGCAGCAGTGATACCGACCACAGCCGCCGACTGGGCTGGGTCGCGGGGAATTGGTCGGAACGCCGCGCCTGGCAGCCAGTGCCGGCGCGGCTTCCGTTTCAACGGTTTGGCGGTACCGCGTCAGCGCGCCTTGCCAGCCTTCTTTGCTGGTGCCTTGCTGGCAGCTGCTTTCTTCGGCGCTTTCTTCGGCGCTACTTTCTTTGTGGCAGCCTTCTTGGCAGGCGTCTTCCTGGCAACGGCCTTTTTTGCGGGTGCGGCTTTCCTGGCGGCCTTCCTGGCCGGGGCGGTGGCCTTGTGCACGGCGCTGCGCGCCTTGCCGACCGCCTTCTTCACCGCTTTGACGGCTTTACCCTCAACCCGCTTGGCTTTGCCAACCGCCTTCTTCACGGCTTTCTCGGCCTTGCCTTCGATCTTTTTGGCCTTGGCTACGGCTTTCTTCACCGCCTTGACGGCTTTACCCTCAGCCCGCTTGGCTTTGCCAACCGCCTTCTTCACCGATTTCTCGGCATTGCCTTCGGCTTTTTTGGCTTTGCCAACGGCCTGCTTCACCACCGCCTTGGCTTTTTTCACGGTTGCCTGCGCCTGCTTCTTCGCACGCGTTGCGCGCTTGGCAACGGCCTTGCGCGCCGTGCTTACCGCCTCTTTGGTTTGTGCAACCACCGTCTCGGCACGCTGCACCACCGCGCTACCAACCTGCATGGCAGCCTCGCTTACGCGCTCCGCATCATGCGACAGTCCGGATGTGACTCCATTGCCATTGCTCATAAGGCCCCTCCTCATATCGGGCGAACGTTGAGCGAATCAATTTTGCAGTTCCGGCGTTGGCGCCCAGCGCCGGCGTGTCATCGACACACTGTCAAATCTACTCCCAGTCGCGGCAAAAATCCGCACCTGCGCGCAATCAGAATTTGCCGTAGTAGCCTTCCTTGAGCGCGTCGAACAAGTTGGCGGCGGTGTGCAACTCGCCGTCGTACTCCACTTCCTCGTTGCCACGCGCTTCGACCACCGAGCCATCCTCCAGCTCGAATCGATAGATGGTGTTTTCCAGGTCGGTTTCCTTCACCAGCACACCCTGAAAAGCAGCCGGGTTGAAGCGGAAGGTGGTGCAACCCTTGAGACCCTGCTCGTGGGCGTACCGGTAGATGTCCTTGAAGTCCTCGTAGCGGTAGTCGGTGGGCACGTTCGCGGTTTTGGAAATGGACGAGTCCACCCACTTTTGCGCGGCGGCCTGAATATCGACATGCTGCCTGGGCGATACGTCATCGGCAGCAATGAAGTAGTCGGGCAGGCGGGTGTTGTCGTCTTCGCCAAAGGGCATCGCCGCGGCGTTGACCAGGGTGCGGTAGGCGAGCAACTCGTAGCTGAAGACTTCGATCTTTTCCTTGCTCTTCTTGCCCTCGCGGATCACGTTGCGGCTGTAGTGATGGGCAAAGCTGGGCTCGATGCCGTTGGAGGCGTTGTTGGCCAGACTCAGCGAAATGGTGCCGGTCGGGGCGATCGAGCTGTGGTGGGTGAAACGCGCACCTACCTCGGCCAGCTGCGCGACCAGTTCCGGCGCCACTTCGGCCACGCGCTGCATGTAACGGCTGTAGCGCGCATGCAGCACCTTGCCGCTGATTTTTTCGCCCACCCGCCAGCCATCGCTCACCATTTCCGGGCGCTGCCGCAGCATCGCCGCGCTGATCGTGAACACCTCATCCATGATCGGCGCCGGGCCTTTCTCGCGTGCCAGTTCCAGCGCCATTTCCCAACCGGCAACTGCCATCTCGCGGGCCACCCGTTCGGTGAAGGCGCAGCTTTCGGGCGAGCCGTATTTCATGCCCAGCAGGGTGACCGTGGAGCCCAGTCCGAGGAACCCCATGCCGTGACGACGCTTGCGCTGGATCTCGTCGCGCTGCTGTTGCAGCGGCAGGCCATTGACCTCGACCACGTTGTCGAGCATGCGGGTGAACACCCGCACCACTTCCTTGTACTCGTCCCAGTCGAAGCGGGCGGTGTCGGAAAATGCATCGTGCACGAACTTGGTGAGGTTGACCGAACCGAGCAGGCAGGCGCCGTAGGGCGGCAATGGTTGCTCACCGCACGGGTTGGTCGCGCGAATTTGCTCGCACCACCAGTTGTTGTTCATCTCGTTGACGCGATCGATGAGGATGAAACCGGGCTCGGCGAAATCGTAGGTCGAGGTCATGATCAGATCCCACAGCCGCTTGGCGCGGATGCGGTTGTAGATCTTGCAGGCGACCAGGCCATCGTCGCGGGTGACGTAATTGCGGCTGGTCGGCCACTCACGCCAGATCACCTGCGCCGGGTCGGTCAGATCGATCTCCGATTCTTCCTTGACATGCACCGGAAACACCAGCGGCCAATCGGCATCGGCACGTACTGCATGCATGAACTCGTCGGTGATCAGCAGCGACAGATTGAACTGGCGCAGCCGACCATCTTCGCGCTTGGCGGAGATGAACTCCTTGACATCGGGGTGGCCGACATCAAAGGTGCCCATCTGCGCGCCACGGCGGCCGCCGGCCGAGCTGACGGTGAAACACATCTTGTCGTAAATATCCATGAAGCTCAGCGGCCCGGAGGTGTAGGCGCCAGCGCCGGACACATACGCGCCGCGCGGGCGCAGGGTGCTGAACTCGTAACCGATGCCGCAGCCGGCCTTGAGGGTGAGGCCCGCCTCATGCACCTTGTCGAGAATGCCGTCCATCGAATCCTCGATGGTGCCCGACACCGTGCAATTGATGGTCGAGGTGGCCGGTTTGTGCGCGCGCGCGCCGGCATTTGAAGTAATGCGGCCAGCCGGGATCGCGCCACGCCGCAGCGCCCAGACAAAACGCTCGTACCAGTAGGCGCGCAGATCCGCGCTCGGCTCGGCTTCGGCCAGCGCCTTGGCAACGCGCTTGTAGGTGTCGTCGATGGTGACATCGACCGGTTCGCCCTGCTTGCTGGTGAGGCGGTATTTTTTTTCCCAGATATCCTGCGACGCGGGTTGCATGGGGACTTCCCGCGCCACGTCCGGTTTGACAGCAGCAAGGCGTGCCGGTTTCATGTCGTAACTTCTCCTTGGGTTCCCGATGACCGTCGGGATTGCGGATGACAGGGACACGCCGGGGGCAGCGTGGGAACGCGGTCGTTGGGGCTCAGGCGGGGCTGGGTTGGCCGGTGAGATCTGGCGCAGGGCGGCGGCGTGCCAAGATTGGGCTGGACGCCACGCGCAAAAAAACAGCAACCCAATAAATAGGGTTAATCATACCCAACAACCCCTATATCTTGTGTAACGCGGCGTTCAAAGTACCTCCGTGCGCGAAGCCTGTCAACCGCAAAAGCACCCGAAAAGAGCGCATTCCACGCACACAGTGCGCTTGCATTTCGAGCCGCTGCCCACACAAGGCCAGGGTGTCCGTGTTTGCCGTAAAAAGCCGTTACGCACCTCGCGAGCCGGGCTTTGTTAAGGTGGTTTCGGCGAGGATCAATCGTCGTACTCTCTATTCTCAGGATTTCGCGTCATGCGCATCACACCATCGCCGCAACGCCTCGCACTCATCGCCGTGCTGTTGGCATCATTCGGCCTGGCCGAACCCGTGCATGCAGCGCTGCCCACGGCCGACGCGGCTGGCACGCCACTGCCGTCGCTGGCGCCGATGCTGGAGCGGGTCACCCCGGCGGTGGTCAACATTCACAGCCAGCAAGTGCAACGGGTGCGCAATCCGCTGGCGGAAGACCCGTTTTTGCGCCGTTTTTTCGGCATCCCCGACATGCCGCAGGAGCGCGTTCGGCAATCGCTGGGCTCGGGCGTCATCGTCGATGCCGACAGTGGCCTGGTGCTGACCAACAACCATGTCATCGAGGGTGCCGATGATATTTCGGTGACGCTTGCCGACGGCCGCACTCTGGTTGCCGAGTTGGTGGGCTCCGATCCGGATACCGATGTCGCGTTGGTGCGCGTTGCCGCCGAGAATCTGGTGGCGCTGCCATTGGCCGACAGCAAAGCGCTGCGCGTCGGCGATTTTGTGGTGGCAGTAGGCAACCCGTTCGGCTTGGGGCAAACCGTCACCTCGGGCATCGTTTCGGCACTGGGCCGCAACGGGCTGCGCGGTCTGGGTTACCAGAACTTCATCCAGACCGATGCCAGCATCAACCCGGGCAACTCCGGTGGCGCGCTGGTCAACCTGCGCGGCGAGCTGATTGGCATCAACAGCGCCATTTTCAGCCCATCGGGCGGCAACATCGGCATTGGCTTTGCCATTCCCGCCAGCTTGGCGAATGAAGTGATGCGGCAGTTGCTGGCCTATGGTGAGGTGCGCCGTGGCAACCTCGGCGTGGCCACCCAGGACATCACCCCAGAGCTGGCCGACGTGCTGGCACTTGGGGCGCAGTCGCGTGGCGCATTGGTGGCGCGCGTCGAGACAGGTTCACCGGCCGAGCAGGCTGGCGTGCGCGTCGGTGATGTCATCACCCAACTGGACGATCAGCCGGTGCTCGATCGCGCCGCTCTGCACAACATCGAGGGCCTGTTGCCGGTTGGCAAGCCGATCCGTATCGGCGTCAACCGCGACGGCAAGCCACTGCGCCTGAAAGCCGTGCTCAAGGCGCGTCCGAAAGAACTGGCCGGCGATGCGCTTGATCCGCGCCTGAGCGGCGCGCTGTTCGCGGAGATTCCCGAGCGCCTGCGCCAGGGCGGGGTTACCGGCGTGGTGGTGAGCAAGGTTGAGCGCGGTAGCCGCGCGGCGATCAACGGCATGCGCGCCGGCGATCTGATCACCGCGATTGGCCGGCGTCGGATCGATGGCTTGAGCAGCCTGCAATCGCTGGCCGACGCGGCGCCGCGTGAGCTGGCGTTGCAGGTGACCCGTGGCCAGCGCGCTGGCGTGCTGCTGATGCAGTAACCGACGCCCGTTGGCGGGAGCACCGTGGCAAAACCTCAGCGCACCGGATTGATCGGCCGGCGCTTGCCCTGATAGGGCGCGTAGAGGTGTGCGATGCGATCCAGGTCGGCGGCCATGTCATCGCTCAGCTCGATCAGCGGCCCGACCACAATCGCCTTGTTCGGATAATCGAACGCCACGCATTGCAGCGGCACGCCAGCGGCGCGGGCGATTCGCCAGAACCCGGTTTTCCAGCGTGGCGCGTGGCGGCGGGTGCCTTCCGGTGCCAGCGCCAGCCACAGCGTGTCGCGTTCGGCAAAGCGTGCGGCCATGCTGGTGGCGAGGCCCTGCGGATGTTGGCGATCGGTCGGGATGCCGCCAAGTTTGCGCAACAACCAGCCCAGCGGCCCCCAGAACAACTCCGCCTTGCCCATGAACTCGATGCCGAGGCCAAGGCCCAGCTTGGCCGACAGACCCCACACCACATCCCAGCCCGAAGAATGGGGTGCGGCGATGATCACCACCTTGCGGCAATCGGGAAAGGCACCGGTCATGCGCCAGCCGCCCAGACGCAACACGGTGCGGCCAAAGCAGCGCCCGAACCGGCTCGACGCACGCGGCGCGCAGGCCGGCACATGTACCGGCAGCGGATCAAAGCGCGCCGCGTGCAGGTCAATCACGGTCATCGCGCCAGGCGCGTGCGGCGCGGCCACGTTTCACCTGCGCCCGCTCACGCTTGCTGCTCAACCGACGCTCGATGCTGCCGCGCTTGGGCTTGGTAGCGACGCGCGGCGTGGCGACCGCCAGTGCGATGTGCAGCAACGCGAGCAAACGTGCGCGCGCATCGTCGCGGTTGCGTTCCTGGGTGCGGTAGCGCTGCGCGCTGAGCACCAGCACGCCATCGGCAGTGATGCGGCGATCACGACGCGCCAACAGACGCGCACGCACGGGCTCGGATAACGACGGCGATTGCGCAATGTCAAAGCGCAGTTCGACCGCGGTAGACACCTTGTTGACGTTCTGCCCCCCCGGGCCGCTGGCGCGCACAAAACGCTCCACCAGTTCTTCTTCGGGTATGGCGAACCCCGGCACCACCTCCAGCATCACCGCTCCCCTTGATCGCCCGATGGGCGCGACGATTTTACCGGTTTGCGTGCCGTCGGCGAGTGCGCACTGATCCGACACGCCGGGTGCAGACGGCAAAAACCAACGACGCGCCCGAAGGCGCGTCGTTGGTTGCACTATGAGGCGTGATCAGCGATGCCCACGCCCGCGCTCGCCGCGGTGCTCGCCGTTGTCGTGGCCGCGGCGGCGATCACCACCGCGGTGACCGTCATCGCCGCGATAACCGTCATGATGACCGTAGCCATCGCCACGGCGGTAGCCATCGTGACCACGGTAGCCATAACCGGAGCGATAGCGGTAGCCGTCGCGGTAGCCATAGCCGTCGCGGTAGCCATAGCCGTCGCGGTAGCCATGGCCGTCGCGGTAGCCATAGCCATCACGGCGCGGATAGCCGTACACCGGTCGCGAATAGTAGTAGCGCGGCCCATAGGCGTAATGCGCAACATACAGCCGCTCGCGGGTGGGGCGGTAATACGGTTGCCCAGAGGCGAAATAGACGTTACCCAGATCGACAAAAATACGGGTATCGCCCGCCTGGGCGGTCGACGACATGCCCAGGCCGAGCACGCCAGACACAGCAAGTACGGTTGCAACGACCAGATTGCGCATGATGTATCTCCTCGTTGGACGCAGTTGCAGGGTCGCCCGAACGCGGTGAACCGACTTTGAACCTGGCGCTGAACCGGAACTGTCGTTCAGGTTGGTTCAGGGAACGATTTACAAGGTTTTGTAGATGAACCCGATCAGCAATTCCGGGCTGATGAACTGGCCGGCCCAAACCGCGTTGTATTGCGCCGTGGGCTGGGCGGCAATCACTTCGTCCAGCGATTTGCCCTGCTGCTTGAGCGCGGCAACGCGGGTGTGGAAATCGCGCAACATCTCGCCATAGGCGGCCAGTTCGGCACGGTTGCTCAGCGGCCCGTGGCCGGGTACCACCAAGGCGCTGTCGTCGATCAGGGCCAACGCCGTGTCCACGCCGGCGATCATGCCGTTGATGCCGCCACCGGCGTCGACGTCGATGAAGGGGTAAAGACCGTTGAAATAGATGTCGCCCATGTGCAGCACTTTCGCCTCGGCAAACCAGACCATGGCATCGCCATCGGTGTGCGCATGCGCAACGTGCATCACCCGCACATTCTGGCCGTTGAGGTGCAGGCTCAAGCCGTCACTGAAAGTGACCAGCGGCAGTGCGGCCGCCGGTGCCGGTTTCAGGTCGCGCTTGAAGGTTTCCAGAAACTGCGCCTGGCTCATGCGCTTGCGCACATTGTCGTGCGCCACGATCACCGCACCGGCGCCGCCGAAACTTTCATTGCCGCCGGTATGGTCACCGTGGAAGTGGGTATTGAGCACGAAGCGAACCGGCTTGTCGCTGAGCGTGGCGATCGCGGCGCGAATCTTGTCGCCCAACGGCGCGAACTGGTCGTCGATGATGAAAGCGCCATCCACGCCGCTGCTCAAGACGATGTTGCCGCCCTGCCCGGTCAACAGGGCGAGGCCATCGCGCAGCGGGGTGATGGCGATGTCGACGTTGACAAAGCGGTCATCGCTCTGCGCGCTTGCGGCGGGTGCCCACAGCACCAACAAGGCCGCCAAAAACATGATGGCAATACGCATGCTGCCTCCCGAATGTGTGTTCGGGAGGCAGTGTAGCAGTCACTTTCGAGGTGCGGTCAAGCCGCGCTCAGTAGTGCAGGAAGCGCAACAGGCGCAGCAGGATCCGCTTCACCGTGCCCGGCGCCTGCGCGGCATCGATGCTGTTGCCATTGACTAGCAACGTACCGGACAGACTGGCGCCGTCATCACCGCGCAGCACCGTGAGCGACTCGAAGCCCAGAGTCAGCAGGCGTGGCTCGCTGCCTTCCTCGCCGGTGGAGGTGATGGTCAAATTGCCGTTGTATTCGCGCAGCGCATCTTCATCGACCCGCTGAAAATGGCGTTCGATCTGGCCGTCAACGCTGCTCGTGGCAGCGCGTGGATGAAAGTTGCTGAAGGTGGCCACGGTGGTACGTTCAGCGGCCTCGGAACCCAGCGTGCCTTGGGTCAGTGCGTGGAACTGGCCGCCAAAATCATCGCCAAGCGTGGTTTCGCGGGTCAGGTTGAAATCGGCGCGGGCGCTGCCCGCAGCGAGCAGGGCAATCAAGGCAACGCTGGACAGGGGTAATTTCATGGCAGTTTCTCCGTTTTGGCTGGGATGGTTACCTGAAGCCAATGGCCCCAAGCCAGGATGAAAACGCGGCACACCGCATTGCGTTGACAGCGGCTACTCGGTGGCGGCGTACAGGTCATGATCCAGATCAGCACGCAGGTCGCGCAATTTGTCGGCGTAATCAGCCATCCGCTTGTCGGCTTCGCTGCGCGGTGTCCAGCACGGCACAGGCGTGGGCTTGCCATCCGCATCGAGCGCCACAAACACCATCACGCAGCGGGTGGTGTGGGTACGCTGCTGTGCTATCGGCTCCAGCGCATCGACGTCCACCGCGATATGCAGGCTGCTGGTGCCGGTCAGCACCACCCGTGCCCGCACCTCCACCACATCACCGATATGAATCGGTTTGAGAAAACTCATGCCACCGACGCTGGCGGTTACCGCATAGCCGCCGCACCAGCCGACGGCACAGGCATACGCCGCCTGATCCATCCATTTCATCACCATGCCGCCGTGCACCTTGCCACCCCAATTAACATCGGTCGGCTGCGAGATCCAGCGGAACAGGCATTCGCGCGGTCGGTTGGGCACGGTTCCACTCCATTGATGAATGCGCCACAGTCTGCCGCAAGTGCCGTTGTTTGGCGACTCAACGCAGACCAAATGCAGACTGGTGTGTGCTCAGGCTCATTTGCAAGCGCGGGCGACCGTGTCGTCGAGCTGGCGCAGGCGATCAAAGGTGATGGTGTACCAGTGCCGATCGCGTTCTTCTTCGGCGGCAGCACGCGCCCGTGCGCAGGCATTGACGTGCGCTGTGCCGGTAGCCGCGGTGCGTACACGCACGGTTTTGCTGCGCGGCGCGGCCCGGCGAAGGGTTTGCGGGCGGGGCGCGGCCACGCGCGGCACCGGCTCGGCCGTGACATCGCGCTGCCAAACCTGCTGCGCGTTTGCTGCGCAAGGTGCTGACTGGTAGCTGGTTACCGCATCGGCGGCTTGGCATTTGAAGAGTGTTGCAGCATGTACGGCGGCCAACGGTGGCGCAAGGGCCAGCAGCATCAGGACAGCGCGTACCAGTGCCGAAACGCGGTGGCTGATGCCCCGCTTGATGGTTGCTGTGCGCATTGCCTTGCCCCCTTTGAGTGCTGGCGTGCAGGCTATCGCAGTGCGCGCTCGCGGTCTGTCGGCGAGCGATGGAGCCGCGTGTCAGAAATCTCCGACACGCGGGCGATCATCGCACAGCACCCGATTCACGGCTGGCGGACGATCTCGCCTTGCTTCATCACCAGCAACGGGGTCTGGGTCGAACGGATAGTGCTCAGCACATTGCCCG
>Ga0210036_1005339_pt1 | contig 11239 bp, 9 predicted proteins | sample CryGeymeta201515_FD_185469 | JGI IMG/M metagenome (GOLD analysis project Ga0210036, IMG submission 185469) | Groundwater microbial communities from Crystal Geyser aquifers in Utah, USA - Crystal Geyser metaG 2015-15 (SPAdes) (version 2) | ecosystem: Environmental > Aquatic > Deep subsurface >...
GGATGCCGAGGTGACCGAGCATGCGCTGCTGGATTGCCAGCTTGCGGTCGCGACCCAGGTCCGCGGTCTGGCCGGTGATCCGACCTGGATGTTCGCGGCCGCAGACCAGCAGTTCGGGCAGGTTGGCGAGTCGCTGTCCGGCCTCGATCAGCCGGCAGTGCATTTCGTAGTCCTGGCAGCGCGGAAAGGCAGTGTCGTAGCCGATCGCTTTCAGTGCCGCTGTTCTTGCCATCACGGTGCGGTTGATGATCGGGCAATGGAACAGCAAGTGGGCACGTATTTCGTCCGGGTCCAACGGTTGGCGACGCACCTTGTCGAGCATCCTGCCGTCGGCATCCATGAAGCTGCACCAGCTACCGATCTGCACGATGTCCGGATGGGCATCGAGCCAGGCGACCTGGCGCGCGAGTCGCTCCGGGTAGGAGTGGTCATCGCTATCCAGCAGCGCGATGAATTCGCCGCGGGCAAGTTCCAGGCCATGGTTTCGAGTCGCGGGAATGCCAAGGTTGCTCGGATTGCGGGCGATCCGCAGACGTGGATCGGAATAGCGCGACAGCACTTCGAGCGTGCGGTCGGTGGAGCCGTCGTCGACCACGATCAACTCGAAGTCGGTGAAGCTCTGCGCCAGCATGCTGTTGACCGCGACCGGAATGTAGTGTTCGCGGTTATAGACTGGAATGAAGACGCTGACACGGGGAATCTGGAGCATCGAGGAGTGAGTCTGGGCCGGGCAGGATCGAGACTGCATGCTACCATCCGGTCACCCCTCTCAACTGGATTGCGCCCGATGAAGCTGTGGCTTGGCTCGCTGTTCCAGACCAATGCCCATTCCCTGCCGCGACGTTTGTACTTCGCACTTCTGCGCCGCCTGTTGGCGGTGTTCGGCAAACGTCAATCGGTGCATTTCGTCCCGATCAACAACAAGCGCTACAAGCGTGTGGTGTTCGGTGACAGCTACGAGGCCGCGAAGGTCGAGCACGCGCTGGACTGCGAGCCCGGGCGCAACCGCTTTCCTGCGCTGATCCATCGCCACGAGAACGAATTACTGCTGGCCTTCGTCGACGGCCGTCGCTTCGAGCCTGAACGCGCCGATGATCGCCTCCGTCTGGCCGCGTTTTACGGTGAACTCTACGCGCAGGGTGCGGCGCTGCGCGATTCGGCGGGCATGGGCAGGCGATTCGCTGTCGACCTCGAGTTCCTGGTCGATGCCGGGGTCGTCACCTCGGTCGTGGCCGACCGCTTGCAGCAGCGCGTGAACAGACTGCGGCCCGGCCAGATCACGTTCGGTCTGGATTACGTCGATCCGGTGGCCAAGAACTTCGTCATCGGCACCGGTGAACGCCTGTACGCGATCGATGTAGAAAGCCTGAGATCCAACGTAGCGCTGGGATCCGGTGTTGCCAAGGCGCAGATCCACTGGCTTGCCCCGGACTGGAAGGCGGAGTTCGTCGCGGGAATCGAGCGGGCTTCCGGAATCTCGATCAGCCAGCAGCTCCCTTATATCGATCTCTGTTACCAGGTCGGATGGCTCAAGCGCAAGGCGTTGCAGGGCAAGCTGAAAACGGCCCATCTGGAGCTGCTTGCATCCTCCGATGGATGATCTGCAACAGCTCAACGGTCAGGGTTCTGACCGTCCCGCTGTCGCATCTGGCCATGCTGGCATCCCATGTCGCGTTGCCGCCCCGGGCCACGCGCAGCCCGGGCTTCGCGGCGTGACTTGCTATAGCTTTCAAGCTGGGTTTCACTGAGCAAGGCGCGTTGGTCGATGTGCGCGTTCAGGTGCGCCAGCCGGATCCTTGCCTGCAACTCTCCGATTTCCATCAGCGCGACCTTCAGGCTCTCGCCGTCGACCGAGCGGTCGACGAACTGCTGGTCCAATGCCTGTTCACGGGCGATCAGCTGCTTGCCCAACTGCCCGGCTTCGGCTTTCATTGCGCTCATCAGCGCCGCCGTGGCGGCGCGTTGCTCGTCGCTCAGCTCCAGTACTTCGGCCAGCTCCAGCACGTGCATCGGTCCCGGGTAGCCGTTGGCGTCGGCAACTCTACCGGCCCCCATGCCGCGGCCCTCGCGATAGGCGTGGATCTGCTGCGGTGTGAGCGAACTGACCGCGCGGGTCTCGGTGGCGTCGGCTTCGGCAGCCGGATCCTGGGCAAGGGCAGACTGCGTGATGATGCAGGACAGGAGCAGGAAGGTCAGCGCGCGCATGGTAGATTCCTTATTGCAATGTAGAAAATGAATGCTGGTCGAGTCAGCAGATCCGCGGCAGCGGGTCATCTTCGAGCTCGTCGACCAGGCGTTGGCCACCGAGGCCTGTGGTCAGTGTAACCGCGGCTCGGCCCTCGGCCAGGCGTCCGATCACGGCTGCATCCGGCGCAGCACCCGATTCGCGCAGGGCCGCGATTGCGGCCTCGGCCTGTTCCGGGGCGATCACGGCCACGACACGGCCTTCGCAGGCCAGGTACAGCGGATCGTAGCCGAGCAGTTCACAGACCGCGCGGACCGGCTCGGATAGCGGAATCGCGGCTTCGTCCAGTTGCACGCCCATGCCGGTTTCACGCGCCAGGTCCAGCGCCACCGTGGCCAGGCCGCCGCGAGTCGGATCGCGCATGAAGCGCAGCCCGTCGAACTGCAGCAGCCATTCGGTGATCGGCAGGACGCTGGCCGAATCGGATTTCAGATCGCCGCGCAGGCCGTACTGTTCCCGTGCCAGCAGCACCGCGGTCCCGTGATCGCCGACGCTGCCCGAGACCAGTACGCAGTCGCCGGGTTGAATACGATCCTGGCCCAGTGCGGGTCCTGCTTCGACCACGCCGATGCCGGTGGTCGCGAGATACACGCCGCCGCATTCGCCTTTTGCCAGGACTTTGGTGTCACCCGCGACAATCTGTACCCCGGCTTCGGTTGCAGCCGCGGCCAGGGCATCGACGATCCGCTCCAGCAACACCATCTCGGTCCCTTCCTCAATGAAGGCGTTGAGTGTCAGGTACAGCGGCTTCGCGCCGGCCACGGCCAGATCATTGACCGTGCCGTGGATCGCCAGCGATCCGATGTTTCCGCCGGGGAACTCCAGCGGATCGACGGTGAAACCGTCGGTGGTCATCATCAGCCGTGCGCCTTCGGGGACCTGCACCGGCGCGGCATCGAGCCGCGTATCCAGCCCGCGATCGCCGAGCCGGGCGGCGAACAGGTGGTCGATCAATTCGCGCATGTAGCGCCCGCCGTTGCCGTGGGCCAGGCGAATGTGCTTTTCGGGTTTGAAGTTCAAGACACGGACTCGTTGCGAGTGAAAGCTGCAGCAATGATAGCCACGCAGTGCAGTGCCGGACTGATCCAGATCAACGCGAAGGCTGGGCCGGCCCGGCACCTGTGTCGGCGGCCAGTTCGATCACCTGTCCGTAAGCGATGCCGGCGTCGTTGACTGGAACCTGCTCCGGCACCAGGGCGGTCGCGCCGGCGCGCTCGATTGCAGCGATCGCCCGTTGCGTCAGCAGGGCGTTCTGGAACACGCCGCCGGTCAAGCCGACGCGCGTGATGCCGCGCTCGATCGCAAGCACTGCGGTCAGTCGACCGGCCAGCTCGGCCAGCGCGACATGAAAGCCGAGTGCGCGGTCGGCTGCCGGGATTCCCGAGTCCGCCATCCAGTCCATCAGCTCGGCCCAGTCGGCACGCGCCAGGCCGTCGGTATCGGTCCGAAGCGGGATCTCCGGCACGACACAAGGCTGTCCACGAACAGCCAGCGCTTCCAACCGCGACGGACCCTGGCCCTCGTAGCTCGATTCATGCCCGAGACCGACCAGGCAGGCGGCGGCGTCGAACAAGCGTCCGGCCGCACTGGTCCAGGGACTGGCCAGACCCTGGGCCCATGCGTGCTGCAGCAGCGGGTCGATCTCCGGCGCGTCCGGCCAGTCGAACCCTGCATGCCAGGCAATCGATTGGGCCGAGCGCCACGGCTGGCGCACCGCCTGGTCGCCGCCGGGCAACCGGAACGCTCGCAGCGAGGCGACCCGGGACCAGGCGCCGGGCCGCCCGAACAGCGTCTCGCCACCCCACAGCGTGCCGTCGCGGCCGTAGCCGACGCCGTCCCAGGCAAGCACCAGCAGGTCCTCGTTGAGCGCGCCGAACTCGCCGGCCAGCACCGAGGCGTGGGCCTCGTGGTGAAACACCGGCTGCAGCGGCAGGCCGCGTCGCCGGGCCCAGCGACTGTTCGGGAAATCGGGATGAACGTCGCAGGCCAGCTGCTCGGCGATTACGCCGTACAGCGCCTGCAGGTCCTCGACCACCTGTTCGAACACCTCGACCGCGCGCGGACTGGCCAGTTCGCCGATATGCGGCGAGATCACCACTCTGCGGCCCCAGGCCAGCGCCACGGTGTTCTTGAGAAAAGCGCCGACCGCCAGCGTCGGCCGCTCCAGTTCGATCGGAAGATCCAGCTCCAGCGGCGCGTTGCCGCGGCCGAGCCGGATCGGCCGGACCTTGCCGGCTACGGCACGCCAGACCGGATCGTCGGCCGGGCGCTGGATCGGGCGGTCGTGGTGCAGGAAGGCATCGGCGACCTCGCCCAGCCGGGCCTCGGCCTGGTCGGGATCGGTCAGCACCGGCTCGCCGCTCAAGTTTCCGGAAGTGGCGACCACCGCCTCGCCTACTTCGCCCAGCAGCAGGTGATGCAGCGGCGCGTAGGGCAGCATCAGACCAACCTCGCCCAGGCCCGGCGCAATGCCCGCGGCAAGGCCCGCATCGGCCCGCAGCCGGGCCAGCACGATCGGCCGTTCGGGATCGGCCAGGCGGGCGGCGATCGCGGGCTCCAGCTCCGCCAGTTCGCGCGCGGCGTCGAGGCCGTCGGCGCCGCGCATCGGCAGCATCAACGCCAGCGGCTTGTCCGGACGACGCTTGCGTTGTCTCAGTCGCTGCACCGCGTCCTGGTCGGCGGCACGGCACACCAGGTGGTAGCCGCCAACGCCGCGGATCGCGACCACGCCGCCGCCGCGAATGATCTTCAGCGTCTCTGCCAGGGCAGCCTCGTTGCCCTCGACGCAGCGCTCGCCCTGGCGGAAGGTCAACGAAGGTCCGCAAACCGGGCAGGCCAGCGGCTGGGCGTGGAAGCGCCGATCCAGCGGATCGCTGTATTCGGCATGGCATTCGGGGCACAGCGGAAAGCCGGCCAGCGTGGTGTTGGGCCGGTCATAGGGCAGGGCGCGGATGATGGTATAGCGCGGCCCGCACTGGGTGCAGTTGATGAACGGATAGCGGAACCGGCGCTCGGCCGGGTCGCTCATCTCGGCGACGCAGTCGGCGCACAGGAACTGGTCGGGCGGCACGTGGATGTCCGGCTTGCCGCTGTCGCTGCTGTGGCGAATCTCGAAGCGCGCCATCGGCGCCGCGTCCACCGGTTCGTTGCACAACAGCTCCGGCCGCGCCAGCGGTGGTGCGTCTGCAATCACGCGCCGGGCGAATTCGACCAACTGGTCCTCAGGCCCGTGAACCTCGACCTCGACCACTCCGGCGGCGTTCAGCACCCAGCCGGCCAGCTCCAGCTCATGCGCAAGCCGGTAGACGAACGGCCGGAAGCCGACCCCCTGGACCCGGCCGGAAATGGTGATGTGTCGAGTCTTCAGAGCAGGCACGGAACGGCTTCAGCAAATCCTGCCGTACAAGGCCTCGAGCCGTCGATCCGCGGTCAGCAGTCGGGCATCGAAACGCCTTGCGGCAATCAGGTAAAGACAATCGTAGACGGGATGTTCCAGCCGGGTCGCCAGAGCCAGAGCCTCCGGGAACAGGCTGGTGTCCGGGATCCAGAGGCTCACCAACGCCAACGCTTCGGCATGCCGGTGGCGGATGGTCTTGCCGTCGAGCCGGCCGGCCTGGTGGTATTTCCAGAGCGCATTGGCGGTTTCAGATGCGAACAATTGCGGTGCGATCACATCGGATGCCGACTCGATTCCCTCGAGCATGGGCAAGTGATCGGCCGGCGAAAGGACCGCCCGCAGTGCCGCCGAGGCGTCCAGAACTACGCTGTCCATCAGCGCTCGCGATCCTCGGCCACCAGTGATTCAGGCGCGTCATCACTGAACTCGAAGTGGCGCCCGCTGTTCTTGAGGGCAAGAACCGCTTGTTCCCGGCGATCGGTCCGGCGCAATCCACGCGCCTCGCGCAAGGCCACGATCGCCTGTTGCGTCAGGCTGCGCTGCTCGATCATGGCATCCACCTTCAGCGCATCGTAGAGCTCCTGGGGCAGGTCTCGAATCTGCAGATTGGGCATGCTGGCGGTCATCCGTTGCGGTGCATTCATATTGCATGCATTATGCATCCAGTGTTCTTGTCATTCAACCGCAGCGCGGCCGGCGGCTCGATCAGCCGCCGGCAGCGGTCCGGACGCGCCGGTGGCGCGCCAGGTACAGCGGCGTCCATGCGTGCGGGGTGCGCTGGACCAGGCGGTAGCGGGCGACATGATAGGACGGGTCGAAGCCGTAGAAATTCATCCGTATCCGCTCCAGCTCGGCGCCACGATACGACTCCAGCGGGCGCTCGGCCTCGTCGCGGCGGCGGCGTTCGCGCTTGGCGGCCAGCCGCTGATCGAGGCCGTCTCCGGCCAGCTCCGCCGCCCGGGCGATGGTCCAGTCGCGGAAGGCGATTCGATCGTTCGGACCGACCGCGTCGACCAGCCCCAGGCGCTCGGCCTCGCCGGCCAGCATCGGCAGGCGCCGACCCATCACCGCGTCGATGCCGTCGGCGCCGACCCGGCGCGGCAGCAGGTAGGTCCAGTACTCCGAGCCGAACAGGTTGCCCATGTTCTTGTAGTGCGGGTTCAGCACCACGCCGTCGCGGGCCCAGACCCGGTCGGCCGCCAGCGCCAGGAACACGCCGCCTGCCGCCGCATTGGCACCGAGCGCGCTGACGGTGATCCGGTCGGTATCGAGCACGATGGCGCGGACCAGGTCGTCGATGGCGTTGATGTTGGCCCAGGACTCATCGGCCGCGCTCTCGGCGGCTTCGATCGCGTTCAGGTCCATGCCATTGGACCAGAAATCATCGCCGCCGGCCAGCACGACAACGCGCGCGGCCTGCGCCCGGGATTGCTCCCAGACCAGCAGCAGCGCCTCGCAGTCCGGTGTGCTCATCGCACCGTTATAGAAGTCGAATTCCAGCACGCCGACCGGGCCGAGTTCCCGGTATCGGATCGGGCCGCGAGCGGGTTCTTCGAACGCGGCACCCGGCAGCTCGGGCAGGGTGGCCGCGGTATCGCCCAGTACATCGACCGCGCGGCGCTTGAACTGCCCTTCGCCCTCGGCCTTGAGTCGTCCAACCCACAGCGCGCCGTCGCGGGTGGCCACGCAGACCGCGCCCTGGCAGCGCGCAAGCAGGCTCCCGGGGGCTCCTCGCAGTTCAAGCTCGAGGCGGGCGTCGAACAGCCGCAGGGTCCGGCCTGCAAGCTCGCCCACGGCACCGGGCTGGCCGTCGGCACTGCGGATCTTGCGCAGTGCGGTTGTGCTGTCGTCGACCGTCCAGTCGACCCTTCGGTCCTGTTTCGGCAGCACGCCGCGCCACCGACCTGGCACCGGTTCCGGCGGCGTTGCATCAAGCCGCTGCAGCGCTTCGCGCAAGCTCGCCAGCGCCGCCTCGGTGACTTCGAATCGATACAGGCTCGATTTGCGAGTTGCGCGTAGCGGGAAGCGACGATGGGCCAGTACCGGTCCGCCGTCCAACTCGTCATTGGCGCGAATGATCGACACGCCCCATTCTTCGTGGGCCTCGAACACGGCCCAGTCCAGCGCATTCGGGCCACGATCGCCGGGCGGGCCGGGATGGACGATCAGGCAGGGCAGGGCCTGCCACACGTCGTCGGGAATCTTTCTTTTCAGGAACGGCGCGACCAGCACATCCGGACGGAATCGCGCCACCGCGTCACGCGTTACCTCGTCGCCGATGTCGAGCTCGACCGAAACCTCGTGCCCATCGGCAATCAGCTCGGCATGGATGCGCTGACTCAGCGAATTGAAAGCGTGGCAGAGGATCAGGATGCGCATTGATATCTCATTGACCGCAGATGAACGCAGATGAACGCGGACAAAAAGCCCGATCTCGAACGCATGGCATGAAGCGCTCCGGAAGCCAGGGAACAAAAGAAAGGAAGCTCAAGAAAGAAGCGCATTCACGGTCTCTTAGGGGGCTGCACCCTGCAAACAATGAACCCGTGTATCCGGCCGCGTACCGTTTGAACTTCAATCTGCGTTCATCTGTGTTCATCTGCGGTTGAAACGTCGTCGGCATATCGCCGATAGCGGTAGTAGGCCGCGCAGGCGCCTTCGTCGGAGACCATGCAGGAGCCGATTGGGTTTCTCGGGGTGCAGACGGTGCCGAAGATCTCGCAGTCGGTCGGCTTCTTGACGCCGCGAATCACCGCGGGGCACTGGCAGGCCTTGTTTTCGCGCACGTCCTTGGCCACCAGGCCGAACCTTTTCTCGGCGTCGAAGCGCTGGTATTGCTGCTTGATCCGCAGCCCGCTGTAGGGCACGGTGCCGAGGCCGCGCCAGGCGAACTCGGGCCGCAGTTCGAACACCTCGGCGACCATATTCTTGGCCTTCTCGTTGCCGCCGCGCGTGACGCCACGGGTGAACTGATTTTCGACCTCGGCGCGGCCTTCGTTGAGCTGCCGGACCAGCATCCGGATCGAGGCCAGAACGTCCAGCGGCTCGAAGCCGGCGATCACCACCGGGCGCTGGTATTCCTCGGCGAAGAATTCATACGGAGCCGAGCCGATGATGGTGCTGACGTGCGATGGCCCGAGAAAGCCGTCGACGCGGACCTGGCCGAGCTCGCGCACCTCCGGTGAATCGAGAATTGCCTGGATCGCCGAGGGAGTGAGTACATGATTGCAGTAGACGCTGAAGTTCGGCAGATCGAGTGCAGCGGCCTGCTGGATCGCCAACGCGGTCGGCGGGGTGGTGGTTTCGAATCCGATCGCGAACAGCACGACCTGGTGATCGGGATGCTGCTGCGCCAGCTCCAGCGCCTCGACCGCCGATTGCACCACGCGCACGTCGCGACCGCGGGAGCGGGCATTGAGCAGGCTGTCGCGCCGGGAGGCCGGTACTCGCAGCATGTCGCCGTAGCTGGCGAGGATGATGTTCTCGCGGTCGGCCAGTTCGATCGCCAGATCCAGCCGGGCCACCGGCAGTACGCATACCGGGCAGCCGGGGCCGTGGATCAGCTTGATGTTGCCGGGCAGCAGGTCAGGAATGCCGTGGCGGAACACTGCGTGGGTGTGGCCGCCGCAGAACTCCATCAGGTGGTAGTCGCGGCCGGTGTCGGCTTCCTCGGCGATCAGCCGCGAAAGCGCCCGGGCCGCGTCGCCATCACGAAAGCCCTGGATATAGCGCATTCGGGTCCGCTCCTATCTTCTCGGCCAGTTCGCGGAACAGCGCCAGCGATTTCTCGGCCTCCTCCACGTCCAGCCGGGTGATGGCATGCCCGACGTGGACGATGACGTAATCGCCGACCTCGACCCCGTCGACGAAGGCCAGCGAGACCTTGCTGCGCACGCCGCCGACCTCGACCGTGGCCTGGTCGAATTCGTGCAGCGCCTCGACCCGTGCGGGGACCGCTAGACACATGGCATCAAACCTTCATCAGAGTCATTTCCATGAATCGAGTCTACCCGATGGCTCGCCGCGCATCGCTTGAGCCAGATCAATCGGTCGATCCTTCACCGAGCATGGCCCGGATCCACGCCGCCGCCCGTTCGACGGCGTCGGGCCGAACCGTGTCGATGGTCAATGCGCTCGCTTGCTCCGTGGCCGCCAGCGGTTCGGCAGTCGTCTGCTGGTTTTCAAGTACGGTGAGGTCGGCGTCCGACGGGTCGTTTCCGCTGCGTGCGCGAGCTTCGACCCGTTGCGTCAGCGTCGCCGGGTCGGCCCGGCATTCGAGAATAGCGAACGGCACGCCGAGCGCGCGGGCCAGCTGGGCGAACGGCTCGCGCTGGGCCTGCTTGAGAAAGGCGGCGTCGAGCAGTACTGGAATGCCGGTCTCCAGCGCCGGCAAGACCAGGTCCAGCAGCCTGCGATAGGTGTGTCGGCTGGCGTCGGCCGAGTAGATTCCGGCATCCAGCCCGGCGCCGCCGCGGCTGTGCGGATCCAGGCCATGCAGGCGCTTGCGCTCGATGTCGGAGCGGATTCGGATCAATCCACACTTCAGCACCAGGCGCTCGGCCAGCCAGGACTTGCCGCTGCCGGACAGGCCGTGGGTGATCAACAGCGCCGGGCGCTGTTCGTCGCGGATCCGCTCTGCCAGGTCGAGAAGCGCGCCGACCTGGGCCAGCACGGCGGCGCGGTCGATCTCGTCCTCGGCCAGCCGCAGGGCCTGCACCTTGGCCCGAACCATGGCCCGGTAGACCGTGTAAAGCGGCAGCAGTCGCAGGCCATCATAGTCGCCGGACTCGGCCAGCCAGACATCCAGCAGCCGCCAGGCCAGTGCTTCCGCACCTCGATCTCGCAGGTCCATCACGGTAAAGGCCAGGTCGCAGACCACGTCGGTCCAGCGAAACTCCGGATTGAACTCGATGCAGTCAAACAGCGTGGCCCGGTCGTCGATCCGCGCGACGTTGCCGAGATGGGCATCGCCGTGGCATTCGCGCACGAAGCCGTGCTGCAGGCGCTGCTCGATCACCGGGTTTAGCCGATGCAGCTGGTCGACGGTCCAGCGTCTGAGTGCAAGCAGCCGCGGGCCGGCGATGTGCGCGGCCAGGCTGTCGAAATTGTCCAGCATCGGCTCGGCCACGGCCCGCCAGGTGCCGTAGCGTCCATCGGGCGGCGCGACCGCGGCTTCCCGGTGAAGTGCAGCAAGCTGTTTCGCCAGGTCGTCGATATCGGCGGTTGTCAATTGGCCATCGGAAAGCAGTCGGTCGAAGCCGGCACCGGGATCGAAGCGGTGCATCCGTACTGCGTACTCGATCGCTGCACCGGTGCCGCCAATCTCCGGTTTCTCTGGCGTGCCGCTGATCTCGACCACGTCGCGGTAGATCATCGGCGCGGTTCGCCGGTTCAGGCGAATCTCCTCCTCGCAGAAATGCCGCCGGCGCTGCAGCGTCGAGAAATCGAGGAAGCCGAAGTCGACCGGCTTCTTGATCTTCAGCGCGGTATCGCCGGCCAGCAGCACCCAGGATGCATGGGTTTCGATCAACTCGATCCGGTCGACTGGATCGGGCCAGACCGCGGGGCATTGCAGGGCGTCGATCAGTGCGTTGCGC
>Ga0210036_1005340_pt1 | contig 11239 bp, 7 predicted proteins | sample CryGeymeta201515_FD_185469 | JGI IMG/M metagenome (GOLD analysis project Ga0210036, IMG submission 185469) | Groundwater microbial communities from Crystal Geyser aquifers in Utah, USA - Crystal Geyser metaG 2015-15 (SPAdes) (version 2) | ecosystem: Environmental > Aquatic > Deep subsurface >...
CCCGGCACTATGGCCGGGCGTTCTGGAAGCGATGGACAGGATACCATGTCCGAAGCCGGATCGAGGCGAAGATGCGGTGCCTCAAGGCCTTCGGCGAGCGCATCGCCGCCAGAGACCCAGACCGCCAAACCGCCGAAATCCAGATCCGCGTCGCACTCATCAATCGCTTCAACGTGCTCGGAACCGCCGGGATCGTTCGCGTGGCCTGAGCCCATCGGGGAAAGGGGATGTCACGCTTCCCGCCCCAGTTACGCAACAATGCCCATTGTCACCGGCAATTGTCATGACCCCACCGCTGGATGGCCGCGGCCCGTAGCGTAGAGTGTAATCCGGCACGATATGGGCATTGTAACCCTGGTACATCCAACTTCAGCTTGGCTGCGGGAAATATTCCAAGCCAGCAGCGGATAGTCGATGAGCGTCATGATGACCGATTATCCAAAGGACACCCTCGACTGCGGCCAATTGGCTGACACCCTTGATACTGGCTACATGCACAGGCTCGATGCCCCCATCTTTCTGGGCAAACAGTCCGGCTTTGGAGCCAATATAGATTTCGTTGCCCATATGGGCGGCACTGGTCGCATTTCCGATCGCCCGCGATACGGCAACTTGCCTGAATCCTTGAGCAAAGGTGCCGCGAAAGACACGTGTCGTTGAATCCCGCCACCCGACAACCGTGAGGGTATCGCCGGTCTCGAAGACCTTAACGATTTGAGATCGCTCATCGACACGTGAATATCGATATGCGCCGTCGCGTATTCGGGCGACCAGCCCAAAGCCGCCGCCAAGCAGGATGTCCCCTCCCGATCCTCGCGCGATCGTGGCAAAGTCGTGCCTGTCACGCAATGCATCGACGCCGACAGCAAGGTTCGTTTCGCCTGATGCGATGGCGGCGAAGGCCGCGTCGCTTTGGTCTTGGATCGACGTCGTGAATTCCGGCTGAAGCCGCTCCCATTGTTCTCGGCCAACTCGCCGATAGAGCTGCGCATTATCGCCGCACGCAAACAGGGTTTCATCGACCGCAATAAGTGCGGACATATAGCCTTTCCCTCCGGGCATGGCTAACCCCGCCCCGTCGATCTGTTCAGCCAATATACCATGCCGGTTTGATATGGAGACGAGGCCCTGATCGCTCAGCACGCACAAGGCCAGCTTGTTCTCGGGGCCATGCTGGTAGTCGACCGAGGATACCGCGCCGTTCGGCCAATCAGACACTTCCCAGTTCTCCGGGTTTTCCGAGTCGAGAAAGAATATCCTCGTCGAGGCTTGGCCCTCATCGGAGAATTGTGATGCAAACATGACCAGCCAGCGTGCCGCGCTTGCGTGTCCTCCTGTCAAGAATTGTTTTGCCATCAGACCATCCAATCAATAGCGCGAGCCCGGTGTGACACCTACACCTGTCACCGGATGTCTGCCAGTTGGATCCGCCCGCCAGAGGGACGATGCCGGCAAGCCTCGACTTTCATGGTAGGCGCGCAACTGCGCTTTCATTGCAATCGGATCACAACCTGTCACAGCCGCAGATGCTGCAACGCCGACGTTTTCCAACTCGCCCAATGTTGCCGTGTAGGGGGGCGTCCCGTTTTCACCAAGATAGCTTTCCCCGGCATCCTGAAGAATGTGAATCCGACCATGCTCATTCAGATTCTCACCACGGCGGATCGGCGTGCCATTTGAAACACAGATACAAAGCCCTTCAGCGTGAGGGACGCCGCCGGGATAGGTTTGGTTACCGCCCGGATTCCGGAAGACGTGGTCAGCGACAACATGATGTGGCGTACTGTACGGAGGTGAGCATACCTCACTGTAGGGCCGCAAACGACAATCACGACCACCGTTTTCTTCATCTTCGGTGATCCGCGTATTCCCATCTCCAACTTCGGAGGGCATATCGGTCAGAGTATCGAGATTTTCCAGTGCGCGATCGAAGACTTCCTGTTTGACCGGCGTTGTTGCACAACTCTGGCCAATTGCCGTTTCGTCACCGTGTGCTGACTCGCCTGATGTGGGAGACCGGTCTACGGGCATCGGAGGCCAAAACGTTGCGCTGGGATCAGGTCGATTTGGAGCGACGGGTCATTCAGGTTGGATCGAGATCAGTTCTGACCCCGAAGACAGCATCCAGCCATCGTGAAGTGATGATCGGTGAGGGTGTGACTCAGGACTTGGTGGTCTTGCAATCGCCCTCGGCCTACGTGTTTCCCGGTTTCCGTGATCCAAACAGGCCGATGGACAACTATCGCAAGGCGCTCAAGACGGCGGTCGAAAAATCGGGGGTGCAGCGATACGGGCAACCGATACGGTTCACGCCGAAGTTCGGTCGCAAGGCGTTTACCACCTACCAGTGGATCAGTGGCACCCCACTGGAACTGATCCGCAAGATGGTCGGGCGTTCCCCGAACTCCAGGGTAACCGAGAAGAACTACCTGTTCATGTCACCGGAATCGGTGCGTGATGCTGTGCTGGACCTCGATGTTCTGATGGCAGGGGCGACATGAATTTGGCAACAGATGGCAACAACAGAAAGGCCGCCCGAAGGCGGCCTTGTCTAAGTGTCTGTTAACACTGACCAAACTGGAGCGGGCGATGAGATTCGAACTCACGACCCTAACCTTGGCAAGGTTATGCTCTACCCCTGAGCTACGCCCGCACCGGTTTGGTGAGGGGTGATCTATAAACAGTCGCGCGCCGCTGCAAGGGGAAAACGCGCCCCTTGCCGCAGTTTTTCACGGCTCAGGCCCGGTCGGCCTGCGCCACGGCCGCGCGCCGCCGCGCCCCCCGCCACAGGTTGAGCGCCTCGACCCCGCCGGCAAAGACCATCGCCGCATAGATGAAGCCGCGCTCGATGTGGAAATGCGCGCCATCCGCCACCAGCGCCATGCCGACCATGACGAGGAAGGCCAGTGCCAGCATCTTGGTCGAAGGGTGGCTTTCGACGAATGCGGCGATGGGCGCGGCCGCGATCATCATCAGCACGATCGCCACGACCATCGCCGCGATCATCACCTCCAGATGGTTGGCGATACCCACCGCGGTGATGACGCTGTCGAGCGAGAACACCAGGTCGAGCACCATGATCTGCGCGATCACCGCCATGAAGCCGGCCTTTACAGCCGCCGGAGTGCCGTGATGCGCGTCGCCCTCGACCTCGTCGAAAATCTCGGTCGCGGCCTTGTAGATCAGGAACAGCCCGCCCGCGATCAGGATCACGTCGCGCCAGGCCAGGCCAAAGCCCGCGATGGTGACAAAGGGCGCGGACAACCCGATGATCCAGGAGATCGAAAACAGCAGTGCGATGCGCAGCACCAGCGCCCCCGACAGGCCGATCACCCGTGCACGGGCGCGCTGGGCGGGGGGCAGTTTGCTGGCGGCGATGGAGATGAAGATGACGTTGTCCACGCCGAGCACGATCTCGAGCAGGGTCAGCGTGAGGAACGACGCCCAGACGGCGGGGTTGGCAAGAAGGTCAAGCATTGCAGGGGCACCAAGGGTTGCGGGGCCGCGTCACAATGGCGCGGTCGCCGCATCATGTGGGGAGGCCGCGCCCAAGCACAACCCCGCGCGGGGGCGCGGCAAGAATATGCGCTCAGTCGCCGATCTCGACCAGCAGATCCTTGGCGTCGATCTGCGCGCCGGCCTGCACATGCACCGCTGTCACGGTGCCGTCGCGGTCGGCGTGGATGCCGGTCTCCATCTTCATCGCCTCGATGGTGAGCAGCAGGTCGCCCGCCTTGACCGGCTTGCCGGCAACAGCGGCGACAGAGGCCACCACACCGGGCATCGGCGCGCCGATATGGCCCGCGTTGCCGGCCTCGGCCTTGGGCCGCTTGGCGCTGGTCGCGGCGGCCTTGCGGTTGGGCACGCGGATGGTGCGCGGCTGGCCGTTGAGCTCGAAGAACACGCGCACGTCGCCGTCATCCGTGGTCTCGCCCACCGTCTGAAGCCGGATCTCGAGCGTCTTGCCGGGGTCGATCTCGGCGGTGATCTCCTCGCCCGGCTCCATCCCGTAAAAGAACGTCCGCGTCGGCAGGGCGCGCACCGGGCCATAGAGCTTGTGGCGCCCCATGTAGTCGAGGAACACCTTGGGATACATGAGGTATCCGTTGAGGTCCTCGTCATCGACGCTCTTGCCGCCCATCTCGGCGCTGATCTGCGCCCGCACCGCCTCGAGGTCCACCGGCGGCAGCGCCTTGCCGGGCCGTTCGGTCAGCGGCGCCTCGCCCTTGAGCACCTTGTGCTGGATCGCGGCGGGCCAGCCGCCCGGGGGCTGGCCGAGGTTGCCGCGCATCATGTCCACCACGGAATCGGGGAAGGCGACCTCGACTTCGGGGTCTTCGACCTGCGCGCGGGTGAGGTTCTGGCTCACCATCATCAGCGCCATGTCGCCCACGACCTTGGAGCTTGGCGTGACCTTGACGATATCGCCGAACATCTGGTTGACGTCGGCATAGGTCTGCGCGACCTCGTGCCAGCGTTCCTCGAGCCCCAGACTGCGCGCCTGCGCCTTGAGGTTGGTGAACTGCCCGCCCGGCATCTCGTGCAGATAGACCTCGGATGCGGGGGCCTGCAGGCCGCTCTCGAAGGCGGCATAATGCCCGCGCACCTGTTCCCAGTAGTTCGAGATTTCGCGGATCGCCGCAATGTCGAGCCCGGTGTCGCGGTCGGTGCCGCGCAGTGCCTCGACGATCGAGCCAAGCGTCGGCTGCGAGGTATTGCCCGACAGCGCGTCCATCGCCGCATCCACCGCATCCACGCCCGCATCGGCGGCGGCAAAGACGGTGGCGATGGCCGCGCCCGAGGTGTCATGCGTGTGGAAATGGATCGGCAGGCCGACCTCGTCCTTGAGCGTGCGCACCAGCAGCCGCGCGGCGGGCGCCTTGAGCAGGCCGGCCATGTCCTTGAGCCCCAGCACATGCGCGCCGGCGGCCTCGAGCGCCTTGGCCATGCCGACGTAATACTTGAGGTCATACTTTGCCCGCGCGGGGTCGAGCATGTCGCCGGTGTAGCAGATCGTGCCTTCGCAGACCTTGTCGGCCGCGATCACCGCATCCATCGCCACGCGCATGTTCTCGACCCAGTTCAGGCTGTCGAACACGCGGAACACATCGACGCCCGAGGCCGCGGCCTGTCGGACAAAGGCCTGCACCACATTGTCGGGATAGTTGGTATAGCCCACGCCGTTCGACGCGCGCAGCAGCATCTGCGTCATGATGTTGGGCATCGCCGCGCGGATGTCGCGCAGGCGCTGCCATGGGCATTCCTGCAAGAACCGGTAGGCCACGTCAAAGGTCGCGCCGCCCCAGCATTCCACGCTGAAAAGGTTTGACATTTTCGCGCCATAGCTGGGCGCCACGCGGATCATGTCGATCGACCGCATCCGGGTGGCGAGCAGCGACTGGTGCCCGTCGCGCATCGTGGTGTCGGTAATCAGCAGATGCTTTTGCGCCAGCATCCAGTCGGCCACCGCCTTTGGCCCCTGCGCATCGAGCAACTGCCGCGTGCCCGGCGCGTAGTCGGTCAGGGTCTGCACCGGAGCGCGGGGCAGCTTGACATCGGCCGCGGGTTTGGGGCGGCCCACGGTCTCGGGGTGGCCGTTGACGGTGATGTCGGCAATGTAGGTCAGGATCTTGGTCGCCCGGTCGCGGCGCTTCTTGAACACGAAGAGGTCGGGCGTCTCGTCGATGAACTTGGTGTGGTAGGTGTTGTCCAGAAACGTCGGATGCTTGAGCAGGTTCTCGACAAAGGCGATATTGGTGCTCACGCCGCGAATGCGGAATTCGCGCAGCGCGCGGTCCATCCGGGCGATGGCCATTTCGGGCGTGGGGGCGCGGGCCGTCACCTTGGTCAGCAGGCTGTCGTAGAACCGCGTGATGACCGCGCCGGAATAGGCGGTGCCCCCGTCGAGCCGGATGCCCGGCCCGGTGGCCGAGCGATACATCTGGATGCGGCCATAGTCGGGGATGAAGTTGTTGAGCGGATCCTCGGTCGTCACCCGGCATTGCAGCGCGTGGCCGTTGAGCACGATGGCCTCTTGCGAGGGCGCGCCTGTGGCCTCGGCCAGCGACTTGCCCTCGGCGATGAGGATCTGCGCGCGCACGATGTCGATGTCGGTGACCTCTTCGGTCACGGTATGTTCGACCTGCACGCGGGGGTTGACCTCGATGAAGTAGAAGCGGTCGGTGTCCATATCCATCAGGAATTCGACGGTGCCGGCGCATTCGTAATTCACATGCGCGCAGATGCGGCGGCCCAGCTCGCAGACTTCGGCGCGCTGCGCGTCGGTGAGATAGGGGGCGGGGGCGCGCTCGACCACCTTCTGGTTGCGGCGCTGGACGGAGCAGTCACGCTCCCACAGATGGTAGATATTGCCCTCTTTGTCGCCCAGGATCTGCACCTCGACATGGCGGGCGCGCAGGATCATCTTTTCCAGGTAGCCCTCGCCATTGCCAAAGGCCGCCTCGGCCTCGCGCCGGCCCTCGCGGACCTTCTCGGACAGTTCCGCCTCGGAGGCGATGGGGCGCATGCCGCGCCCGCCGCCGCCCCAGGAGGCCTTGAGCATCAGCGGATAGCCCACCTCGGCCGCCTGCGCGCGGATGGTGTCCATGTCATCGCCCAGCACCTCGGTCGCGGGGATTACCGGCACGCCGGCCTCGATGGCCACGCGGCGCGCGGAGGCCTTGTCGCCCAACTGCCGCATGGTCTGCGCGCGCGGGCCGATGAAAGCGATGCCGGCGGCGTCGCAGGCATCGACGAAATCGGGGTTTTCGGACAACAGGCCATAGCCCGGATGGATCGCATCCGCGCCCGACATCTGCGCCACGCGGAGGATCTCGGGGATCGAGAGATAGGCCGCCACCGGGCCCAGGCCCTCGCCGATGCGGTAAGCCTCGTCCGCCTTGAAGCGGTGCAGGCCGAGCTTGTCCTCTTCGGCAAAGACGGCGACGGTCTTTTTGCCCATCTCGTTGGCGGCGCGCATCACGCGGATGGCGATTTCACCCCGGTTGGCGATCAGGATCTTCTTGAAGGCGGGCATGGTCAAGGCGGGCATGGTCAAGGCGGGCATGGCGGTTCCTTTTGCAGGTGCAGCAATTGGTAGGTAGATTTTTCAAGGGGGGCAACGGTCAATCGCGGGCTCTATTCCGAAGGCGGCGCGCGTGGCGGATGTGGAATGAGTATTTGGGCACAGAGAAGCCGCAAAAGCCTGCGCTGGGTGGCGAACATAAGGCGAACGACCTCTTTTATTGCCGTGCGGGGCGCGCTAGGATACGCGCATGAGCAGCTATGCAGACGACGAGTTCGATGGGGGGATGCCGCTGAGCCGGCGGGCGATGGTCGCGCGGCCGGCGCCCTATCTCGATGACCTCAACCCCGAGCAGCGCCGCGCGGTCGAGGCGCTGGAGGGGCCGGTGCTGATGCTCGCGGGGGCGGGGACCGGCAAGACCAAGGCGCTGACGACGCGGATCGTGCATCTGCTGACAACCGGCACCGCGCGGCCGCACGAGATCCTTGCCGTGACCTTTACCAACAAGGCCGCGCGCGAGATGAAGAGCCGGGTGGGGCGCAGCCTCGGCGAGGCGGTGGAGGGGATGCCCTGGCTTGGCACCTTCCATTCGATCTGTGCCAAGCTGTTGCGGCGGCACGCGGAGCTTGCCGGGCTCAAGTCGAGCTTTACCATTCTGGATACCGACGACCAGATCCGCCTTCTCAAGCAGGTGATCGCCGCCGCGGACATCGACGAGAAGCGTTGGCCGGCGCGGATGCTTGCGGGCATCATCGACGGCTGGAAGAACCGCGCGCTGCGCCCCGACGCGGTGCCGGTGGCGGATGCGGGCGCGTTCGACGGGCGGGGGGTGGCGCTTTATGCCGCCTATCAGGGGCGTCTGCGCGACCTCAATGCGGTGGATTTCGGCGATATCCTGCTGCATGTCGTCACGATCTTTCAGGCGCATCCCGATGTGCTCGCGCAATACCAGCGCTGGTTTCGCTACATCCTCGTGGACGAATATCAGGATACCAATATTGCACAGTATCTGTGGCTGCGGCTGCTCGCGCAGGGGCATCGCAACATCTGCTGCGTGGGCGACGACGACCAGTCGATCTATGGCTGGCGTGGCGCCGAGGTGGGCAATATCCTGCGTTTCGAGACCGATTTTCCCGGCGCGGCGGTGATCCGGCTCGAGCAGAACTACCGCTCGACCCCGCATATCCTCGCGGCCGCCTCGGGCGTGATCGCGGCCAACAAGGGGCGGCTGGGCAAGACGCTGTGGACCGAGGTCGAGCATGGCGAAAAGGTCCGCCTGATCGGCCATTGGGACGGTGAGGAAGAGGCGCGCTGGATCGGGGAAGAGATCGAGGCGATGCAGCGGGGCACGCGCGGGATGGCGCCGCTGGGGCGCGACGCGATGGCCATTCTGGTGCGCGCGAGCCATCAGATGCGCGCCTTCGAGGACAGGTTCCTGACCATCGGGCTGCCCTATCGGGTGATCGGGGGCCCGCGCTTCTATGAGCGGCTCGAGATCCGCGATGCGATGGCCTATTTCCGGCTCGCCGTGTCGCCGGACGACGATCTCGCCTTTGAGCGGATCGTCAACACGCCCAAGCGGGGGCTGGGCGACAAGGCCGCGCAGACGATCCAGCGCGCGGCGCGGGCCAATGGGGTGAGCCTGCATGAGGGCGCGCGGCTGGTGGTGCAGGGGCGGATGCTGGGCGGCAAGGGGCTGGCAGAGCTGGCGCGGCTGGTCGAGGGCATCGACCGCTGGCACGCGCAGGTGCGCGCCGGGGGCGATGCCGCCGGGGCCGCCGGGGCCGCCGGGGGCGCCGGGGCCGACACCCATGTCGCGCTGGCCGAGATGATGCTCGACGAGAGCGGCTATACCGGCATGTGGCAGGCCGACAAGACGCCCGAGGCGCCCGGGCGGCTCGAGAACCTCAAGGAGCTGGTCAAGGCGCTGGAGCAGTTCGAGAACCTTCAGGGTTTTCTCGAGCATGTGAGCCTGATCATGGACAACGAGACCGACGAGGCGGGCGAGAAGGTCAGCATCATGACGTTGCACGCGGCCAAGGGGCTCGAGTTTCCCGCGGTGTTCCTGCCGGGCTGGGAGGATGGGCTGTTTCCCTCGCAGCGCTCGATGGACGAGAGCGGGCTCAAGGGGCTCGAGGAGGAGCGGCGGCTGGCCTATGTGGGCCTCACCCGGGCGGAGGTGCTGTGCACGGTGTCCTTTGCCGCGAACCGGCGGGTCTATGGCCAATGGCAATCGGCGATGCCGTCGCGGTTCATCGACGAATTGCCGGCGGCGCATGTCGAGGTGCTGACGCCGCCGGGGCTTTATGGCGGGGGCTATGGCGCGGCGGGGATGGCGGCGCGCGCCTCGCCCGCGGTTGCCGCGATGCAGGGGTCGGATCTGCATGCGCGGGCGGCAGGCGCCAATGTCTACAATTCGCCCGGCTGGCGGCGGTTGCAGGAACGCAGCGTGCAGCGCGGCATGGCGGCGCCCGCCGAGGCGCGGCACATGACCATCGACCTGACTGCCGTGTCCGCCTTTGCGACAGGCGACCGGGTGTTTCACCAGAAGTTCGGCTATGGTGCCGTGATGGCGATCGAGGGCGACAAGCTCGACATCGCCTTTGACAAGGCGGGCGAGAAGAAGGTCGTGGCCCGCTTTGTCGTGGCGGCCGACATGGCGGATGACGTGCCCTTTTAGGGCGCGAGACCGGCGCTGCCGGTGACGACAGGGTAGGGCGTCGCCACCAGCAGCAGCGCCATGGCGATGTCGAACGCCCGCAGGCGGCGCGGCGCAGGCGTCCGGGGTGGTGGAGTGCCACACTATCGCGGGCGTGTTCGACGACCTCTTTTGGGTCGAAAGGCCCGACATGGCGGCCTGGAAGCGGTTTTGCTCCGAGGTGTTGGGCACGGTTGCGTCGGTCCGGTCGATCACCTCGCAGATCGTGATGGACAGCACGAAGGATCTGCGCGGGTAGGGGGGCTCTGCCCCCCGGCTTGCGCCTCCCCCCGGGATATTTGCGGCAAGATGAAGCCTCAGCGGCGGTGCTGGATGGTCTCGGCGGCGTATACCACAAGGCCGGCGACCAGCCCCCAGAAGGCCGCGCCGATGCCGAAGGCGGTCACGCCGGAGGCGGTGACAGTCAGGGTGGCGGCGGCGGCAAAGCGCTGTGCGGGCTGGGCAAAGCCGCCGGTGAGCGCGCCGGTGAGCGGGCCGAGCAGCGCCAGGCCCACGATCGCGGCGATCAGGTCGGCGGGCAGGGCGGCCAGCAGCGTGACGATCAGCGGCCCGAGCAGGCCGAGGCCCACCCAGACGGCGGCATAGGCAAGCCCGACCTTCCAGCGGCGGGTGCGGTCGGGGTGCACGTCATCGCCCAGGCAGATCGCGGCGGTGATGGCGGCCATCGAGATGGTATGCGCCCCGAAGAGCGCCGAGAGCGCCGAAAGCCCGCCGGTCACGCCCAGCGCCGCACGGACCGGGGGCGTGTAGCCCGCCGCGCGCAGGGTGGCGAAGCCGGGCAGGTTCTGCGAGGCCATGGTGACGAGGTAGAGCGGCAGGCCGAGGCCAAGCAGGACTTCGGGCCGGAAGGCGGGGGCGATGAAGGTCAGGCGGGGCCAGGGCAGGCGCAGGTCGGGCAGCGCTGCCGCGCCGGTGGCGAAGGCCAGCGCGAGGCCGAGCGCCAGCGCCGCGAGCACGGCAAGCGCGGGATTGGCGCGGCGCACCAGCAGGAACAGGGTGACCATCGGCAGCACGAGGCCGGGCAGGGCGACCGCTGCGGGCCCGAGTTTGAGGCAGAAGGGCAAGAGCACGCCCGCGAGCATCCCGGCCGCGATGCCGTCGGGGATCAGCGCGATCAGCCGGCCAAGCGGGCGCAGGACGCCGCTCAGCGCGATCAGCGCCCCTGCGAGGAGGAAGGCGCCCACGCCTTCGGCCATGCTGATGCCGCTTGTCGCGGCGATCAGCGCCGCGCCGGGGGTGCTCCAGGCAAGGACCACGGGGATCCGGGCCCAGGCGCTGAGCAGCGCGCTGCCCGCTGCCTTGGCCAGGCAGATCGCCAGCACCCAGCTTGCCGTCTGGGCAGGGGTCGCACCGAGGGCTGCTGCCGCGGCCAGCACCAGGACGATGGTCGAGCCATAGCCGACCAGGGCCGCCACGAGGGCCGCAGAGAGTAGGGAGAGCCGCATGCATTGCCCCGCTGTTGCGCGCCGACGATGCCGGGGCGGCGCGCCCGGCAC
>Ga0210036_1005341_pt1 | contig 11239 bp, 10 predicted proteins | sample CryGeymeta201515_FD_185469 | JGI IMG/M metagenome (GOLD analysis project Ga0210036, IMG submission 185469) | Groundwater microbial communities from Crystal Geyser aquifers in Utah, USA - Crystal Geyser metaG 2015-15 (SPAdes) (version 2) | ecosystem: Environmental > Aquatic > Deep subsurface >...
CGCTTCCAACGAATTGCCGACCACGTCCGAGAGAATAAGGGAAACGATGCGTGCCGGAGATGCCAGGCGTGCCAGGCCGCCGCCTTTCAGCCGGTCGAGGTGGCGGCGCAGGATATTGATCTCGTCAATGCTCGCTCCACAAGCCAACAGCGCAGAGGTCAATGCCTGCAAATCGGACAGGGTCACGCCCCCGACCGGCGCGGCCATCAGCGCCGAGCCGCCGCCCGAAATCAAGCAAAAGACTAGATCGTCCGCACGCAAGTCGGAGAGTAATTCAATGACACGCTGACCGGCAGCCAGGCTGCGCTCATCCGGGATGGGGTGGCCGCCCTCCATAACGGCGAGCAGGTTCGAGGTCCGAGAGGCGGCGTGCTTCGTGACGACGATGCCTCCCGTCAGCCGGTCCCCTAAAATCCCGGCCAGCGCATCCGCCATCGGCAGGCTGGCTTTTCCAAAAGCGATGATAAAGGTGCGCCGATCCTTATCCAGCGGATATGACTTATTCGCGATGAGCAGCTCATCGTTTCCGCGCCGGACAAACCGCCCTACCGCTTCGCCGGGATGCACCGCATCCAATCCGGCGGCAAGGATGCGGGCAACCGCCGGGCCGTGCGGTGAAAGTCGCAATGAGCGAGTAAGGAATCGAGCGGGCGCGATCATGCCCGCATGATAGCACCCTCCGCACAAAAGGGCAACGGGCTTGCAGAATCAACCCCGACACTCTATAATGGTAGCTGAAAACCCTACCATAGCGCGGCATCCAGCCGCAACCAAACGGGCGTGTCATTGCGAGAAGCATTCTTTCCTGCACCGAACGCAGGACGGTGTGCGACGAAGCAATCTCCCCGCATATCAGGAGACTGCTTCGGCAAAGAGCGCCTCGCAGTGACATCTGCAAAAGAAATGAAGAAGCTTGAAAAACTGGAAGCGCAACTGCGCGCACTCATCGAAGAACACTTGCTGAAAGCTCTGCCGGGCAGCAAACTGGAAATCCAGATCGCCAGGCAGCTTGCCGCGGCGATGCACGGCAGCATAAAAACGCAGCCGGATGGAAGCGCGCTCGCGGCGAACATGTACGTGATCGTCGCCCACCCCTCCAGCCTGTCGCAGTGGCGAGGCGAGCCAGGCCTGTTGGAAGAATTACTGAACGCACTGATTGCCGCTGGCGGCGAGGCCGGTCTTCGTTTTTCCAGTTCGCCAATCCTGACGACCGCCGCCGACATCTCCATGAAACCAGGCAAGGCGCGCGTTTTGGCCTCGTTCAGCGGCGAAGGCCTGGCCGAAACGCGTGGCATGATCCCCAAAACGAGCGGGGATATCGACTCAGGCGCCATTCCCGGCAACGCCTTCCTGATCATCCAGGGGACGAAGATCTTTCCACTCAAGCAGTCGGTCGTCAACATCGGCCGCAGGCTGGACAACCACATCGTGATTGATGACCCGCGCGTCTCGCGCAACCACGCCCAACTGCGCGCCGTCAGGGGCCACTACATGCTGTTCGACCTGAACTCGACCGGCGGGACTTTCGTCAACAACGAGCGGACGACCCAGTCAGCCTTGTATCCTGGCGACGTGATCTCGCTGGCCGGTGTGATGCTGATCTTCGGGCAGGATATCCCGCTCCGGCAGGCCGAGCCGGGCATCGGAGAGACAGCCGCTTCACCCGTCGTCAGCGAGCTGCCGACGATCATCATCCCAGGTTCCGAAGATCAATCCAAATGAGCGGCCCTGTTCTCCTCATTTTACGCTTCCTGCTGGCGCTCGGCCTGTACGCCTTCCTGGCTTGGGCTTTTCTGAACCTGTGGCGCGACATCCAGCAGCAAAGCGCGCTATTGGCGACCCGGCGGGCGCCGCCCATCAGCCTGACCATTGCGAGCGCCGACCGACCGCCGCAAGTCAGGCATTTCGAGCAGCCCGAGATCACGATCGGCCGCGATCCTGCCTGCGAATGTCCGATGGATGAAGATACCGCCTCTGCCCGCCATGCCCGCTTGAGCTACCATCACGGGCAGTGGTGGCTGGAGGATCTGGATTCGACCAACGGCACACTCCTGAACCAGGAACGTCTGTCCACGCCGACGGTGGTCATCTCCGGCGACGAGATCGGCTGCGGCAAAACCCGCCTGACCGTTACCCTATCCGGTGACATGCGTATGCCGCCAACGCAGAGGATCGCAGATAGCAGATAGCAGGTAGCAGATAGCAGATCGCAGATAGCAGATAGCTGATAGCTGATAGCTGATAGCTTATGGCTTACCCTCTGCCATAGGCCATCTGCCATACGCCATCTGTCTGACAACAGAAGAGCGACTACCCTAAAGGGTGCTTCGCGAAAGTCGCTACTACAGGCTTGATGATGGAGCAATCCCTATGACAAAAAACATTTTCCTCGCCATCATCGGTGGTTCTGGACTGTACAGCATGCCCGGTATCACCGACACGAAAGAACTCGACTTAGAGACTCCCTTTGGCAAGCCCAGCGCGCCGGTCGTGGTCGGGATGTTGGAAGAGCGGCGCGTGGCTTTCCTGGCGCGGCACGGTATCGGCCACCACATTACGCCGAGCGAGGTCAACAACCGCGCCAATATTTACGCCCTAAAGATACTCGGCGCCGAGCGCGTGGTCAGCATCAGCGCTTGCGGCTCGCTGCGCGAGGATTTCGCCCCGGGGCACATCGTCATCCCTGACCAACTCTTCGACAACACCAAAGGCCGCGCGCACACTTTCTTCGGCGAAGGGCTGGTCGCCCACGTCGGCACTGCCGATCCGTTCTGCCAGGAGCTTTCTGCACAATTGGTAAAAGCTGTCGCGCAGACTGGGGCGACCGTTCACAGTGGCGGGGCTTTTATCACTATCGAGGGGCCGCGTTTCTCAACCAAGGCTGAATCGAACACCTTCCGCGGCTGGGGCATGTCCATCATCGGCATGACGGCATCGCCGGAGGCATTCCTGGCGCGCGAGGCCGAGATGTGTTACGCGGTGATGGCTCACGTCACCGATTACGATGTCTGGCACATCAGCGAAGCGCCGGTGACAGTAGAGATGGTCATCCAGATTTTGAATAAAAACACAACCGTTGCCCAGCAGGCCATCCGCAACCTGGTGCGCAGTTTACCGGCCAGGCGCGCCTGCAAATGTGGAAGCGCGCTGGCGGACGCGTTGATCACCAACCCGGCCGTCATCCCGCCAGAGACGCGACAGAAACTGGACTTGCTGGTCAAGAAGTATCTGCGCTAAACGATCACGCTCCACGTTTCACGTCTCACGTCTCACGTGTCACGTGTCACGTTTTACGCCTCACGCAGCCGTAAAACGTAATTCGGAATGAAGATAAATACCTCTCTACTGCCCCACCAAATCCAGGCCCGCCTGCTCGAACTGGCGGCTGTTTTTCTTTTCCTGTATTCCCTCATCCTGACCCTCTCCCCGGCCGCCCGCGAGCGCTCCTGGGTCGTAGATTACCGCTGGAGCCACTGGCCTGGATTCGTCATCTGGGCCGGCTTGATCGCGCTGGCCCATTTCCAGCTTCGCCGCCGCCTGCCGGATAGCGACCCCTACCTGCTGCCCCTGGCCGCCCTGCTCAGCGGCTGGGGCATGTTGACCGTCTGGCGGCTGGACGCCAGTCTGGGGCTGCGTCAGTCGCTCTGGCTGGTCGTCAGCGGTGGGATGCTCATCCTGGGGCTGCGCCTGCCAGCCAACCTGCGCTTCCTGCGCCGCTACAAGTACCTCTGGCTGACCGGCGGCCTTCTCCTCACCGCCCTGACGCTCGTCTTCGGCGCCAACCCGCTGGGTGGCGGGCCGCGCCTGTGGCTGGGCTGCTGCGGCTTCTATTTCCAGCCTTCCGAGCCGCTCAAACTCCTGCTGATCGTCTACCTGGCCGCCTACTTTGCCGGCCGCCTGCCTCTCCTCCCCTCTGCTCCCCTGCTCCCCCATAAGGCATTCGTTGTCACCCGCCCCCCTGCTCCCCTGCCCCCCAGCCCCCCCGTAGGGCATTCGTTGTCACCTGCTCCCCCGCCCCTCCGCTCCCCTGCCCCTCTGCTCCCCCGCCCCCTTGCCTCCTGGCTTCCCCTCCTCGCCCCCACCCTCGCCGTGACCGGCCTGGCGCTGCTCCTGCTGCTCGTCCAGCGCGACCTCGGCACGGCATCCATTTTTATCGTGCTCTACACCCTCGTGCTCTACATCGCCTCCGGCCGCAAGCGCGTCCTGCTCATCAGCCTGGCCGGCCTGGGATTGGCCGGTCTGGCCGGTTACTTTCTCTTCGATGTCGTCCGCCTGCGCGTGGACGCCTGGCTGAACCCCTGGCTCGACCCCTCCGGGCGCTCTTACCAGATCGTGCAATCGCTGATGGCGGTCGCCAACGGCGGCATCGGCGGGCGTGGGCCTGGGATGGGCAGCCCAGGATTAGTGCCAATCTCCATTTCGGATTTCATCTTCTCCGCGATATCAGAAGAATCGGGTCTGGTCGGGACGATTGGCCTGTTTGCGTTATTGGGCCTTTTCCTCGCCCGAGGCATGAGCGTTGCCCTGCGCGCCTCCGACAGTTTTCGCCGTCTCCTGGCCGCCGGGCTGACGGCTTATCTGGGGGCGCAAAGCCTGCTCATCATCGGCGGCAACCTGCGCCTGCTGCCGCTGACCGGCGTCACGCTGCCTTTCGTCTCCTATGGCGGTTCTTCCCTGCTGACTTCTTACCTCTCCCTTCTCCTTCTCCTGCTCATCTCCAGCCAGCCCGAAGAGGAACCCGCGCCTCTGCCTCGTCATTCGTTGTCGCCATACCTGGTTGTGACCGGGTTACTCGGCCTCGGCCTGGTTGCCGCTTCGCTGGTGAACGGCTGGTGGGCGGTCTGGCGCGGCCCCGATCTGCTGGCCCGCACCGACAACGCGCGCCGCGCCATCTCGGATCGCTACGTGCAGCGCGGCGGGCTGCTCGACCGGAACTCCACGCCGATCAACCTCACGCAGGGCGAATCAGGCAGTTACATACGCCTCTACCAGTACCCTGACCTTGCTCCCATCGCAGGCTACACCAATCCCATTTACGGACAGGCCGGACTGGAAGCCAGTCTCGACCCTTACCTGCGCGGCTTGCAGGGCAATCCAGCCCTCCGCATCTGGTGGGATCACTTGCTCTACGGCCAACCTCCCCCCGGCCTGGACGTGCGCCTGACCATTGACCTGGACTTGCAGCGCAAAGCCGACGCCCTGCTAGGCGAGCACGCCGGCGCGCTGGTGCTGCTCAACGCGCAGAGCGGCGAGATCCTGGTCATGGCCTCCCACCCAACCTACGACCCGAATAAGCTGGACGAAGAAGGCGACAGCCTGGCGCAGGACCCGCGCGCCCCGCTGCTGGATCGCGCCGCGCAGGGGCTTTATCCGGCGGGAACTGCTCCCACGCCGTTCCTTTTCGCGGCTGGCTTGAGCGAGAACGCGCCTCACAACGATCTCATCCAGTTGTACGACGCGCTTGGATTTTATACCACCCCTGAGCTGCGCCTGCCGGTCGCGGCGGCCTCGACTGCGAGCGGGGAATTGCGCGTCAGCCCGCTGCAAATGGCTTTGGCGGCCGCGGCGCTCAGCAACCAGGGCATCCTGCCTGCCCCGCGCCTGGCGCTGGCCGTGAACACGCCGACACAAGGCTGGGTCATCTTGTCACCGCTGGGCGAGCCGGTGCAAGCCTTATCAGCCCAAGCCGCCGCCGCGACCGCCGAGTCGCTGATGGTCAGCGGTCAACTCTTCTGGCAGGCGAGCGGAAAAGGCGTCGAAACGCAGGAGCACAAAACCATCACCTGGTTCCTGGCCGGGACGCTGCCCGATTGGCAGGGTATACCCCTGGCGCTGGTGGTGACGTTGGAGGAAGACAACTCCTTGCTTGCCGAACTTTTCGGCCAAACATTGATGAAAGAGGCGTTACAGCCATAAGCATGCGAGTTGATAGGAACACGATTGAAAGTCGCCCCTGTTGCGCGTAAATGAGAATGAGCAAAGATGCGGTAAAATAGTATTGGAGGTCAGCATGGAATCTCTTGAAGTTCTGTTTCGGCGATTGCCCGCCAACCTGCAGCAGGAAGTTTCTGATTTTATCGGTTTTCTACTGGAACGTGAACATCAGAGACAGGGACGGACTCTGCGCCAGGATTGGGCAGGCGCGTTACGAGACTATCGGAAGAAATACACTGCACTGGAACTGCAGAAAAAAGCCCTAGAATGGCGGGGGGACTGACAGATGTTCCTTGTTGACACGAACGTTTGGCTTGAACGGCTGCTTGACCAGGAACGTTCAAGTGAAGTAGCTCGTTTTCTCGACAGGATTCCCGGTGATCAGTTATTCATTACAGATTTTTCCCTGCACTCCATCGGCTTGATTATGACGCGTCTCAAGCAATCAGAAGCGTTCGTGCGCTTCGTGAACGATGCGTTCGACTATGGCGCTGTTCGGCTTATTCATCTGTTGCCGCAGGATTTGGAACAAGTGGTTGAGAAAATCAAACAATTCCGCCTCGATTTTGATGATGCCTACCAACTTGTGGCGGTGGAAAAACACAGTTTGACCCGGGTAAGTTTTGATGGGGATTTCGACCACACTGAACAAAAGCGGAAAACGCCGGGGGAAATTCTGGCGGGGTAGTTTTCATTACTCCACGATTTACTGCGGTGTTACTGGCGTTTCTCCGCGCCTTAGCGTTGAGAATTCGGGGGTCGTTTATTTCACCCTCACAAACTTCCTCTTTCCCACCTGCAATACACCAACATGCGGGAAAGCCGCCTGCGCGTCGGGTAAAACCTCCCCATCCAGACGGACGCCCTTCTGTTCGATCAGCCGCCGCGCCTCGCTTTTGCTGGCTACCAATTTCGCAGCCACCAGTACTTCCAACAGCGTCTGACCGGCCTGCAGCGCATATTCGGTCATTTCTTCCGGCGCCTGGCGCGCCTGGAAGACGCGCTTGAACTGTTCCTCGGCTTCGACGGCCTCCTGTTCCGAATGAAAGATGCTGACGATCTCGCGCGCCAGTTCCATTTTCACGTCGCGTGGATGGCGTGTGCCCTGTGCCAGCGCCTCTTCGACCGCCTTGACCTGTGGCGGCGCATAGCGCGTGACCAGCTTGAAGTAAACCGGCATGGCGCTATCCGGCAGGCTCATCACCTTGCCGTACATGTCTTCCGCCGTCGCCAGGATCGGGATGTGATTGCCCAGCGACTTGGACATGCGCACCACCCCATCCGTGCCGGGCAGGATGCCCATGATGATGCCGATCTGCGGACGCTGGCCGTACAGCTCCTGCAGCTTGCGCCCGGCGGTGATGATGTTGAAAAGCTGGTCGCTGCCGCCCACCTGCACGTCCGTGTTCATGGCGATGGCGTCGTAGCCCTGCATGAGCGCGTAGAATGTCTCGTGCAGGTAGACCGGCTCGCCTTTCTCCCAGCGCAGTTTGAAATTCTCGCGTTGAATGAACTGTTGAATGGTAAAAGCCGAAGCCAGCTTGATGAGGTCGGCAAGCTTCAGGTCGAGCAGCCAATCGTGATTGAAGCGGATCTTCGTCTTCTTGCGGTCGAGAATGTAATAAGCCTGTTCAGCGTAGGTGCGGGCGTTGTGTTCGGTCTCTTCCTTCGTCAGCACGGCGCGCAGCTTGTCCTTATCGGACGGGTCGCCGACCATGCTCGTGCCGGTGCCGACCAGGAAGGTCACCTCGTGGCCCAAATCCTGGAACTGGCGCAGTTTGCGCATGGTGATGGTGTGACCCAGGTGCAGGTCGGCGGTGCGCGGGTCGTAGCCGCAGTAGACGCGCAGCGGCCGGCCCTCTTTTTGGGCCTCGACAAGACGCTGGCGCAGCTCATTGGTCATGGCGTTCTTCAGCTCTTCATCGCCATATTCGCTGCCCTGCATCAGCAGTGCGACCTGTTCGTTAATGTTCATGGTTGTCTCCAAATCGGTGGGACAAATTGGCAATTTGTCCTACAAAGCCGAAATTATACAGCAAAATCCGATTTCTTGATGTGCTATAATACGTGCCATTGTGGAGGCCCTATGCAGGCGCCGGTTCTGGTTTTGAACGCCAACTTCGAGCCGATCAACATTTGCCATACCCGACGGGCCATTGGACTGATCCTTGGTGGAAAAGCCGCAATGGTTCTAAACGGGCGCGGCTATATCCATACCGTCACCCAATTGATCCCCCAGCCTTCGGTCATCCGCCTGGAGCACATGATCCACCGCCCGCGCTTGCAGGTCAAGCTGAACCGCCGCGAGGTCTTCCGCCGGGATAACTTCATCTGTCAATACTGCGGGCGCCACACCTCCAACTTGACCGTGGACCACGTACTTCCCAAGCATTTGGGCGGTGAACACATCTGGACCAACGTGGTAGCTGCCTGTCCGGCTTGCAATCATCACAAAGGCGGCCGCCGGCTGGAAGAAGCCCACATGCTGCTCCTGCATCGGCCGATTGAACCACCTTCGAGCGCATTTTATATCTTTGGGCGTCACCTGACCGAAAACGGCGAGTGGGAGCCGTTTATCAACGGGTGGTAAATTGAGGAACCCGTTTTCTTCGAGAAAACGGGGTTCTTCTTTGTTCAACCAAAATCCAGCGTCATGAAGTCTTCGGCCAGCCCGACCTGGCCCTCAAAGCATTGCTTCGCCTCCGCGACCAGGTTGCCAGAGGCATATTTTCCTGTCCGATAATGGATCAGGTACAACTCTCCGACTTCGGCCTGGCGGGCAATATCCCCGGCCTCCGCCGCGGACGAATGTCCAAGCGCGCCGCCGGCGGCCTCGTGGATGAGCACGTCCGCACCTGCGGCCAGCCGAACGACCTGCGAACAGGGTTCGGTGTCACAGGAATAGGCTACCACCTTCTCATTCCGCTCTATCTCGATCCGCAAGCCAATGGCAGGGATCAGGTGCCGCACTGGCGAAGAAAATATGCGAAACTCCTCGCATTCCAGCACTGCCGTTTTCTCGTTAGCGGGTAAACGATAAAAGACCACCGGGAAGAAATCCGGCCACTCAGACCAGGCATAGAATCCCATCAGGTTTTCGATGCGGTCAAGGGTGTGATGCAATCCATAAATATTCAACGGCCGGCTGCGGCCCATCAGCCACATATTCATCAGCAAAAGTGGCACGCCGGAGACGTGATCCGGGTGAAAATGGGTCAGGATCAAATCCGTCAGGTTATCGAATTCCACACTGGCTTGCTGCAAGCGCAAGATTGGGTTACTGACGCAGTCAATCAGCACTGTGCGTCCTTCCCCCACCAGAACCATGTGCGTGTTTTCATGATGCACGTCCGGGATGGCGTTCGACGAGCCAAGAATGATCAGTTTCGGCATTTCACAATCTCTTGGTTTTCAGAGCAACCAAATTTATCTGAGCGCCCACAATATCAAGCGTGGCGTGATCCAGACCTCGATAGCTGCGGCGACGGTCAACAGCGGGAGCACCAGCCCGAGGCCAATCTTCGCCCAATCTGCCAGCGCCTCCAACAAGACCTCGCCCAGCGTCCGCCCTGGGACAGGGGTCACCAAGGCTGCGCCGAGATGCAGCACCGCCGCGCTGGCCAGGATCACGGCTGGGATCTCGAAAATGCCGTGAGGCAGGATACCAGAGAGGGCCAAAAGGGCCGGTGAATAACCCACGACCTTTACCAGCGCCAACACGGCGCCGATCAATCCCACGTTACCCATAAATACAATCGTCCCCAGAACGCCAAAAGAAAAAAGGCCGAGCAGCAGAATGAGCGCCACGGCGCGCAGATTGTGCAGCCAGATATATTGGAAACTAATCTGCAGGTTGGCCGGTACGCCCAGGGCCATCTCCATCGCCTTTTGAATATCCTCAGACGAAGTTCTGAGGCCGAGCTGGGAGGCGTTGTTTAGAATCCAGAGATACCCCGCGACAAACCCGGCCAGGCCAAGGAGACTTGTCATCCAAATCGGGATCGCCTGCTTACGCAGCGTCTGCGTGACCTCACGCCGGTACCAGCCACCCAGGGATTTCGCCTCGCCCCGAAACGAACGCCAGAAGGTACGCCCCATCCAACGCAGGTTCAAGATGTCAATCTCATGTCCGAGCAGGGCCTCGCGCTGGAAATGGGATACGCCGACGCGCACCAGCAAAGCGGCCATCACCGTCACGCCCACCACAGCCGACCATAAGATCTGGTTGTTGCCCCAGAACATCAGCACGCTTTCGCCCTGGATGAGCAGCGCCATCGGAATGACGATAAAAGAAGACATCAGGTTGGCGGCCCGCACGGAGGTGGCTTGCGTGGAGATCACGATCGCGCCGCTGACCATCAACACGGCCTGGACGGTGGTCAACGCGATGGTCTGCACCAGCAGGCCCGGGTCCAGGAAAGGAACGTGCTGAATGCGCAAGCCGATCAGGTACACACTAATGCCGATGTACGCGGTCAGGAGCGGGACGCTGGTCGCAGCGATGAGTTTCCCCAGGTAAAGCTGCCAATCCTTGAGCGGGCTGGAAAGGAGCGGCTCGATCGTGCCGCGCTCTTTCTCGCCGACGAAGGCCTCCAGGGCGATGACCAACGAGACCGTGATCGGGAAGAAACCGACCACCATCAGCAGGAAAGGCACCAGGCGCTCGCCGATCAGGGTAGCGCCGTATTGAGAAACGAAACCCACCGCTTGCCCGGCGGTGTAATTCATCAGGAAAGGGAAAAAGAGTGTCAGGACGATCATCGGAAAGATGATGCGCCAATCGCGGAACTGGTCGCGCAATTCGCGGCGGGCGATCAGCCAGACCATGCTCAGTTGTTCTCTAAGGTCAAGCATCCTGCCTCGCCTGGGCCATCGCCGCCAGGTAGACCTGCTCCAGGTTGCGCGGCGCTTCCTGCATCGCCACGACCTGCACATGGTGAGAGACAAGCGCCTGGAGCAAAAGCGGGTTGGCTTGATCGGGATCGTCCACGCGGAAGCGGCGGACCGAATCCACATCCCCGATCAATGTGACCCCCTGCGGCAGGCGGAAGCTTCCAGGCGGCCATTTGCCACGAATGCGCACCTCGTACTCGGCCGGCCCCAACAGGCGTTTTTTCAACGCCTCGACCGTACCGCCGGTCAAGATGCGCCCGCGGTAGATAATGGCGATCTCGTCAGCCAGCATTTCGGCTTCGAGCAGGTTGTGCGTGCAGATGAGGATCGTCCGGTTCTCGGAGCGCAGGCTGGCGATGGAATCGCGCACCAGGCGGGCGCTTTCCGGATCCATGGCCGAGGTCGGTTCGTC
>Ga0210036_1005345_pt1 | contig 11238 bp, 7 predicted proteins | sample CryGeymeta201515_FD_185469 | JGI IMG/M metagenome (GOLD analysis project Ga0210036, IMG submission 185469) | Groundwater microbial communities from Crystal Geyser aquifers in Utah, USA - Crystal Geyser metaG 2015-15 (SPAdes) (version 2) | ecosystem: Environmental > Aquatic > Deep subsurface >...
TATGAGCGATCCATAAGTCCATTGGCGAGTGGCTCGCTCAAACTGCCATTGCCTCTTCTAAATACAGAACCTGCTGCAGATCGTGTTCCTTGTTCTTCTAAGTACAGTCCATGAAGGCTGATTAACTCGCAGGTGTGTCCTTGTGAAAATACTGCAAGTGACACTGATCCGGGACGGCATTTTCTTCTTCGCTCCCACCAAACAACTGACGCGTAACGGCATCATTGGGATTAGATTCCTGATTGAAGAACCACATAGTGTAGGCTGGTTCTTGGGTGTCATCGTCAACAACCTCAAAGGAATCGGCCCACATTTTTTCACAGAGCTCGGTACCATCGGCATAAATGTTCTTGAACTGTGTACAGGTCTCTTCCCATCCAAAAGCACAAGGAGTTGCAGTGATCACCAAAAGGGCAGCGATAAGAGCACATTTGATGCTGCTGGTGGTGGTAAGGAACGTCATGGTTTCGCTTGGTTCTATTTATCTCAGATGAAATTGAGATGAAAATTATCAGAGAAGGATGGGAATAATGAGAGTTGCTACCGGTAGGATGTTCATGCATGGAGGTAGAGGAACTTTTGACAGCCTCCAAAACTAAAGCACAGTATCCTACACGTGGTGTAATAAGAAAGAATAATGGAAAATTAGAAAGCTATTAGGGATAAAGTGACAACGTCAGACCACGCTTACCTCTTCACATTTTCGAAAGCCAAAAATATCAACTCATCAAACCGTTGAGCGATCCACAATTAACCATGCACAACGCAGGGTACATAGGTAAGGACGATGTACTCGTCAAGATCGTCTCGGAAGTCAATTCATCGTAAAAGGCTGCTCTTACGATCGACTTGAATAATAAGCATAGCAGCATGGTCTGAGATAAAAATAACCCAAACCAGTCTAACAAAACACACACAAATGAAAGCGTTGCATACCATAGCACCAGGTCTCCACCTCGTAGGTCTCTTGCTCTTCTGTGTACTATTAGTATGTCCTCTCCGAACGTTTGCAGAAAGTAATGCTTCTATATCACGTCAAGAAGGTACTTCTACTAAATCAGCTCCTCAGATAGGTGCCTACTATTATCCTTGGTGGGGAAATCCTAACAATCCTCATTGGGATGATGGATTGCTACGGCATGAGCTCGAGCCCTACAACCAAGAACCTATGTTGGGAGAATATTTCAATCAAAACATGACTGTCATTAATCAACATTTGGAATGGGCCCAGCAGTACGGTATTACCCAATTCATTGCCGCCTGGTTCGGTCCCAATGGGTTTGGTGACAGAACCATTCGAGATTACTTAATGACGAGAGCAGAAGAAAGACGTTCGTTGTCGTCGTCGTCATCGCAGGAGGTGCGTATCGGATTGCTCTACGAAAGTCCCAGTCGATTGAAACGCGATGCTTCCGACAATAAGGTGTATTTTAATAACGCAACCAATAATGCACAAACGCTATTGGATGATTTCAAGTATTTAGCCCAAAACTACTTTCATCGACCAAGCTATCTCAAATACAATGGTAAACCTGTCGTGTACTTATATTTGGCCAGAAGTTTTCGGGGTGATTATGCCAGTGCTTTTGACCAAATGAGATCCGTGATTCGAGACACGTACAATTATGAGTTGTATTTGGTAGCCGATGTAGTCTACTGGGGAGCACCCGATCCAGATTATATCAGAGTCTTTGATGCCATTACGGCCTACAATATGCACGGTCCAGTTAAATACGATGGATATCCTCAAGATACAGGTTTTTTGGTCGATGTTGAAGCCAAGTACCAGCAATACCAAAAGGTGGCCAATAATCTGGAAGTGGATTTCATCCCCGGAATCATGCCAGCATACAACGACAGAGCTGTTCGGTTGGCAAACGATCATTATGTCATTCCACACGAAATGAGTGCCTCTGAAGCAGGTAAGGGCCAGTACAGCACCTTTCAAGAAAGCTTTCAAATGGCCGAGCGAGTTCTCGTAGCACAGTCACAAACAAGTCAAGTAACAAGATCATCTTCTACAATTATGATTACCTCTTGGAATGAGTGGCACGAAGATACCAATATTGAGCCTACCAAAGGAACGGCTGCATCCTCTACTGAACCCAAATTGTATTCTGGAGGCTACGAATATGAAGACTATGGCTTTTCATTGCTGCAAGTAGTGGCAGAATTCCTACAGCATGACACCACAACCACCACAGAAGCACCAAACCTATCCATTCCAACAGCATATCCCACTACAGTGCCCACATTCTCACCAACACAAATGCTCAGTAGCTCCCCTACAATTACCACAAGCACAAACACCACGGAAACACCAACCCTATCCATTCCAACAGCATATCCCACTACAGTGCCCACATTCTCACCAACAATGGCTCCAGTTACCACCTTGCCAACTCATGTCCCAACATTCCTTCAACCAACACAAATTCCAACACAAATGCTCAGTAGCTCCCCTACAATAACCATAAGCACAAATACCACAGAAACACCAACCACATCCATTCCTACAGCATTTCCTACTACAGTGCCCACATTTTCACCAACAGTGCCTCCAACTACCAGCTTGTTGACTGCTGTCCCAACATCCCTACAACCAACAGAAACTCCAACACAAATGCCCAGTAGCTCCCCTACAGTTACCACAAACACAAATGCCACAGAAGCACCAACTACATCCATTCCTACAGCATTGTCCAGTACAGAACCAACTTTTTTACCAACTCTGGCTCCCATTACCAGCTTTCCAACTCTGGTGCCAACTTCCCTCCAACCAACATCACTGCAACCAATCCCAATGCCCAGTAGCTACCCTACAATAATCACAATGACAACAGATACGCCATCCACCATCGTACCAACTAATGCTAAACTTACTACCTTGCCAACTCGTTACCCAACCACTGCCGTACCTACACCCATGCCTTTTTTATCTACCTTTCCTCCATCGGTTATCATGCTTCCACAACAAAAGAAACCTTCATCACAACCAAAGTGTGGTTCATTAGCGAACGTTCAAGGCTACGGTGGTGTCGCGGGTCGAAGCAAAGAATGTGATAGTGGTAATAACGCAGTCAGTAACAATCGACCGAGGAAACTAAGGGGACGTCGACAGGCGTAGCAGTGAGTTATGGAAACACCCATACAGTAGCTACACTTAACTTAAAAATGAAATCAATCACATTTTTTACATGCAATCGATACACTTGTTAATACTGCGCCCTTGTCGAGCACCTCGCTCCGGGGAGATTGTAAAGGCACGAACGTGACGCAGCCAACAAATTCTCGAGCTCTTAATGGCTCAAGGGCGCTAGCACGCTACCTGAAACTGCCGCACAGTCACGGCTACGACTCTCTGGAAAACAAGCAGAAAGACTTGGTGAAAGTCATCCGGAAAAATGTCTTGAAATCTCGGAACACCACTTACGGACATGCTATCACCTGAACCCTAAAGCTACAAGCCAGCACTCTATTATTAGCTACTGTAGCAGGTAGAATACTACTGTACTCAACAGCGTACTCTACTACAGTACATATAGTAGATTCTACAGTAGCTACTACAGTAATTACTACAGTAGTAGCCTAGTAGAGTGGGCTGTAGACTACTACTACTACTCTACTAGAGTAGAGAGTCTAGCTCTAGTACTCTAGCTAGCTAGTAGCTACTCGAGTAGTAGTCTAGTCAAAAAATTCCGACAGATTTTGACGAGCTGACAAAATTTGACTGAAGTGACGAAACACGTCTTATTTCTGCGATAATTGCAAAAAAGTAATGCACACCCTAGCTAACCAAAACCAATAACAAGAACAATGACAAACCCATTGAGCCTAAAACCACAATTGCATTTCCTCGGAACAGCTTCCTGTTATGTTTCCATCCAGAAAAAGCGCTAGTATTCTCTTGTGTGTCTTGTCATGCCCCGTCTTTCTTTTATACTCCGATAATGTGCTAATAGGGGTAAATACAAAAGTTGATACCGTCAATTATCTGGCGTTTTCCAGCAATTGCACCCTTCCAACTGATGCACCACCATCACTATCCAAGAAGAAGAAAAAGTTAAAATCAAAGCCTATTTGGGTTGTTTCCTTTCCAGGTTCGGGTGCCGAACTGTTTCGTCAGCTGGTGACACGCTTAACCAATCAACCTACCGTGGATGCGGGAAATACCCAGAGCTGCAAGCGGGGAGAAGCAGTGGCCTGCAAAACCCACTGGCCAACCATTCACAGCAAAGGCATGTTTCCCGACCCCTCCAAGCGTCCTCGTCAACAGCACGAAAACGTAATTTTGTTAATTCGAAATCCTGCCAATGCCATTCCTTCTTGGTACAATCAAATTTATGAATCCCTAACTCACGCAGAATTTCACAGTCAACAGGCTCCGGAAAAAAATTGGATACGATGGAGTCGGAAATCTCAATGGCATCAGATCGAATTTCGTTTCAAACATTGGCGAGATTTGATCCTGTATTGGTTGGAATCCTCCCATTACAAGGTTGATTTGTTTGTTCCCTACGAACGATTAGTGGATCCATCGACAGGACCACAACTACTCGCACAAGTTACTGATACGTTGATACGTTCGAAAGTGTCGACCGTGATATCTTCTGCTGCTGCTGCTGCTGCTGCTAATGATGATGATACAAACGTTAATAATGCTACCGCCACAATGGAATGTATGTGGAAGGAAACTGTCCAACAACAGGCCACAATGAAACGAAGCCGTCACAAGTATACACCTTCGTACACAAAAGATCAACAGCAGAATATGCTGGCCTTGATGGATGACTTCATACATACAGTGGCTTATCGTGAAGACTTGGTCAAGATTTTACAGGAATACAGTCGGGAGATTGAAAATAATCTGGTCATCGATTGAGTAAATATAGGTAGGTGACCCCCTGCCGTTAGGTTTAAACTTTAAACATAACCGTCACATTGAGGGCTCAGTTGCAGGCAGAAATGCTGATACTTCAGATGATATCTTTCATTCGGTCATACAGAAAACGAGAACAACAATGTTGCTAAAATGCAAGTGTCACGTGTCAACTTCATGAAATATCTTCTATAGCCTGTTTTGCATCTTTTACACGTCTTCGCATTGCTTATACCATTACACCATCACCCTCTTCTTTGGTTCCATCGTTTGACGTTGCATACTTGTCCTCGCTTGCTTCGGTTGCGTCGCTATTATGATCCGAAAGTGTAATCTCGCCGTCCTCTTTCTTCTCGGGTTTATTGCAGAAATCATCGCCATCATCGTCGTCCTCCGTAGTATCATCGTCGTCGTCGTCGTTGTCGCTGGTCTCGTCCAAGGCAACGCTGAAAAAATAGTACACAGATCCCAGTAACAGCACCAACATTAAGAGCAGCGCCAATATCATCAAAGTCCATTGAGAATCTTGATTGCGAACGACAAATTTTTTGTCTTGCGTGGCGTCATAATATACTTGCTCTTGGGAGTTAGCACCCTCTTTCCAGTGTGGGGCGAGGGATGCTACCACCAGGGCAAGTGTTGCCAATCCTACCACCAAAAGAAATGCGGTACAACCGTTAAGATTGGACCCATGTTTTTCTAGCAAAGCATTGCGATGATATTGTTGCCGCTGTCGAATCTTCTCCATGACCTCTCGGTACTTGGATCTTATCCTACGGGGTGATTCTTGCAGGGACAGGCGAAAGGGTGATGATGAATGGGGTGATTCTAGTGGTGATGGTGAACGTGATGGTTGTTGACTGTCGTCTGTTTGTTCTCCGCCGGGATTACTCCCTATGGTACTATTGCTATGCTTCCTGTGAGGACTGTCTTGTCTTTCCATATCCTTATCTTCCAAGTGACAGCCGTCACCTGCCTGATTAGTACTAGCGGTCGAATTTGAATACGTATCAAAACTGTGCTCTCTGGCAGAAGGATAATCAAAACTGGTTTGATACTGATGTTCCTCTAAATCGGTACTAAAGGAAACAGTGAGCTTCTCGATGTTGCTCTTTCTGGCAGTCATAGCAATGCAGCAATTCGGAGGCACATAACTCGACGTCTGTCTTAGCGTTAGTTGTTGTTCAGTGTCAGTTGGTGTTGGTGGCAGTGGTAGTAGAAGTCCAGTATTCTTCTTCTGAGTTGAGATCAGAGTCTCGCCAGAAGAATGCAGGGCATTGATCTCAGGTTGAACTTCTGTCATATTGACAAAATTGATTTCTGACTTTTGTGACACACTGTCGTTGCTCATTATTTCGTAGTCTCGGGTAGCAGACTTGTCGATATTGTCGGTCGTAGAGGTCGATATTACGGTTTCATGTTTCGACTTGTGGTAATCGTTGGACGATGTCGTCGATGGCAACATACCATTCCACGAACTAAAGTGTAGATGGTTCATCTTGAGGTATTATCATGAGCAAAGCTTAACTCTCTGATAATTTGACTTTGTTGTTGTGGGTTGTTGCTTTTGTTACGGCAAAAAAAAACCTCTGCCTACTTTAAGTAGTAGTATTAGTCTAAGGCCTAACTCAGTCTAGTAATATCAAATTTTATGAATGAGAAAGATCTTCAGCACTCTTTCCGTTCAGATTCGACAAATGCGGGAAGAAAACAACGGCCGACTCGGATATCCTTAAAGATGAAATTGACCTTTCCGAAATAAGGTTATACTTGCATTAGCGATACTTAATTGCTTAGCTCTTAATTACAATAAACGGACGTTGCTGGTCTGCCGATGCCTCACATTTTACCACACTACTACTATAGTAGCTACTACTACCTCTCTACGTACTACTATGGTACCATACTCTTCCATTTTGGTTGCTTGTCGGATCGATAAAACAGCGATTAGCTGCTTCACACAACAAATACGGTCGCTGCTGGTTTACGTAGACTATTGCACTCGGAATAGTGTTGCTTACTTCAAATAAATCGTATTGAACTTTTCTCAGAGCAAATAAATAATATTATATTGTCTTCGTAAGCCGGCTACAAAATAATAATATACTTGAAACTTGAAAATATCCTCGCTTCTGACTGCCTACCTTACCATCACATCAGCGCTACGTAGATTCATACAAGCATAGAGAGAGCACCTATACCGCAAACATCAAGATCACATAACGTAAGATATCAAAAGCATCAAGAATGCCCAGTCAAGTGGGTGTATCACCTGGGATCTATGCACTACCCAGCAAAAGTGGATCCACCGAGCACGGAGAACATGATTACTCCAATAGCCACGACCGCGACGTCGAACTAAGTCTCAGTGCCCATCTTGAGCAGTACAATCAAACTGCTGCTGCACAAGCAGTACCAGATCAAATGTCACCAACTTCGATATACACAACCGAAAGTGAAATGCCCTTTGATGAAAAACAGAGCTACGAGATGCAGAAGGATTTGTATCGTAAATACAAAGAGCAACGAAATCAGCAACAACAACAACCACAATCAAAACTAAAACAGTTACTAAAGGCCTTGCATATTCATCAAGCAGATTCTGGTCAGGGACATTCTAGTACGACCAGTAGTGAAACACCCACACAAACGTCGACTCTGGAGGCCAGTAAGACTGGAGGACCCAACAAAAACAAAAACAAAAACAAAAACAATAAAATTACACGAACTCCTTGCTGTTCCTGGTGGACATGGTTGACTGAACACGTTTTGCATGATTCCATCAAACGTGCCGTGGTATATTTGGCTACCCGTGCGGCACGGTATCCGTACACTACCATTGCCAGTATGTCCTTTGTGTCGGTCCTCGTTTTAGTCGTAGGATTCTTTACCAACTTTGAGCTGATTGTGGACAGCGATGCGATTTATACGCCTTTAAATACATTGGCAGAAGAGCATCACGATTGGCTGACGCTATCAGCTGACAAAGGAGGTAGTGGTTTCAACAACATTCGTCCCGTCCTCATGATTCTACACAAAGAGGGCGAGAATGTTCTCCAAAGAGAGTCCATTGCAAAGCTCTTTCAGGCCGTTGATACCGTCCGTCAAACACCCGGCTATCAACAATTATGCGAACAGGGAAGTCATGTTTCTTACGACAATCAACATACTTGTCGAATTTTCAGTGCTACACGTTTTTGGAATCACAACGAGACCTGGTTCGACGCGCAAATCCAATCCGATGAACAGTTGATAGATATTTTGAGTTCTACTCACTACCAAGATGATTCAACACCGGTCTTTCACGAAATGATTTTGGGAAATGCGGAATGGATCCCTACTAGTACAACAATGTACAATGCGTCCTCCGCATCGGACGCCACGCTCCGACTAGCCTCGGTACAGTCTCTTTTTGTGCGCATAGAACTACCAGATTCTGGACCCGAAGCTGACGATTTTGAAACGCGAGCCCTGGACAATTTGCATATGCTACAACAACAATGGCAAGAGAATACCAACAAAACAATCGAAGAGACTCCTCTGCAGCTAGATTTTCTCAGTATTTTTGCGTACAAGATTGAGAATCAACGCGCTTTAATTCAAGATTTGCCGCTTGTGACAGGTATATTTGCCATATTGCTGCTCTTTACAACACTTGTTTTTTGGAAAAAGCATCCTGTCTATTCGAGAAGCATGCTCGGTTGTGCTTCTTTGGCAACTATTGGCATGTCCTTAGCTCTCTCCTACGGTATTGTATGGTGCATTGGTATCCCCTTTACCAACATTGCTCAAATTCTCCCCTTTATGGTCATGGGAGTAGGACTTGATGACACCTTTATCGTTACAGGTGCCTACTTTCGAACGGACCCAAATTTGAACATCGAGCACCGCATCGAGACTACCATGAATGAAGTTGGCTTGTCTATTTCCCTGACATCCATTACCACAATGGTGGCGTTCATGTTGGGAAGCACGAGTAATATCCCTGGTGTCAAATCGTTATGCTGGTATGCCTTTTTTGCTATTGCCATTGACTTTCTTTTTCAGGTAACATTCTTTGTGTCATTGTTGACGCTAGACGAAAGGCGATTGCAGTCGTACCGCAAAACATGGTGTTGCTGGAAACGAATACCTGTCGATGTCGACGAATGCGAATCACAAATGGGAATTATTCTCAGTTCGACGAGTACTCGCAACAGCGACCAGCAAGATTTTCAGAAGAATCCCAGCACTGTCAGCGCAAGTAATAGCACTAGCAACGATGCCTTTGATGCCAACGATAAAAGCAAGCATTTTTCCGAAAGGCTTATGATTTGGTACGGACGTCAGCTCCTGAAGCCGTGGTGCAAAGTCCTCGTCTTGTTGAGTTTCTCGGCATATTTTGTCTTTTGCTGTTATCGCACAACATTCCTGAAACAGGAATTCAATGTCGAAGACTACACAGTACGTTTGCTTTTCATTTTTTTTATTGGTATTCAGCCTTTTTTTTTTGCTTTTCAATGTTCGATTTGTTCTCACCTTCAACAAATGCACCCTTGACACACCCTCTTTTTTTCTTCACTTTCCTGGTTAGCCCGCCGACTCTTACTTACGCGGAACACTCCAATCACTGGACGACTACTACTCACTTACGAAACCACTTGAGGTTTACTTCCGGAATGTTAATCAATCGGATCCCGAAATTCAACAACAAATGCGCGACTATGTCGATGAATTAGCCGCGCTACCTCAGATCGGGGAGGATGCGCCCTTCTGCTGGGTCAGGGACTTTGAAAACCTTATGGACGAGTATCCGGAATATGCTTTTCTTCAAAATCTTACTTTTAGTCAGCAGTTGCGCGCTGCTCTATCCAACCCGACAATTCGAGAAGTGTACGGCGAAGACATTGTCATCAATGAATATACCGGAGAGATTGACGCTTCCAGATGTCTACTGTTCTTGCGTAATGTTGACTTGACCGATGTCAAAGATCAGATCGACACTCTTATGGGGCAACGTGATGTCACACTCCGGCAACCAATCAACAAAGGCCATGAAGACCTTCCATTTTTCGCCTTTGATACAATATTTTTCTACTGGTAAGTACACGATGAGCAATATGATCTTTTCCTGCTGTGTTGCTGTTGCCCCATTCATCTCTGACACGGCTTAAATGGCTGTTTGTTTATCTCTTGTAGGGAACTGTACGCTCAAGCTGTGGATGAACTGGTCTTGACCATTTTTACTGGTGTGGTTGCAGTTACTCTGGTCACTTTCGTCCTCGTACCCCACTGGTCTGCGACACTGTTTGTTTGCCCTGGAATTGTGATAATGTACATGAACTTTCTCGGAACAATGGAATGGATGGGTCTGTACATTAACAGTTTGACCTACGTCATTATCGTCATGGCCATTGGCCTGTTAGTGGACTTTTTGGTTCATATTCTCTTGCGTTATTACGAAACCGAGTGTACCACACGAGACAAGAAGGTGAAAGAGGCCTTGCGTACCATGGGTGCAAGTATGTTCGTCGGAGGACTGACGACATTCCTTGGGGTCTGTCCCTTAGTTTTGAGCTCCACACACATTTTCATGACTGTTTTTTGGGCATTTGCAGCCATTGTGGTGCTTGGTTTTGCCCATGGTGTAATTCTTTTGCCTGTGGTTCTATCGCTCGTTGGTCCTGTAGCAACTCACCAAAAGCAACGAACAGCAGATGACGAAGCTGGTGGTATTCCTGCAAAAATAGTAACCCCCAAGCATACAGGCGCTGGCAAAAGGAAACCATCATCATCTCCGACCACATTTTCAAAGGTTGAGGTCGGAATCAAAGAATCAAGTTCGGAAGAAAAACTGGAAGAATTCAGCCAGAATGAGCATGGACAGGACAGGACTAGAATGGTAGTACCTTTCATAGGTCCATCGTATGATTTGGATCTCATTGACGAAGGCGCCGAAAACAGCAGGCCGAGTAGCACCTCAAGCGCAGCGAATCTTTCACGGGATGCTTCATCATCAACAAGGACAGCCGCAGCCTCAGCCGCAGCCTCAAACGTAATCACACCGGTGGTTGTTCCTAGAAGTTTACTCGGCAGTCTTGCGGATGCGTACAATTGCAGTTCTGACATTGATTTTTACAATGTAGTGAAAGGAGCTTGCACGTAAAAAGCTAGTGTGGAGACTACATGAATATTAGAGTAAATATTGAATATAATGATAATAGTAGGAGAAAACTAGTGGTGTGTGTGTGTGTATACAGAGCAAGCATAGGCACACGACCTAATAGAGTAAGACCTAACTCCTGAGTCCTATCATAGGAGACAAGGTAAACTGCCGTAGTCCACCTGGGCTTAATTTGGTCCCCTTGATTCATATATCC
>Ga0210036_1005347_pt1 | contig 11233 bp, 8 predicted proteins | sample CryGeymeta201515_FD_185469 | JGI IMG/M metagenome (GOLD analysis project Ga0210036, IMG submission 185469) | Groundwater microbial communities from Crystal Geyser aquifers in Utah, USA - Crystal Geyser metaG 2015-15 (SPAdes) (version 2) | ecosystem: Environmental > Aquatic > Deep subsurface >...
TTAGTTCCTTTTAGGTCCTCAACAATTTTCAAAAATGGAAAACTGTAATCTCCGTCTCCCTCTTTTCCAACCATATATTCCACTCCGCGATTAAGCATAATATCACCAACCAGAATTAGGGTGATTTGATTTTCCTCAGTTGGTTGAATTTTATCTGAGATAGTTTCAGAAATCTGAGCCGGTGTCGGGATAATTTCAATTACTCTCGGCTTCATTAAAAAAGAACTTCCAATAAATAAAATCAATCCCAAAAAGAGAAGCAAAATGAATAGAAATAATTTTTGATTTAATTTGGAGATTCTCATTATTTAATTTTCTCATTAAAAAGCCAAAAATAAAAATGGCAAGGTTATCCCTTGCCACTTTTTAGCCCTTACTCGAACTTTTTATTTTTTCAATCCAGGATTTTACTTCGGGATTATCTGGCTGAATTAATGTCCTAGGATCTTCTGGGTAGCCTGCCTGAACAACTGCCCATCCTTTCTTAAATAAATCCTCAGAAATCAAAGAGATTTCTTTTAGTTCAATTTCTGAGGGTTCTCTTTGTCTTTTATTTCTGAATACATTTTGGAGGAAATCAAAAGCCTCCTTTTTGACCCTTTCCTTTTCAGCTTCTGCCCGTTCTCTTGGCAGAATACCTTCGATTACTTTATCATCATACTTGCAATATATCCTGATGATAGTAGGATATTCTTCTGGGTTATCAATAAATTTTTTAAAAGGGATACCTTTCTTCCTGATTACTAATAAAGTCGGATCAACTATTTGCCATTTGCCCCGGTAATAAATCTCTGTCCAGTGGTGATTTAGTGGTTTTGGATCTCTCGGTCCCTGGTAGCTCCCACTCACTGCTCGAGCCGAGATTCCTAAATTTTTCGCTATACTAACAAAAAGAATTGCCAAATCTTCACAATCTCCACCTCTTCTTTTCAAGGTCTCAGAAGGGATTTGATAGTAGTCTGTCTCTACAGTAATTTCTAAATCTAATTTTCTTCCACAAAGCCTTTCAAACCTCTCCCTCCAATAACCTTCCCATTCCATTGGAAATACATCTGGGATATATTGAAAGTTCCTAAATTCATTATAAACTTTCTCAAGCAAAACTAATTGAGCTTTTGTTGGTTCTTTAAGAGTCGAGATTGATTTCTCTTCCTGAGCTAAAAGGAGCCATCCCATCAAGCTACCGACAATGACAATCGCTAAAGCTGTAATCAGAAAATAGAATTTTCGGGACTTATCTCTTCTTCCTTTCTTTCTCGCCTTCTTCACCCCAGCCTCCTTTCAACTTATTTTTAAGGTTCAATTTACTATCTTATTTACCATAAAAAATTAACAAGGTCAATGAACCCTCTTGACAGGCTATTTTTTTTTGCAATTATGAAGAAAAGGTTGTATAATAAATAAAAAATATGATCCAAAATCAAAAAGGCCTTGCGCCAATTATAATTGTTTTAATTGTTGTTGCTCTCCTTGTTGGAGGAATTTTAGCTTGGCAGTACTGGGTAGCACCAAAAGAAAAAGTCGAGGTGCCCGAAGAAGAGGAGGAAAAGCCCACCATTAAAATAGAACCAATTGATTTAACCGGTGTTTCGACAGAAAAGATAGTTCTTGCTAAATATTATTCTTTAGCCGCTTTAGATATTCCTTTGCAAGTTTCTCAATACGGTTTACCCTTGGAGACCAGCCAGATTTCTAATTTTAGCGATTTTTCTAAAAAGATTTCTTTAGGTACTAATGCCTTAGAGCTTTTAGAGAAAAATGGATTTGTAGTTATTGATAATCTATTTAATCCAAAAGAAGAAGACATCACCCGACCCTACAAAACCCTTAAAGACAGAGAAATACCAATTTTTATTACTTCGGATTCTCTGTTGCATCTTTACCACATTCAATTCGATGAAACTTTAAGGCAAATTGAAGAAAGAGAATTTTATGACAAAATCTGGGAAATTAGCCAAGAATTACTCGATGATTCGGTAGAAAAATATAATTTAGCTGCCGGAGATTTAAAAGAAGCGGCCAAAAGAAATGTCGCCTATTTTGGAGTGGGCCTGAGTTTACTTCAACCAAAAGAAGACCAATTATGCAAAGATGACAGGAAGTGCGAGGATCCTGGTTTGGCTTCAGCTTTCTTTAAAAAGGAAGATTTAGCAAAATACACTTTTGAAGTTCCCTCATTTGTAAAAGACAAAGTAGAAAAGGAATTGGAGCTTATAGAGAAGCACGAAGGATTTTCTGATTCCCCTATATTTATTTATAGAGAAGATTATTCTCAATATATTCCAAGAGGGCATTATACAAGAAACGAAAAACTGAAGAATTATTTTAAAGCACTCATGTGGTACGGGAGAATGAGTATGCTTTTGAAGGGAACCGATCAAGTGGGACCGGGAGAGAGTTGTAATAATTTTCCTTTTTGCAAAGCCATTATTTCTTTACACGATGCTAAAATTCAGACAACAGAAGCTTGTTTAATGGCATCTAAATTTGCCGAAAGCAAAGATTTAAAAGACAAATGGGATAGAATTTATATAGTAACCGCTTTCTATGTGGGATTTTCAGATGACTTAGGTCCTTATGAATATCTAGAAGTTTTAAACTCGGTATTTAATGGAAAATTTGACCCATATAATTTAACTGATGAAAATATTGGAAAATTAAAAGCAAAATTAGCCGAATATATGTCACCAAAAATATATGGCGGGACTGGGGAAGCTAAACTTTGGCCGCCTTTTACCCCCGAGCAGGCAGATGAAGTTTTAGAAATTACCAAAGGATTTAGATTGATAGGCCAACGCTTTATTCCCGATTCTTATCTCTTCTCGAATTTAGTTTTTCCTTATGTTGGAATGTATTCAGGAGAAAATTGCGATCGGACTTTTACTTGTGAATTTTCGGTTGTGGGACCATATAAAGCATTTCCTCGCGGTTTAGATACAATGGCTCTTTTGGAATCTGAAAGAGCAAAAGAGCTTTTAATTGAATTCGGTGATACAGAATACGAAGGTAGAGATGAAAAAGGAAATAAAATAAGCTATGAAACTCAGTTTAACAAATTAAAGGAAGAATTTGATAAATTCAATGAAGCTGATTGGCAAAAGAATCTTTATTGGTCTTGGATTTATTCGCTAAAAGCGTTATTAAAGGAATTTGGAAAAGGCTACCCAACCTTTATGCAGACAAAAGCCTGGCAGGATAAAGAATTAACCACTGCCTTAGCTTCTTGGGCCGAATTAAGACACGATACAATATTATATGCAAAGCAAAGCTATACGATGGTGCCTACGGTAGCCCCTCCACCAGAAAAACCAGTGGTTGGTTATATTGAACCAGTTCCCGAGTTTTATAACAGATTATTAGCTCTAACTAGAATGACCACAACTGGTTTAGATAAAATGAATGTTTTAGATGAGGTTGCTAAAAACAGGTTGAAGAATTTAGAAGAGATTTTAGAAAGGTTAATAAATTTATCAAAAAAAGAATTAAAAAATGAAGAATTAACCCAGGAAGATTACGATTTTATTAAAAACTTTGGAGATGAGTTAAATGATGTTATTGCCGAGGTTGATGAAAAAGCCAAGAAGACAACCATTATTGCCGATGTTCATACTGATATTATTACCAGCCAGGTTCTAGAAGAAGGGGTAGGCTATGTTAATTTAATTGTTGTTGCCTATAAAGTTCCCGATGGGAGAATCTTATTTGGAGCTGGACCAGTTTTTAGTTATTACGAATTTAAACACCCAATGAAAGATAGACTTACCGATGAGAAATGGCAAGCTCTGTTAGAATCTCAACCCCCAGAAAAACCAGAATGGGTTTCTAATTTTAGCAAATAAATGAAAATCATGAGTAACCAAACTCAATCTAAATTAAATAAAGGAATTTCTACTCCGGTGGGAATTATCATTATTGTTCTAGTCGCTCTTTTAGCCGGAGGAATTTTAGCTTGGCATTATTTTGGAGCGCCGAAAGAGGAAGTAAAAGCGCCAGAAGAAATAGAAGAACCATACATTAAGGTAATTTCTCCTAACGGCGGAGAAAAGTGGGTAATCGGAGAAAAAAATTTAATTAAATTAAGTGATCGACCAGTGAAATGTGTGGAAGGAGAGAATGATTGCGAAGTTTATAATATTGAACTTATTAATAAAAAGGGAGGCTATGACTATGTTAGAATAATTAGGTGTGGACACTTTATCCCCACTACGGCTATTTCAACAATAAAATCCGAAATTGAATGGAATACTCTTACAGTTTTAGATTGTTGTGGAGCCGGATGTCAAAGTCAGGAGATTCAACCGGGAGAGTATAAAGTAAGAATTGCTTCTCGCTATTATCCGCTAGAAATTATTGACCAAAGCACAAATTATTTCATTATTAGTCAGTAACAACCAAATGCAGGGGTCCATCCACCGATAGACGATGGGAGGATGCGGTGGGTGGGTTGTAGTCTACTTTTCGGTTTTTGGAGTAAAATTTTTGATTGTGAGTTTCTAGCTGGCGGGGCGAAGCCCCGCCAGCTTTATTGTTGAAGTTTTTTGAAATTTGGAGTATAATACACAACTACAATGGCTGAGAATTCTATTAAAATTCGAGGGGCCAGGGTTCACAATTTAAAAAATATTGATGTAGATATTCCAAAAAATAAATTGGTGGTAATTACTGGGATTTCAGGTTCGGGGAAATCCTCTCTGGCTTTTGATACTCTTTATGCTGAAGGCCAAAGAAGATATGTGGAATCCCTATCTGCCTATGCCCGGCAATTTTTAGGGGTGATGGATAAGCCCGATGTTGATAAAATTGAGGGGATTTCGCCGGCAATATCAATTGACCAGCGGAAAGCCACTCACAATCCCAGGTCAACTGTTGGAACAATAACGGAGATATATGATTATCTTCGTCTTTTATTTGCGAGGGTAGGAAAACCCCATTGTCCAAAATGCAAAAAAGAAGTTTCCCGGCAAACAATTGATCAAATAGTCGACCAGATTACGCGACCCGGCCGCGTAGAGAAGGAGATTACAATTTTAGGCCCAGTAATTAGTGGTAAAAAAGGTGAGCATCACGGCGTTTTAGAGGAAATTCAACGAGCTGGCTTTGTCAGGGTAAGAATTGATGACATTTTGTATCGAGTTGAGGAAGTGCTTCAACGGACATTGGATAGAAAGAAAAAACACAATATTGAAGTGGTGGTGGATAGACTAATTCTGGATAAAGACCTTGATAAATCGAGGTTGGTTGATTCGCTTGAAACAGCCTTGAAATTGGGAAAAGGTATAGTAATTGTTGGAGTGTTGGATCTCTCGGCGAGGCGCCGAGCTTTGTTAGAAGGTGAGAAGGTTCAATCTAACAAAGGCCGAAGGCCGATCAAGCAATCTAACATTTCAGACATTATTTTCAGTGAGCATTTTGCCTGCGAAGAATGCGGAATTTCTTTGCCGGAATTGGAACCTCGGCTTTTTTCTTTCAATTCTCCTTATGGAGCCTGCCCAGCCTGCCAAGGCTTGGGAGAAAAGTTGGAAATTGATCCAAAATTAGTCATTCCTAATCCCAATTTATCAATTGCCGAAGGAGCGATTTTCCCCTGGGCTCATGCTTCTCATAAGGTTGGAAGGCAAGGATTTTTCTGGTATCAACTGGAGGAACTTTCGGAAAGAGAAAACATTGATTTATATACTCCAATCAAAAATTTAACAAAGGAAAAAATTAATTTAATTTTATATGGTTCTTCTGGTTTTGAAGGAGTAATCCCTTTTCTAGAAAGAAGATATCATGAAACAGATTCAGAATATACCCGCCAGGAAATTGAGCAATATATGGTTGAGAAAAAATGCGAAGTTTGTAAAGGGAAAAGATTAAAACCAGAAGTATTGGCAGTAACAGTGGCTGGAAAATCAATTGATCAAATAGCAGAAACAGATGTAAAAGGGGTAAAGGAATTCTTCGAAAAAATTTCCTTAAAGGAACTTAACTCCTTAAAGATTGCTCAACCGATAATTAAAGAAATTATTAACCGATTGCAATTTCTGATTGATGTTGGTTTAAATTATTTAACTTTGGATAGGAAAGCAGCGACTTTGGCCGGGGGAGAAGAACAAAGAATTCGCTTAGCTACTCAAATTGGCTCAAAATTAACTGGGGTTTTATATATTTTAGATGAGCCATCAGTTGGTTTACACGCCAGAGATCAGGGAAGGTTAATTGAAACCCTTAAAAAATTAAGAGATTTAGGAAACACGGTGGTTGTCTGCGAACATGACCCCCAAACTATTCGAGGGGCAGATTGGATAATTGATATTGGACCGGGAGCCGGAAAGAAAGGAGGCAAAATCGTCTTTCAAGGGACACCCAAAGAGTTATTGAGAAGTCATACCTTAACCGGCGATTATTTATCGGGAAGAAAAAAAGTGGAAGTAACCCAATTGAGGGACAGGAGAGGGACAGGAGAGGGACAGTCCCTCATTATCAAAGGGGCGAAGGAGCATAATTTAAAAAATATCGATGTGAAGATTCCTCTTGGAAAATTTGTTTGTATTACCGGAGTTTCTGGTTCTGGGAAGAGTTCTTTGATGAATGATATTTTGGCTAAAGCCTTGATGAGAAAATTTTATAAATCAAAGGAGGAGCCGGGGAAACACGAGGCAATTTTGGGAACTGAAAATTTAAACAAGGTAGCTTTAGTTGATCAATCTCCGATTGGCAGAACTCCCAGATCAAATCCGGTTACTTATACTGGAGCCTTCGCCTATATTAGAGACCTCTTTTCAAAAACTAAAGAAGCCAGAATCAGGGGCTATCGGCCTGGCCGCTTTTCCTTCAATGTTAGAGGGGGTCGTTGCGAAGCTTGTGAGGGGCAAGGAGTAAAAAAAATCGAAATGTATTTTTTACCAGATGTCTATACGCAATGTTCGGAATGTAAAGGAAAAAGATTTAACCAAGAGACCTTAGCCGTTGAATATCGAGGGAAAAATATTTCTGAAGTTTTAGAGATGACAGTTGAAGAAGCCCTTGAATTTTTCAAAAATATTCCCGGTCTTTTTCAAAAATTAAAAACCTTAAATGATGTTGGGATTGGGTATATTCAGCTTGGTCAACCAGCCCCTTCTCTTTCTGGCGGGGAAGCTCAGAGAGTAAAATTGGCTACTGAACTTTCCAAAAAAGCCACCGGCAAAAGTTTATACATTTTAGATGAGCCAACCACCGGCTTACACCCTCACGATATTAAAAAATTAGTTTGGATTTTAAGAAGTTTGGTAGAAAAGGGAAATACAGTACTTATGTGTGAACATAATTTAGATTGTATAAAAAATTCAGATTTTATAATCGATTTGGGCCCCGAAGGTGGAGATGAGGGTGGATATATTGTGGCCCAAGGTTCGCCATTTGAAGTTTCAAAATCCGCCAGCTGGCGGAAAAAAAGCTACACTGGAAAATATTTGAAGCAGACATTGAACTCTTGACAAAATTTTTTGATCGATTAATATTAAAAGATAGAAATTAGCACTCAAAGGTCATAACTGCTAACCCGCTAAAAATATGAAAATTAAACCTTTATCAGACCACATTTTAATCGAACCAATAAAAGAAGAAGAGAAAACAAAAACCGGGATTTTACTTCCCGAGACGGCTGAGAAAGAAAGACCGGAACAAGGCAAAGTAATTGCTGTTGGTCCCGGTAAAAAAGATAAAACTGGCAAATATATTCCTCTTGATATTAAACCAGGCCAAAAAGTTTTATTCACAAAATATGGTCCAAACGAAATAAAGGTCAATGACAAAGAATATTTAATAGCAAAAGAAGAAGACATCCTCGCGATTTTAGAATAAAATCGCGAAATTTCTAATTTTTAATTTCTAAATATTACTATGGCTAAGCAGATTAAATATAGTGAAGAAGCTCGAAGAAAATTAAAAATTGGGGTTGATAAATTAGCTAATGCCGTAACAGTAACTTTGGGCCCAAAAGGCAGAAACGTTGTTTTAGATAAAGGATTTGGCGCCCCGACCATTACTAATGACGGCGTAACTATTGCCAAAGAAATTGAATTAGAGGATAGAATTGAGAATTTGGGAGCAGAAATTTTAAAAGAGGTGGCTGAAAAAACTAACGATATAGCTGGCGATGGAACGACCACCGCTGTTTTGTTAGCCCAATCAATCGTTACCGAAGGCTTAAAAAATGTTACAGCCGGTTCAAATCCTTTAGCAATTAAAAGAGGACTGGATAAAGGCTTCCAGGTAGTAATTGAGGCTTTAAAGAAAATTTCAAAGCCAATTCAAACAAAGGCCGAGGTTTCTCAAGTAGCAACCATTTCGGCTGAAAATCCGGAAATTGGGAACTTAATTGCTGAAGTAATAGAAGAAGTTGGCAAAGATGGAGTAGTGACAGTTGAAGAATCAAAAACTTTTGGCCTCCAAAAAGAAATTGTCAAAGGTCTCCAATTTGATAGGGGATACGTCTCTCCTTATATGATTACCAATATGGAAAGAATGGAGGCCGTTTATGAAGACCCCTATATTTTAGTAACCGATAAAAAAATTTCCTCGTTGGCTGAAATCTTGCCAGCTTTGGAAAAAGTTGTCCAGACGGGCAAAAAAGTATTGGTAATTATTGCTGACGAAGTTGAAGGAGATGCTCTGGCAACATTGGTAGTCAATAAGCTTCGGGGAATATTTAATACTCTATCTGTAAAGGCTCCTGGCTTCGGTGACAGAAAAAAAGAAATGCTCCAGGACATTGCTACAGTTACCGGTGCCCAGGTAATTTCTGAAGAAGTGGGATTAAAGTTGGAAAACGTTGAAATAAAACAATTGGGTTCGGCCAGAAAAGTTATCTCAACAAAAGAAAACACTACCATTGTTGAAGGAAAGGGAAAAAAAGAAGATATTGAAGCCAGGATTAAACAAATTAAAAAAGAGTTAGCTGAAACCGAATCAGAGTTTGATAAAGAAAAACTACAAGAAAGATTGGCAAAATTAGCAGGTGGAGTGGCCGTTATTAAGGTTGGAGCAGCCACTGAAGTTGAACAAAAAATGCGACAGCACAAAACTGAAGATGCCTTATCTGCCACTCGGGCAGCAATTGAAGAAGGAATTGTTCCTGGCGGCGGAGTGGCCCTCTTGAGATGCCAGAAAGTATTAGATGAAGTGGAAGTGGAAGGTGATGAAAAAATAGGTTTGGCAATTTTAAAAAGAGCATTAGAAGAGCCGATTAGAAAAATTGCTCAAAATGCGGGAATCGATGGTTCGGTGGCAGCTGCTGATGTAAAAAAAATGTCGGTTAATGAAGGATTTAATGCTCAGAAAATGATTTATGAAGATTTAGTCAAAGCTGGAATTGTTGACCCGACAAAAGTTGTTAGAGTTGCCTTACAAAATGCTGTTTCTGCTGCTTCGATGCTATTGACGACCGAGACGGTGGTGGCTGAGCGGCCAGAGAAAGAAGGAAAGGGCCCGAAAATTCCCGAAAGTTACGGGGAAGAGTATTAATTGTTCGGCAACAAAACATTCCAGACTTTAGATAGAAAAAGTCCCTTCGGGACTTTTTGTTTTTGTCTTTGTTGTAAATAATTTAAAAATGGTTTAAAATAGAAATTGATTAAATGGTCGATTTAAGAACTTAATTAAAGGAAATACAATATGGTTTTAACCAAAATTATCTTAATAATTGTTGCGGTAATGGTTTTGTGGATAATTGGCACTTTTAATCGCTTGATTACCCTCCGTAATCGGCTTAAAGAAGCCTGGGCAGACATTGAAGTGCAATTGAAAAGAAGGTATGATTTAATCCCCAATTTAGTTGAGACGGTCAAAGGTTATGCCGCCCATGAAAGAGAGCTTTTTGAAAAAGTGACTGAAGCCAGAGCCAAAGCAATAGGAGCTAAAACAATCAAAGAAAAAGGGGAGGCAGAAAATATTTTATCTGGAACTTTAAAATCTCTTTTTGCCGTAGCCGAAAATTATCCTCAATTGAGGGCTTCAGAAAATTTCTTGGAGTTGCAGAAAGAACTTACTGACACCGAAGACAAGATTCAGGCAGCCAGACGTTTTTATAACGGAAATGCCAGGGATATAAATATTAAGATTGAAAGTTTTCCGGCAAATATTGTTGCCGGTTTCTTCCGCTTCAAGTCAGCAGAATTTTTTGAAATCGAAGAAGCCGCCGGAAGAGAGCCGGTAAAAGTGAAATTTTAAATAAAATATGGCCACTCTTTACACATATGCCGAATCCAATATTCGAAAAACTTGGCTGTACTTAACTTTCTTTCTGTTTTTGATTATTGGCATTGGTTGGCTCTTTTCTCATATTTATCAAGAACAGGCAATTTTGTGGTTTGCGGTTATTTTTAGTATTTTGACCAGTATTTCCAGCTATTGGTATTCTGACAAAATTGTTTTGGCGATGGCAAAGGCAAAACCAATTGAGAAAGAAGATAATCCCGAACTTTACCGAATTGTCGAGAATCTTTGCATTGCTGCCGGTTTATCTTTGCCGAAAATTTACATTATTGAAGAAACCCAGCCAAATGCTTTTGCTACCGGTAGAGATGCAAAACATGCCGTCGTCGCCGTTACGCGCGGTCTTTTGAATAAATTAGAAAAAGTTGAATTGGAAGGAGTGCTCGGTCACGAATTATCCCACATTGGAAATAAAGATATGCTTTTACAGACAATTGTGGTTATTCTGGTAGGAATTGTGGCAATGCTTTCAAATTTCTTTTTAAGAATTAGTTTTTGGGGAAGGGGAAGACGAAATTCAAGAGGTTCTGGCGGAAACATTTTAGCACTTTTGGGAATTGTCGCAGCAATTTTAGCTCCTATTGCCGCCGCTTTAATTCAATTAGCCGTTTCCCGGAAAAGAGAATTTTTAGCTGATGCCTCAGGTGCTCTTTTAACTCGCTATCCCGAAGGTTTAGCCCGGGCTTTGGAAAAAATTTCGGCAGACCCCAGTCCCTTAATAATAGCTAACAATTCCACTGCTCACTTATTTATCGCTTCGCCTTTTCGCGGAAGACAATCCAAAAGTTGGTTTACAAAATTATTTTTAACCCATCCGCCAGTGGAGGAAAGAATAAAAGCTCTGCGAGAAATGTCAATTTAAATCAGGGAGAGGTCGCATAGTTGGTCTAGTGCGCGGCGCCGGAAACGCCGTATACCCGAAAGGGTATCGCGAGTTCGAATCTCGCCCTCTCCGCAAAGGTCTTTTTAATAAAAATAATTATTTAAAAACCTA
>Ga0210036_1005351_pt1 | contig 11229 bp, 9 predicted proteins | sample CryGeymeta201515_FD_185469 | JGI IMG/M metagenome (GOLD analysis project Ga0210036, IMG submission 185469) | Groundwater microbial communities from Crystal Geyser aquifers in Utah, USA - Crystal Geyser metaG 2015-15 (SPAdes) (version 2) | ecosystem: Environmental > Aquatic > Deep subsurface >...
CTGTGCATACTGGAAAAGGATTATGAAGTTAAAATTCGCGACTGGACTTGCGTATTTTACTCGTAATTCTTTTCTACACAACCTGATTAAGTTTTACACCTAATTTATAACTTATAATTCTCAAAATGATTCCTTCCTATCAAGAAGAAATTCGCATACATAAGAATAAAGATCGGATATTTTGGGGTATCGTGGCTATTATGACCGTGTTCCTGTATTTCTTTTTTCAGGGATATTATCCGAATTACGAAGGTTTCCTCAATCGTACGGAAGATATTTCCAAACAGACTTTTCTCAAGCCTTTCGGGATTATCGATATTCATGTATTTCCATCGCCAGACAGCATCAATATCAACAACGATACCTACAACAATAATTCCAAAACGATATTCGATATCGGAGAATATACCGTTTCTATCAAGAAAAAATGATATATTTCTCTTACATTTCTCATCGACATAACGAAAAAGAACCCATTCTATATCAATGTCGTGAACCTTTTTGCACTTCCGGAATCTGTTATTCTTCCGATTACATTCAGTGAATTGTTTCCTTATAATAACCATTATCTCCTCCGTACTACAGGGACCGGATCGTTTCTCTTGGTGGATACCGATTTTCAAGTTCTTCATCGTATAGAGACAAACTATAGATATATAGGAGGATTGTATTTTACCGATGGTAATAATATTTTAAGTTATTCTCTCGATACGGAAAAATTCTCGAATATTTTCGATAGCGAAACAGGACTTGCTCTTCAATGTACCGATATCGCATATTATGGGGAGAAACTCTTTTGTCGCGACACTATGCAATTCGTAGGTCCGAAAACTTCGGATATTCGCGAAAAAATCCTTGCAATCAATGACCGTATCATACTTACTCCGAAATATATCTACAATGGAGACAATAGTAATACGAGTTGGAAATATTTTGAATACGGAACAGGAACGCTCGAATCGCCAAAAGCCGTAGTACATATAAATAAAATTCCTTATATTTTTGAAAAAGGAATACTTACTCCTGTCGACAAGACGGACATAACAACAATTTCTCCCCAATCCGATTGGGGAATGGAGAGTCTTTCCCAAGTAAAGGAAATCGATGGAGAAACTATTTTTCTCGGAGAGAAGCAATGACAGGGGAAATTCCGGATTCTTGATGCAGAAAAACAATATTCGGGAATATTCGATTTCAAAGATACGACAAATGTAATGGTACGTAAACTCAATGGCGCTTATATTTTCACAACACCCGAAGCTGCATATATTTACTATAAAGGAGCGAAGGATATCGTGAAAATCCTCGATAATGTTAAAATAGTTCGTATGGTGAATTCGACAATATTATTCAATAAAGAAGGGAAGAGTTATAAAGTGGATCTACTGAGAAGAGCGCTTCCATAAATCGAGAAACGAAAAAACAATCCGCCACGGCGGATTGTTTTTTTAGGTTAAGATTATTCTTTCTTGGCCTTTCGAAGTGCTTCGTTTAAGGTTTTTAGCGAGCTTCCCACTTGAGCGATGCTTGTCGTTCTATCGATATTCATTTCATAGTTTTTCAGTGCAAGCAAGAGATTGTTTGTGGCATTCCGGAATGTGGTTGAAAAAACACTCCCTCTTTTCTTCAGGATTTCATATTTTTGTACGAGGATATCCTGAGCTTTTTTAAATTTCTTGTTTTCGAAATCGTAAAGTATCACTGTGGAGATATTTCTTCTCACTATTTTAGTGGTTGTTCCGGTAGTGCTCACTGTACTTGGCGGAGGAACAATCTGAGTTGGTGCTACGATAGTTATCGGTGCGCCAGAAGAACTGTAGTTTATTGCGAGACTTGGATCAACTTCTCCGATAATAGAACAGAAATCCTTTGTTCCATCAAAACAATTGCTTTTGGTATAGAAATAAAAAATATTTGCGTTAAGAGGATTTTTGATGGAAATGAGCGATTCAAAAATATCTTCTTTTGAAAGTTTTTTAAGGGAAATCTCTTTGATGGTAAGAGAAAAAGCTTTGTTTGATGTATTATAAAGTTCATTTATAACACCAAGAAGTTCCATACTTGCTTTAAAATCTTTTCCGAATCATTGTTTCTTGAAGAGAAAAGAAATCTTTCCGTTGTTTTTCACAATCTCGAGATTCATAGTATCTAGTTTCAGGCTAGAAAACGGATTGATTGCAAGGTCTGTATCAAGCAGAAATTCCATATTATAGAATTCATTGTTCTTGAGATACGTGGATTTTATTTTTCCGAATGAAATATTTCGATCGGTCGGAACCATGTTGGCTGAATTCGGCTTTTTTTCGAAATCTTTTCCAATCTCAAAAGTAAGAGTTTCTTTCTTTTGGATTTCATCCAATATCGCCCCAGTAAGATAGTTGTAGTTTATCACCGGTGTGTTGCCAATCGTAAATGAGACCTTATTAGATTCACGTCCTGTATTCTGATTTTTTATAAAAAGAATGTTTTCTCAGTCTTTCAGTTGATTATAAAAAAAATCAAATTCAATCCCTATACCAGTTTTTTTAAACTCGATTTTATTCTTTGTTATATATTTATTGGCCCCGTTCGAGTCTTTTTGTATCACCCCGCTTCCATCTTTCACGAGCTCCTGTATACCACCTCTTGTATAATCCGTTCCATTTATATTTATCTTGAAATTGTATACGTCCCCGAAAAGAGCGTTCATATTCCCATGAATAACGAAAGTAAAATTTCCACTCGTTCATTCTCCTGTATCGATTCCCGTTATGAGAAGACGGGAAAATTTCCCTACGGAGATAATTTGTTCGTTGGAATACTGATTAGTAAGAGTGTCTTTGAGTATTATAGAAAGATGATCCTGGTCTTTAGAAAGACGAAGGATATCATATTTTATGATAAGTTGATTCAGTCCGACTGTCACCTGTCCATTATCGATTTTTGCTCCGTTTACATAGATTTCCTTTCCGGTTAGATTGATGAAATTTTTCGGTTCGGTAAACGTTACCTTAATATTCTTGCTTGTTCAGATATCTTCTATTTCCACTCAAGAAGGACTTTCCAAAAGGATTCATTCTTTCTTTACAGTTACATAATTGGATGAAAGTCCATCAATCTTGAATCCTACAGTATTGAGACGTTCCGGAAGGTTTTTTTCTAGAAATATTACCCCTTTCTCAGTGAAATAATAGACATCATCTTTATATTCGTCCATAAATGGAACAAGAGGTTTTTCTTGTCCGTTGACAACGATTTTTCTATCCGGCAACATTCCTTCGGAAAAATTTGAAGGCATTTCATTGAGAAATGGAATTCTTACGATATCATAACCATTTTTGTTTTCACGAAAAATCTGTCCATCAAAGGCTATGCTGGTATTTCCCCGTATTTTTAAGGAACTGGTTTTCTTATCTGTAGAATATTTCGCTATATCGCCACTTCCGTAGGTTACTTTTAATCGTTCAATCATAAAATCCCCAGAATCACGATAGAAGTTTCTGATATTTATTCCCTCTTTTGTTAAAATAACATTAATCTGATCCACTTTTTTATTATCGATATATACATTGACAAGGTTCCTATCGGAAGGAAGATTTTTCCCATAGAGATGGTAGACTCCGCTCCCCGCATTGATGATATAATCGAGTGTCGGAACGGGAGTGGTATCCACCGTCGCATTCGCAAAAGGAGTTACAGAAAAAATACTTATAAACAAGAATAATATCTTTTTTTGCATAGGACAAAAAGAAAATGATAAAATAGAATAAACACCAGTATAGTATATGTAAATTAAAAGAAAAGAAAAAAACGAGATAGACATTTTCCCGTTTTGATTCTTGATATGAAAAGAAACTTATACTAAATCTTTCGTATTTTCACCAGATAGAATCCTTCCATCAGGTCCGATGGAAGAATACGAACTGTTTTTTCTATTTCGCTATTATAAGGAGTTCCTTCGAAACTCGTGATTCCTTTTCTGGCAAATTCCATATCAGTCATATCGATTGTTTCTAGTTTCAGATCGGGGTGTTTCGCAAGTACGTCAGTTACCACTCCTTCGTTTTCTTCAGGAGCGAGCGTACAAGTCGAATAAACGAGTATTCCTCATTTCTTCAGAAGAGGAATACTTGCTTCGAGAAGACTTGTTTGAATGATTGCTTTATCCTGGATGTTTCCGAGCGTCCAAAATCCATAGGATTTTTCATCATTGAGTTTGAATCGTCCTTCGGCAGAACAAGGAGCATCGAGTAGAATAGCGTCAAAGCTCTCTTTTTCGAGTTCGGTCATAAGTTTCAGGGCATCCATTTTGTGGGTCTCTATATTGGTTGCTCCCTGGAGTTTTATATTGTGCACGAGCTTATCGTGTCGAATTTGGTGTTTTTCGCAAGCAATAATCGTACCGGTATTGTTCATAAGAGCGGCTATTTGTGTCGTCTTTGATCCCGGCGCTGCAGTAATATCGAATACATTCATCCCGTCTTTTATATCGAGAAGTATTGCGGGAAGCTGGCTCGCGAGCCCTTGCACGTATATTTTCCCTTCGTAGAAAAGAGGACTTCCTTTGAGAACGAATTCATCTTTTTTGTCTATAATATAGGCAAGAGGAAGAAACGATACTTTCTTAAAAGAGATATTCCTTGTACACAAAAATGATTCAACCTCATTTTCGGTCGATTTAAGGGTATTTACCCGAAAAGAGCACACCCGCTCCTCAGTATATCCCTTTATAATCTGTTCTAAGTCTTCTTTAACGAGAAAAGACTCGATTCTTTGAAGGTATTTTTTTGGAAGCATAAGATAATTAATTATAAGCTAGTAACCGCTACTATATGCAGAAATTAAAAAAAGAAGAAACTTTCTTTAAAAAACTTTTGACATTTGTTTCGAAAATCATACTATAGGCGAGCTTTATTTTTGAAGCACAAAACCAGCTCATTAACATCCTACCCACAAGAAGATGAAACTTCAAATGGGGAAGTAAATAACCACGATACATAAAGTACCTAGATATGTACTATAAAAAAGGTCTATTAGTTATATATTTATATATGCTAGCATCTCTTTCGAAATGAGATGAGTTCGAGGAAAAATCGAGTATCGAGCGAGTCGTAGCGGAAGCTACGGTGAGCAAGACACGGAAATTTTGACGAAGAAATCGCTCATTCACGAAAGAGATTACGTTTAAAAGAGTTTGATCATAGCTCAGGATGAACGCTAGCGGTGCGCCTAACACATGCAAGTCGAACGGACGTGATTGGCAACACAGAACCTATAATTTAGTTATAAGGTATCAGAAGGCAGAAGGCAGGTATCAGAAAGGAAGATTTTTAATAAATCTATTAAATAAATCCATTCTAATTACTGATCCCTGATAACTGATATCTCATTAACAAATTGTCAGTTATGCGTTGTCAGTCACGTTAGTGGCAAACGGGTGAGTAACAAGTTTGTACCTACCCCAAAGTGAGGGATAGCCCGGAGAAATCCGGATTAATACCGCATATGACCTACGGGTTAAAGCCGCAAGGCGCTTTGGGAGGGGCATGCTTTCTATCAGCTAGTTGGTGAGGTAATAGCTCACCAAGGCTATGACGGATAGTTGGTCTGAGAGGACGACCAGCCACAATGGAACTGAGACACGGTCCATACTCCTACGGGAGGCAGCAGTGAGGAATCTTCCGCAATGGGCGAAAGCCTGACGGAGCGACACCGCGTGGAGGATGACGCGTTTACTCGTGTAAACTCCTTTTCTGTGGGAAGATAATGACGGTACCACAGGAATAAGGGGCGGCAAACTACGTGCCAGCAGCCGCGGTAATACGTAGGCCCCAAGCGTTATCCGGAATTACTGGGTGTAAAGCGTCTGTAGGTGGGAATACAAGTCTTCTATGAAAGACCGGAGCTCAACTCCGTGTTTGTGGGAGATACTATATTTCTAGAATCGGGGAGAGGGAAGCAGAATTGTATGAGTAGGGGTGCAATCCGTTGATACATACAAGAATACCAAAAGCGAAGGCAGCTTCCTGGAACCGTATTGACACTGAGAGACGAAAGCGTGGGGAGCGAAAAGGATTAGATACCCTTGTAGTCCACGCCCTAAACGATGGGTACTGAGTGTTGGGACTTGTTCCCAGTGCTTCAAGCTAACGCATTAAGTACCCCACCTGAGGAGTACGGCCGCAAGGTTAAAACTCAAATGAATAGACGGGGACCCACACAAGCAGTGGATCATGTGGTTTAATTCGACAATAAACGGGGAACCTTACCTAGGCTTGACATCCTACGAATCCGGCGGAAACGTTGGAGTGCTCGCAAGAGAATGTAGAGACAGGCGCTGCATGGTTGTCGTCAGCTCGTGCCTTGAGGTGTTCGGTTAAGTCCGTTAACGAGCGCAACCCACGTCATTAGTTACTATGTCTAATGAGACTGCCTGAGTTAATCAGGAGGAAGGTGTGGATGACGTCAAATCAGCATGGCCCTTATGCCTAGGGCTACACACATGATACAATGGTCGGTACAAAGAGTTGCAAACCCGCGAGGGCAAGCTAATCTCATAAAGCCGATCTCAGTCCAGATTGGAGGCTGCAACTCGCCTCCATGAAGTTGGAATTGCTAGTAATCGTGAATCAGACATGTCACGGTGAATATGTTCCTGGGTCTTGTACTCACCGCCCGTCATGGCATGGAAGGTGGTTCTGCTGGAAGCCCCCGAAGCAATATTGGGGTCCATAGTAAAATCACTAACTGGGCTAAAGTCGTAACAAGGTATCCGTACGAGAACGTGCGGATGGACTATCTCCTTATCGAAAGGTTTATTTACTTCCTCATAGTTTTGTCTTCTGGTGGGTTGGATTTTATGACTCTTCGGGGTCATGGGCCACCAACTGCTCCTTAACACACTCAATAAAAGAAACGTATCGATGAGTCGAAAGACTTATCATTTCTCTGTACGGTTTTCCCCTAGGAAAACACGACGGAAAAAAGATTACGTATACCATATCAACAACTTTTATGAAAATAAAAGACAATCAAAATCAGTAAGAAGCTATCTTCTGTTTAACAGAAAGATCAAATCGTATTCCTTGTTTCGTTACGGGAGTACGTGTAGAGTGGAAGGCTGAGTAGTTGTTAGTTGCTAGGGAATAGTTACCAGTTTACTGGTGATAAATACTTAGATTACAATTAATAACGGTCTCCTTCAATTTCAAATACATGATCAAAACTCTTTCGCAAGAAAGAGTTTCTAGTATGAATACACTGTACGGCACAAAGTGGATGCCTTGACTCATATATCCGATGAAGGACGTGCAAGACTCACGATAAGCCCCGGGAAGCTGTCAAGAAGCGTTATACCCGAGGATCTCCGAATGGGGGAACCCAATACGGTAAACCCGTATTATCTGCAGAGCAGATGGACACCCAGCGAATTGAAATATCTTAGTAACTGGGGAAAAGAAATCAAACGAGATTCCGTTAGTAGTGACGAGCGAAAGCGGAAGAGCCTAAACTCATAGTGTGTCAAGCGTTAGAGCGTTGCACTGTGGGGGTTGTAAGAGCATATTACTGACTTCTAATAGGTCAGACAAACAAATATCCTGGATAGGAGAACCACTTGAAAAGATGGACCGTAGAGGGTTACAGTCCCGTACTCGAAATCCAAGATATTGATTTGCATGTGTTTCTTGAGTAGGGTCAGACACGAGAAATCTGGCTTGAATCTGGGGGGACCACCCTCCAAGGCTAAAGAGTATATGAGATCGATAGTGAACAAGTACCGTGAGGGAAAGGTGAAAAGAACCCCGGGAGGGGAGTGAAATAGAACCTGAAACTTTGTGCCAATAAAGAGTCGGAGCCTTCGGGTGACGGCGTACTTTTTGTAGAACGGACCAACGAGTTAGCTGTATGTGGCAAGGTTAAGGAAGAGTTCATCCGAAGCCGTAGGGAAACCGAGTCTGAATAGGGCGACTAAGTCACATGCACTATACCCGAAACCTGGTGAGCTACCCATGAGCAGGCTGAAGGTGGGGTAAAACCCACTGGAGGGCCGAACCATTTGGAGCTGCAAGTCCATTGGATGACTTGTGGGTAGGAGTGAAAAGCTTATCGAACTGGGAGATAGCTGGTTCTCCGCGAAATATATTTAGGTATAGCCTCATAAAGCAACGTACAGAGGTAGGGCTCTGATAGGGCTAGCGGGTCGCAAGACTTAGCAACCCCTGATAAACTTCGAATGCTGTACGCCAAGTATTATGAGAGTCAGACAGTGACGGATAAGCGCCATTGTCAAAAGGGAAACAGCCCAGATTGCTGTCTAAGGTCCCAAAGTTGTGGCTCAGTGGAAAAGGAGGTAGGATTACATAGACAACCAGGATGTTGGCTTAGAAGCAGCCACTCATTCAAAGAGTGCGTAATAGCTCACTGGTCGAGTGATCCCGCGCCGAAAATTCAACGGGGCTTAAGCCACACACCGAAGACGCAAGTTGCACCTAGTGCAGCGGTAGCGGAGCGTTCTCTATGCCAGTGAAGGTGAACCGGAAGGTTTGCTGGAGGTACGAGAAGTGAAAATGTTGGTATGAGTAACGTAATGGAGATGAAAACTCTCCACGCCGTATGTCCAAGGTTTCCTATCCAACGTCAATCGTGGTAGGGTGAGCCGGTCCTAAGGTCAACCTGAAAGGGGTAGCTGATGGATAGCAGGTTAATATTCCTGCGCTACACGGTATTCGTTATCATCTATGGAGGGACGCATAGTGTACATGGAGTGGATCTAATGGATTTCCACATGTTTATAATCTGGCTGCGCAGGTAAATCCACGCAGCAATACAGAGAAGAAAGCATCTAGCTTTCGAGAAGTCTTCGGACCTATCGGAGGTCAAGTCCTACATGTGCATTGTGCCAAGAAAATCTTCTACGAGAGAATACCTGTAACCGTACCGTAATCGAACACTCGTGGACTAGTGTGAGTACACTAAGGCGAACGGGATAATCATGCTTAAGGAACTCTGCAAAACAGCGGTCGTAACTTCGGGATAAGACCTCCCACATCACTACTTTAATGATGTGGGCGCAGCTAACGAGCCCAGGCGACTGTTTACCAAAAACACAGCTCTCTGCAAACACGCAAGTGGAAGTATAGGGGGTGATGCCTGCCCAGTGCCAGAAGATTACGTGGAGGGGTGCAAGCTCTGAAACTAAGTCCTGGTGAACGGCGGCCGTAACTATAACGGTCCTAAGGTAGCGAAATTCCTTGTCAGGTAAGTTCTGACCCGCACGAATGGCATAACGGTCTGGGCACTGTCTCAAGCATGATCCCGGTGAAATTGCAATATCGGTAAAAATGCCGATTACTCGCAGCAAGACGGAAAGACCCTATGAAGCTTTACTCTAACTTGGTACTGAGTTGTATGATATGATGCGCAGGATAGGTGGGAGACTATGAAACAGGAACTTCGGTTTTTGTTGAGTCGACGTTGAGATACCACCCTTCATATTATGCAACTCTCACCCAGCGCTTTGATTACAAAACGTAATCGAGCGTGGGATGAGAAATCAAAGAAAGGAAATTATGTACAATCAATTTGATACAAAAGAATTATTCAAAGATACAATATCTAAAGATACTTCAATTATATCATATACAACTTGTACCTAGTAACCTCTATTATTCACATCTTCTAGCAAACGAAAACAAGAGAAAATATGAAAGAGAAAATATGAAAGATATAATCCCTAAAAAGATTCCAATCTCTCATAAATTTTCTAAACATATACTTCTCATTTTGTATTCAGTGCGCTGGGGACCGTGCTTGGTGGGGAGTTTAACTGGGGCGGTTGCCTCCTAAAATGTAACGGAGGCGCACAAAGGTGGGCTAGTTCCGGATGGAAATCGGAACGATAGTGTATTCGCATAAGCCCGCTTGACTGAGAGACCAACAAGTCGATCAGAGACGAAAGTCGGTGAAAGTGATCCGGCACCAACACGTGGGAGTGGTGTCGCTCAACGGATAAAAGTTACTCTAGGGATAACAGGCTGATTGCGTCCAAGAGTTCACATCGACGACGCAGTTTGGCACCTCGATGTCGGCTCGTCGCATCCTGGGGGTGGAGAAGCTCCCAAGGGTATGGCTGTTCGCCATTTAAAGCGGTACGCGAGCTGGGTTCAGAACGTCGTGAGACAGTTTGGCCCCTATCTGCTGTGAGCGTTTAGAAATTTGCGAAGATTTGTTCCTAGTACGAGAGGACCGGAATGAACGAACCTCTGGTGTATCGGCTGTCAGGCCTACTGGCAGCGCCGAGTAGCTACGTTCGGAAAGGATAACCACTGAAAGCATCTAAGTGGGAAGCCAACTTCAAGATGAGATTTCTCCAGTCGCAAGACTGATAAGTGCCCTTGGAGACTACAAGGTTGATAGGTTGCAGGTGTACGGACAGCAATATCTTTAGCCGAGCAATACTAATAGCACGAATGGTATTTATACAAGCTTCTTACTATTTTTGATAGCAGGAGGTATGGTATATATAGTCTTATTGATAAGGCTCTTCGACTCATCGACCGTTTCTTTTATTATAATTTTTCTATTCACCGTCTTGGTGTTTAATACGCGTGAGGTATACCTGTTCCCATCCCGAACACAGAAGTCAAGCCACGTCGTGCCTATGGTACTGCATTTCATAATGTGGGAGAGTCGGTAAACGCCAAGACAGTGAAGAGAAAGAGAAAAGATCTACTGAGCCCGAGTAGCTCAGTTGGATAGAGCAGCAGCCTTCTAAGCTGAAGGTCACAGGTTCGATTCCTGTCCCGGGCACCATTTTAAATATGTTTCCCTTGTTAAGGAACCTCTCTTACACTATATATTTATAGGAGATTCTACCCTAAAGGTATGGATTTTCGCCATTTTTGGAGATGACAGTCGGATTTTCTCGACTGTTAACGGCAAGGGCAAGCGTGGTCTCAGATAGAGATCAGTTCTTAATATCGGTGCGAAATCTTTTTGTGCGGTCGTAACTTCGGGATAAGACCGCCCATCAGGGAATTCCTAATGATGTTATACTGGTTATCAACCTGTTCCTGAGACTTGATCTACCTCCCGTGTCTGTTTACACAGACTCTCCAATCTCTTCACTTCCCTATTTATAGGGAAGTACCTCGGGTGATTAGCTCAGCTGGTTAGAGCATCTGCCTTACAAGCAGGGGGTCATAGGTTCGAATCCTATATTACCCACCATTTGGATATTCAAAATACCCT
>Ga0210036_1005379_pt1 | contig 11166 bp, 7 predicted proteins | sample CryGeymeta201515_FD_185469 | JGI IMG/M metagenome (GOLD analysis project Ga0210036, IMG submission 185469) | Groundwater microbial communities from Crystal Geyser aquifers in Utah, USA - Crystal Geyser metaG 2015-15 (SPAdes) (version 2) | ecosystem: Environmental > Aquatic > Deep subsurface >...
AGAAAGAAGAAGAAGATGACAAGAAGTCATAGCAGAGATGGATCAGTTTTAAGGAGAAACCCTCAAATACCAATCCAAGGGGACCGAATTAGGCGAAAGGCCCTATCTCAGGAATAGACTAGTACTAGTAGTAAGACCTCATAATTTTAGAATTTGACCTTTACTATGATTTGAATTCAAGACCAGTAACCTTCCTCTCGTCTTGCCAACCCTCCTGTCGCTCCTGCCGGCCAATCCACGCTGCCATGTTTTCTGTAGTGACAAGCGAAAGCTCCTCCGTTCCTTTACAGTGTAGTGTAGTGTTCGCATTTCTTCACTGCTGCTGCTGCTGCTGCTACGTAGAAAAATCAGAAAAGAATATGTGCATCAAGTGTTGATCGTCCATCTTTCAGTTCTCGGGTGCTGCGACCGCTTCTAATAGATATGGTATTCCGGAGTACTGTTTATGACGTGTTACTTTGGTCAAAGTTTGTCAACAACAGATCAAAATCTGTCAGAGTTGTTTTGACTAAATAGGAGGTGTTACTTCGGACAAATTTTGTCTGCTGGTCAAAATCTTGGAGATTTTTTTTTGACTAACAACTGAGTAAAAAAACAACTGTACAATAGATCTACCCTACTTAGTACTACCTGGTGCTACCACTACTACTACTAGCTACTACTACTACTCCACTCTTAGCTACTACGAGTACTCGACTACTACTACTACTAGTAGAGTAGCTAGCTAGCTAGCTAGCTAGCTCTAGAGTAGTAGTGGTAGTAGTGGTAGCTAGCTAGCTATTAGTATCAGCTACTAAATAATAGTAGTAGTGTAGAATAGTAGTAGTAGAGTAAATAATAGTAGTAGAGCGGCTAGTAGTAGTACTAGCTAGAGTCCTACTACAACAACTACTACTAGCTAGTAGCAGTAGAGCTATCATCATCTGATTAAATTATTCTTACAGACGCATATTGGTTCTTTCTCAACATACTACACAACTGTCTTCACGTCCATCTTCATCATAACATCATCTACCCGAGTATTTTTCATTATTATTTCATCTATCTACTAGAGTAGAGTAGTAACTAGTATGGTTTGAAGGTTCGGAGCAACATAACGCATCAACGATATCCAATACGAGTACTGACTAAGGAATAGCTACGAAGCTCCACAAGATTATGGCTTCTTTAAAGACACAGGAAATGGTAGCATCATCCGAAGACGACGCTTCAAATCTTATGGAAATTTTAAATCGCAAAGTCAAAGTCAAAATTGAGATCCGAAGCATGGCGTTTGATTTTGAAGAATGGACAATTGCATTATCCGAGAATAGGACATTGGAAGATGTGACCATTTCTGTTTGTCTTCCCTCCCTAGGAGTGTCTCCGGTGGTACACGACTTCTTTCGGGCTATTGGGCGTTTGCCGTCGCTGCAGCACCTGTTCTTCAAACCTGGCAATGTCTTTTGGAGATTGCCACAGAAATTATTATTGGCGACATTCCAGCAACGACCTTCTCGCATGGAAGAATTTCATATGCAAGATGTGGAAATTGGTCTTTTCGACTCTGCGGCAGCAGCTGCTGAAGATTTTCAACTACTGGCGGATTATGTTTCTGCCATGCCAAAGCTGAAGAAATTTGCCTTGGCTCATTGTCGTCTCAACCGGCGTTACGATTATAGGAGTGCGATTGTAGAAATAAATGCACCTGTACTGAATCCTCTGATTGGAGTTTTGCTGCGAAAGCCGTCCCTGGAAACGATGATCTTTACAGCGTCCCGTTTCCGAGAGATGAGTATATGCCCTCTCTCTGATGAAACCGAGACTTTGCAAGAAACACTCGCAATCAACCAAAACCAACCGGCTAGTTTGAAGGAGTTGCGACTACTGAAGTTTGAATGGCCATCTTCTGTCCAGAACGCAATCTTCGGTGCCATACAACACCATTTTCCCCACCTCGAAACATTGCTACTGTCCGCTTGCGTGTGGAATTCACGACAAGACATCCTAATGCTCACGCAGCTCTTGCATCATCACAGAGGCTTACGAGAAGTGCACCTGCTAGGATCTCGCGATCTAGCATTCAAGAGATGGGTTCAGTTGAACCGGGAATTTCATGTGGATCTTGCCAATGCGCTCCAGAATAGTGGTATTCAACGATTTTTCTTAGAGCCTCACGAACGAAGCACAATCGGCCGCATCGAGTCTCATGAGATTCCACTAGAATCGCAAAAGAAGATTGTAGAAAGCATGGAAACCAACTATTCTCTTGTAGACTTTCGACTTTCCGAACTGTTGGCGCCCGAGTGGCAGGCCTGTATGGAATTTTACTTTAGACTAAATACGGCGGGAAGGAGGGAGGTAATGATGGCCGAACAACAACCAGGGAACAATTATACCACTAGCCGTGTCATACATCAAGGGATAGATGAAAAGAAGGTATGGGTTAAGGTCATTTCTACCGTCAATGACAATGCAGGGTGCATTTATTACTTCTTACGGCGTAACCCTAGCCTGTTGTGGGTTTGAAGGATTATTTTGCCTTTTTGGCTTTGGGAAAACAGGACATATCATACCGCCAAACAAACTACTACTATAATACATAACCTTCAGTGTAACTTCACACAGAATAAAAGTTCGTAACCTACTTTTGTAGAAAGGTTTTTTGAATGTTTTTTAGGCACACAATGTACGCCCAACAGGTTTTATTCGATTCCTGCACGCGAGTACTAGTAGTCTACTGTACAGCACCACCACACGTACTACTAGTACCATAGTAGAGCTGATTATTTTAACCTAAACCCTGAGTAGACCGGATCGCACTGGTTTCTGACAACAGTACTAACCCCTACTACTGCCTAGTAGCTACTAATACTACTAGTAGGCTACTCCCCCACCACGAAAATAATGCAACGAAATAAATATTCTGGGCCCTTCAGGTTCAAGCTGGAAGGTGAAGGATCTGCCAAAGTGCAAAATATTTTTCCGTCGTCTCTCTTTATCATACAAAAAGATGCCAGAGCCGATGGAAATACAACATCAAACAGAAGTTCAGCGCAAGAAGCGATTGAGTCGAAAGGAGCAAAAGGCCAGAAAGAAACAGCGAAAGGAGCAAGAACAACAACTGGTAAAGCAGGCTCCAAGCCCAGACACTTCTGCTACAGCAACCGCATCTCCGTGGAAAGCACAAGACGCCCAAAATGACCGGCTTTATGTTCCAACACCTATTCCCGGCACAGAACAACATCACCAAAGGTTCCAAAAGAAAGAAAAGCAAACCGGCAAGCCACTCGGAAAATGGTTTCCCAAGGCCAAAGTAATGAAATCTCAACCGTCTGCTTCCGAAGATTGCACCATCTTGTTGTTTTATCAGTACAAAAGTCCCGTTACTTGGAGTGAGACTCGTACGCAACAATTGATGCGGTACTTGGAAGCCATTTTCGAGGCTCGACCAACACTGGGTGGACGTCTCCGCGTAGCACCCGAGGGTGTTAATGCAACGCTGAGTGCGGGAGATAGTCCCGATGGGACGACGGGTCGCACTATTTTGGAGCATTTTACGAAAGATTTGGCACAGTTCGATGCCATTTTTGAAGAAACAGATTTTAAGTATATTCCCGCCAAAGCAGATCGCCACTTTAAAGACTTGAAGATTTTGCCCGTCCAAGAGTTGGTCTACTACGGTTTGCAAGAACAGCAGGCGCCACTCACGGCCACGGGCGTGCACTTGGACCCCAGAGACTTTCACGAAATGTTACACGACAATAGTCAAGAAACCGTAGTGATCGATGTACGAAACCATTACGAAGCCGCCTTGGGACGGTTCGATGGACAAGAGCATGCAAAATCCAACAATAAATCGGCAGAGAAAATTATCGACAAGAAGGACGTAGCTACAGCGACCAGAACGAAACCCGCTGGTGCGAAATATATTGATCCACAAATGCGCAAAAGTACGGATTGGACGTCCTGGTTAGAAAAGTCGGCTGAAGACTTGAAAGGGAAACGTGTTATGCTGTATTGTACCGGTGGTGTGCGTTGTGAGCGCGCCTCGGCGTATTTGAACAAGGCCATGGGCGATCAGTTAAATGGTGTGTACCAACTTCAGGGGGGCATTGAACGGTACATGCAGGCCTTTCCTGACGGAGGAGCCTGGAGAGGACGAAACTTTGTGTTTGACAAGCGAGAGGCAGTTTCAGCGACAGACCCCAACGGAGATGGAGGCGTCTTGCCTGGAAAGAAGAAGAAGCATGTGATTGCTGATGGTTGCGACACCAAGTGCTGTTTGTGTGGTAGGCCGTGGGACCGATACGTGGGCAAACGTAAATGCGATACATGCGGAGTCCCCGTTTTGATGTGCGATACATGCATGTCGAAATCATCCTCCAGGAAGAAGAACAAGAAACAAAACGTACAGGATGAGTTGGCACTCGACGGCAAGAAGGAGGAAACATGTGAGTATCAATTAGCACGATGCGATCTATGCGTGGAACAGGGTATTACAGTTCCGGTCGACCAGTTAGAATACACTGATAACGGTGTCAAGAGCAAGAGTCACTCAAATCACGGTAAGGCGGCGCCCTCCATATTGAAATGGGGCGGCGGTCATGCATCTGGGAAAAAAGAACGTCTACGAAACCAACCTCGACAGAGAACAGCAAGTATAGATGATTTTATAGGTTGATCAGATAGCAATTGATGGATAAATGTTGAGCATATTGCTATAAAGCGAGTTCTTTTATAGAGTATCTAACTACTAGATTTAAACTGGCTGGCATAGGAAATGATAGCGTTTTAGTACTCTATTTCAGAAAGCTGATTTCAAATGTTTATGAGTAAGACGAATGGTGCATCGAAAGATGCGTGGACAGAAGGCAGGTGATATCGAGAAGTTTAGACAGAAGTCCAATGGTTGGACTGTGACTGTAAGCGAAAAAAAATCCATTCTGAAAAATTGCACTCCGAATGCTAGTTTAGCACTGATTGCCATTCAAAAGAGCCAAGTATGCACGCAAATGAAGCACACTTTCCGGATGAACCGCTTTCAAACGTGTACTTCGTTTGAAAGAAAGCTTGCAAGCTCTTCTCGAAGCTGGGAAGCGAAAAGTTGCTTGATGTTTTGTGGTGGCTGCTGAAGACTAACGACTACTCGAGTACAACAGTGCATGGTAAAAGCAGTAAGCCAGAATAAATTTAGGCGCTTGCCGCTGTGATCAATCTATACAGCTACCAACAGGCCTACCAGCTCCGTTCATAGTATATTTACTTTTACGTTACCACAAATCGTAAAAGAGTAGTACTCATCAACTTCTTGTATTGAATACCCCGTCGTGCCTTTCAAGAGAGAGCTATATAGTAGAGGGTGGATCGGAGATCATGTCATATGTAGCCATCATAGTGCCATTGGCATTCATCGCCATCCATGCTTAGACTCATAGATTCAGCGTTCTTTTTTTAGATGGATTGAAAATTTTCATTCTAATCTTGCACCGCGTCAACCACACTTGCACCTAAGTACTCTGAACGCATTACCAATGACCAAGGCTAGAGCTTGTGAAGTTGCAGCCACACAGTTTTGAATTGGATGAATAATCAGCGCGCACAAATCCATACTGACCAAGGAGAGTCACAACACGGCCATAACAGGCACTGTCTGGCATAGCGCATAATGCACATTCTCCATAATGTTTTAACTTCCAGTCCCCAACTGTTACTCCAAGTACTATTGGTGTGCAAGACTGCCCAAATTAGATTGCTACTCCTGTCCTTGGGTGCGTTTCGCTTGTGGTCAACCATTTTTGGCACCCCATGGTGCGTGCCATTTACGCAGCCATTGTTGTGATCTCAAAATCGTTCAAGATATTCCAGCTGATTTTCAACCCCGGGAGGAAGAACGGCCAAATTTGCAGATGGGTCATGCTGAATTCTTGAGGCAAATGCTGTTGATTCTTGAAAAGATACAACTATGTCCAAGAAGAGTACTGGTACAAGATGAGGATTCACAAGCTGTCCGGGTGGAAATGCGCCAAGACAAGGTAAAAGCATGAGCGGACTTCAACTACCACTAGTAGTAGTAGTAGTCTACTAGCTAGCAGTAGGCCCCATCATCAGTATCCGCGCGCTACTAGTCTAGACAAGTTAGTTTTCAAGACGTTGCCAAGAGCACGGCAAGATAGACAACGATCAAAGCAAAAACGACTTTGACTGGGTCGTTGGTGCTGGGTCATTGTTGCGCCAAGCTAGTTAGCAGTACCATTTCATCAGCGACAAATTAAGTACCAGTACCAGGTACCTGGTAGTAGCCTACCTGGTACCAGTCCTAGTAGTAGTATTATTTGCCAGGGCAGGTCGACAAAGAGCTTCCAACCTCGGAGTAGCACTAGTAGTTCAAAACCAGTGGTAACTACAGTACAAGATTACTGGTACTACTACTAGTACTAGTGTACTACTAGTACAGCCCAGCCAGCAGTCTACTCGTACTCCAATTAAGCGCGAGGTTAAATGCAAGCGTCGCCGTTTGTTCAATTCTCTAAACGCACACTGACTTCTTGATGGCGCCAAAAACAATATGATTGTATGTTTACTACCAGGTACTAGCTAGTAGTAACCCTCTGTGCTTCTTCTTCGGTACGCGATTTAATCCATACACCCGTAGACTAGCCTACTATCTGGCTACTACCAGTAGGTTGTAGAGAAATTACAGCTAAGATTAGGATGCGTCGAACCTTTGTAGGTTTCACCTACAAGAAATAATTGTAGGGAAATACCTACGAATTGTAATTGTGGGGAAACACCTACCACACCAGTGTTGGTGCAGAGCATTATTTGCCGCAAAAAACTTTCTCTCCACAATGATGCTAGTCCTCCTCTCCAGCAACTATATCAGCACCGAGGACATTTATGCTTGTTAACCACACACCAGCCATAGTAGTAGCTTGCTTCTAGTTGGTAGGCTAATATTTACTAGTAACCAATATTGGTGGTGCTTTCAGGGATTGAAAACTACCTATGGAAGGAACAATAGCTGCCGGTGGAATCCACCAACACCAGCAGCACCAAGAAGCTCGTGGAGCACCACCACCACCTCCAAGGGGGGCTGCTTGTGCACCACTTGGTGAGCTTGATATCAATCAAACCCTACAACAAAAAGCTAAAGTAGGCATCACTACTAGTAGTACTATAACCCCCAGTGGCTGCTGCAGCTGGACTATAAATGCATTGAAGATTCCTAATACAGCGGGCGAAGATGCCATAGACTTGATGAAACACAAAGATTATGACCTCATCCTCCCTCCTGAATTGTATACTCCAACATGGGATGGAAGGAAAACTCTTATCAAAGCTATCACTGAATCTGCTATGCATCAAGGAAAAACTTCCCTCACCCAACTTACTGCTGATAAAAAGTTTGGAAGAATTGTTTTGGGATGCAACAAGGGTCGTCCCTACCGTGAGAACAAACATCATCTCAACAAGAAAAAAAGGAATAATCATAGTGATCCCCATCATTCTGTAGCTTCAGAGGGAAGAACAATTGCTGCCAATACAGTCCCAAGAACTGTGGTTCTTGGTGATGATCCTCCTGTTAATGCTATTCTTGGTCATGTCCCCCAATACAAAGAAGGAGTAAGACAGGATAGGATAGTCAACAAGAATGCTGCTATCAGAGGACAGGCAGGTCTGACGGGAAATGGAAAGAAGCTAGCAAGGAGATCATCTACCAAAAAACCTAGTCCTGACAATTTGTGTCAATTTAAGATTAGACTCAAGCTAGAGGAGGATGAGCAGTGGATAGTGAAAAGAATGCCTCCATTGGAGCAGTTCCACAACCACATGAATCTAGATAAGAATGAATTAGTGACACGTCGAGCCCACCTAACTGATGACCAGGAAGAGAACTGCAGAAGGTATTTACACTTCACCAATGCTGGTGCTGCTACCAATATATTAAATGAAGAATTAGGTGGTTTCACTCTGTCTCAGCAGAGTGCCAGGTATATTTACCAGCAAAGACAGAATGCTAATTCTGGTATGCAATGCACTACTGGTGATTGTGGGGAGGAAACACCTTCTAGTACAGCAAATCGTCTAATTCTTCTTATGGATAGGTTGGCAAGGGATGGTCATCTCAGGTATGTTGCATTGTACCATGAAGTCAAGGAAACTACATTACTTGCCATCAGCAAGGCTGCAGAGAAGAATTGGAAAAAGGAGGTACAGAAAGCCAGAACTGAAGCTGCAAATGGTTTGCTGACCTTAAGCCAAGTGATGGACAATGATCACCACCAACACCCCCCAACAACTCAGGAGTCATTTTTGAATGAATCATTGGACCTGAGCATATCTGACTCAAACTGTCATGAAGCTAGATGTTTCACTTTGAATGCACCTGAAGATCACTTGTCCCTAGGTGCAATTCTTGAACCTATAAGGAACCGACTGACAATTGGAAAGAAAGTGCTCTTGGCAGTAGCCTGGTGCCGTGAAGATGAGCGGCGTTTGTTTGAGCTGTATCCAGAAGTATTGATGTTTGATGTTACTCATAGGATTACACTTCTTATCTGCTTTGCTGGCATTTGCATTTTGTCTCTCTAGTGCTACTAGAGATAGACTTTTCTCATCCTGAGAAACCATAGTATCTAGTCCAAAGGGAATAAGTGCGTCATGGACTAAATGAAAACAATAATTCAAGGCTTCTTTTTTGGTACCACAGGGTTCACTAGTGATGACTGCTGCATACTCTTCCATGTGAGGAGTTCCATCTGCATTTCGTTTTCCTGAAGGTAGGCTGGTTGTTACACCCAATAGACAGATGGGTAGTTTATCAGGAGCACAGGAAGCTACATTCATTAGGTCATATTCTGCTTGCCAATGAGGGGGGCCTTCTTGCCTGTTGCCATGATTGTTGTTGTTATTCGAGCCCATTGCTTCTTAGTAAATAAGGAAGTAATAATACTTGTACTCCTACTAGTAGGTGAACCAGAAGAGGAGCCAAGAAGAGCAGTACCAGCAGGAATAACAAATTATATTCTGCCTGGTGTTGGTGGTGGTGCCGTTGCCGTTACTGTTGCTGTTGCTGTTCTTCTTGCTGTTGCTGTTGCTCCCCTGCTGGCTGTTGTCGTTGGTAGTAGAAGACGGTGCCCAGACGACCCCTACCACTAAGCACTTTAATAAATCAGCAGGAAGGGTCCTCAGATTAACTACTAGCTAGTAGTAGTATTGTTAAGAGTAATGCCAGAGGAGTAAGGAGATAGCTAGTAGTAGTAGTGCTGTGTAGTAGTGATCATAAGAGTTGTTGTAAAAGTAGATAGATGATTTTGTGCTGCTGCCGCATCAAAAAGAAATTTGTATTTTCTTGTAGGTGTTTCCCCACAACAATTTTTGTGGGAAAATCCCACACAAGACCAACGCATCCCAAAACCAGCCTATTTTTTGTACCACTACCATAGTGGTACACTGGTACTAGTACTCGACTACTAGTACTAGTACTAGTAGTGCCGTACTACTAGTAGTACTCCCAGGAGCAGGTTTTACTTTCAAATTTGGCAGATGTCGTTCGCCTTTTACATAATATTAAATCGTGTCACTGGTAAGTGTCCGTCACTGGCACCCTAGTCTCGACAATCTTGTCACTGGTACATGTTCACCGTCGACAAGATAGGCAGTCATGGTACTCTGGTACTAGTACACAGAAACATCGCTTTAGAACGCGGTCATGAAATAATGAAGGGAAAACTAACCAGTGCATTGTTTATCTATGTAATTTTGGAATGGGGCGGACACTCCGATTACAGTGTATTGTATCAGTTTGGTTTCATTTCAAAGATTATTCAGCTCATTTACAATTTTCCTTCTTCGACTCACAAAATCAAAATTCCAAAGTTTGAAAGTTTCAACATTCACAACATTTTATTTCGTAAACGTCATACAATGAAGCTCTTTTTCGTAACTTTTGTGTACGGCCTCCTAAGCAGCGCCGCGGCCCAGGGCAACTCAAACGGCAGAGGAAACGGCAACGGCAACGGTAATGGAGTTGGCAACGGCAAAGGGCGTGGGCCACCGGACTGGGTACTTGCCAAACTCCCTGACATGGTGGTGGCGCGTTTCCAGGAAGACAATATGCTGAAAGAAGACGCCGATCCGTCTTTTCAAAGCATTCCCCAAGGAAGCAGCTCGTTCGAAATTGAAGGAACTCTGGTCAGTCTCGCTGACGAAGATTTGGTTGCTCTTGACATCATGGCAGACGGTGCTCGTGTCAAGGTGGACGGCGAAGAACAGATTCTCTCCCCAAGTGTTTTCAAGAGCGCCAAGGATGATTCCGTCATTATCTCGAAGAATTCCCATGGAAAACTTATGTCGGCTTCGAAGTCCAACCGAGGCCGATCTGTACAGGTTGTCCCAATTGCGAATGACCAAGATGTCTTCATCACTGTTACTCCCGAAGATCTAGACCAAGACAAGATTAATGACTTGTATGTTCTCGACGAAGAGATTTACCCTCCTAACGGTCGCAGTCTTCGTCAGCGCGCTCCTGATGCGTCTGCGCTCGCACTGGACGAGGACCACGACAACCGGGAACTCCAAACGTCGTGTTCTGAGTTCAAGGTAATCGAAATCGGTGTTTACGTCGACTCCTTTATGTGTGCCAATGAGGGCTCTTCGTCGGCAGCTTTTAATAGTGCCGTAAATATTGTTGCGCAAGCGAGCCAAAAATACCAGGCCTTTTGCAAAAAGTTGAAGGTCAAGGAGATTCAAGTATTCTGTAATGCCGGTGGTGATGCCATGCGGAGTGCTGTTAGTGGTCAATCCAACAGCGTTTGCGACAATAACAATGTTTTGGACGCATTCAGAGCTTACGTTTCCAATTCGAGTAACAACCCACCCGAAGGAGATATTATCCATCTTTTCAGCGGAAAATCCTACCCCAACAACAGCAGATGCATTGGTTCAGCATATGTTGGAACTGTTTGTTCGGTTGGTTACAACACTGGAATCAACGAAATGTCGACTTGGGGGGCTATCAGCCGTGGTGGCCTGCTCGCCCACGAAACTGGACACAACGCCGGAGCTAATCATGATAGCACTGGTATTATGGCATCAAGCGGTTATAGCTCCTTTTCTGCCAACTCCATTGCAGCAATCAATGCTCACGTGAATTCAAGAACTTGCGTCGCGACTGAATTCACG
>Ga0210036_1005383_pt1 | contig 11160 bp, 9 predicted proteins | sample CryGeymeta201515_FD_185469 | JGI IMG/M metagenome (GOLD analysis project Ga0210036, IMG submission 185469) | Groundwater microbial communities from Crystal Geyser aquifers in Utah, USA - Crystal Geyser metaG 2015-15 (SPAdes) (version 2) | ecosystem: Environmental > Aquatic > Deep subsurface >...
CTCCCGATGTGTTCCTGTTTCTGAGTGGGAGACGGGATGGGGCATTTCGGGTCATTCCGGTGACGTCGGATTCGGGTCTCCTTGTCTCACGTTCCCTTCGGCTGGCTCTGACGTTTTCTTCCTTTTTCGGCAACTTGCCAACGACCAACTAATTTAAAGCACAGACACACTACCTGGTACACAACACACTAGTACACAGTGCATATTACACTAACAAAGACGGCATATAAATCAACAACAACAACAATGTCAGTACCTGCTGCACGATTCTTAGAGTCTGTTTTTGATCATTGTGATGAAAAGTGTGGATGGACAGCCGCTTTCGTTGCTGCTTTGGCGTACGGGACTTTTGGAGTACCCGTCAAAGAAACCAGATCGGTGGATGTACATCCACTCGTTTTGCAATCGTACAAAACGTGTACCATGTTCCTCTTTGCCTGGGGAATCATTTGTATGGGTCAAGATATCAAATGGACACCGTGGGGATTATTATCAGGATTTTTGTGGGTTGCTGGAGGGACGGGTGGTATCTTTGCCATACGAGCTGCTGGTATGGCAATTGCTGTAGGTACTTGGTCGTCCGTTATGATTCTGGTCAATTTTTGTGTAGGCATTATTGCCTTTCGTGAACCCGTGGCATCCTTTTGGAGTACTTGTGGTGCATTCCTTTGTTTGGCCTGTGGTTTGGTCGGGATGAGCATCTTTTCGGCGCCCACCAAACCGACAAGTGCATTACAATCCAATCGCGACAGTTCCCTCCTTACCAATCATACCAGTGAAGAAATAGATGAGGATGAGGATGTCTTTTTTAACAACAGTGACAATCAACAACCACTGGAACATGAACTTTCAAGCATGACCGCTGTGGCTGTCACGGACGTGCCATTGAGGCGACAGAGAAGTGCCGCCAATGAAGAAATGGAAAATGTGGTCGATAATTATGATTTACTCCGAGATCCTAGCAGTGCCGAAGGTCTGGTTGAAAATTTTGAAGTCACAGATACTGCTTCTGGACTTGGAACGAGAATAACGAGACGGAATTCGAGAACCAAAAAGGAAGAACAACAGCGAAAACATACATGGGAACATCGCTTTGGATTGTCTCAACGAGAATTGGGAATTCTAGGAGCTGTCATGAACGGAATATTGACAGGCTTTTCTCTCGTACCAATTCATTATGCCAAAAAGCAAGGTTTTGGAGGAGCTGCCTATATGCTCAGTTTCTCCAGTGGCGCCTTGTGTGCCAACATTACGATTTGGGCAATTTGGTTTTTTGTAAAATTATTTTTGGCCTGGCGTGAGCAAATGACACTGGCGGCACCGGCTACTGCTAGTGCTACTGAAGTAGCAACCGTAGAAGATTCCAATGGTGTCAATTCATTTCTCCATCTAGCTCGGCAAACCTACGAAAGTATGCCGTTGTGTCACTTTAAGCAACTATATATTCCAGGATTCTCGGCTGGATTGTTGCTCAGCATTGCCATGTTTGGCTCCATTTTGAGTGTCACATATCTTGGACAGGGAGTTGGTAATTCTATCATTCAATCCAAAATATTGATCAGGTAAGCCCCCGCCTCCCCCAAATGTATGCTCTTTTATTGCGTCCTTATTGTCTCCTACTCAACAAATGATTCGCACGTTGGTAGTGGACTTTGGGGTATTTTTTACTACAAAGAGATTGCAGGAGGTGCAAAAATTGCCAAATGGTTTGGCTCCGCCGGTCTGACGATATCAGGGATCATTTGGCTGAGCTATCAGCGAATCCACGCAAAGCAGTAATGTAACTAGCTTGCAGGCTGCCGCAGTTATTGCTGTACGCAATGTGCATTCGTGACTTTCAATCGACAATTTTACAAAAACTAAAACGATACCATCATCCCCAACCAACTCATTTATATTATTATTATTATTTATTTACTTGTGCCATTGCTCAAGCCTTTTGCCTCCAAGCGTCAGAAATATTGTAGTCTACAAGGCTGGAAATGCAAGACAAGGGGTGAGAACGATCACGACCAGAAGTAATACATCCAACATTCATTCAATTTTGTATGGCTTCGATACTTCTCACGTCACATCGTCGTCACGGGAAACCTTTTCGCAAGCCAACACCAATTTTTGTTTGATCTTGGCAACCTCAGCGCAACCCTCTTATGAAGGTATATCAGCACTGAGCCTCCTGACTGCTCTGCAGAAAAAGAGGGTTTGGGTAGAAAGACGCGGAGAGATGGATGCAGCGTTTCATTTATTCAATGAAAAATGAAGCTTGTCTCGTCCGTTCTATCACATACATGCATACATGCTGCTTAACCAATGCCGTGCCTGTTTCAATCCATCCAAAAAAATTCGTGAAACGATTTCGAATAAAACAGGCGTACCTGACGGCTTTTAATCATCATTGTCGTCGTCGTCATCCGAGCAATAGTATTCTTCTCCGAGCTCAACAAATATGTTGGAGATGAGGTTGTTGGAGTACAAGAATCCATCGGGGTCTACAAGTCGAAGAATCTCGGGCGATGCAATAGCAATATCGCTCCCTTTGTTGTTGTCCAACGTCATTAATCCAAGTTCCAGTCCTAGATCAGCTCCACTTAAGATTTTTTGTACACAGTCTTTGCCAAAATTTTGTTCAACCCACTGAAGGTCGAGCCCATCGGCTGTTCGCAGCCGCTTTAAAATGACATCCGTGAGAATGTCATCCTTGTCCATTTTCCCGTTTTCTTTGACACGTCCTTGAGCCTGGTCTTGCACCCAACCTCGGTAGTCCGCCAAGGCCCTCGGACGCGCCGTCAACGTACCATTCACAAAACTTGTGCCCCCCAGGCCAACGGCATACCACTGTCCATCAACATCCCAATATATTTGATTGTGACGGCTTCGATTCCGCTTGCGATTATTATCAGCAATTTGATTGTTGCGCCGTTGTTTTTCTTTTCCCGAATTTAGCTCATCAACATATGCATATGAGCTAACTTCGTAGTGCTCGTATCCTTTCGCTCGAAGATAACCGGCGGCGTATTTGTACATAAAGGCACTTTCGATTTCTGAAGGTAATACATCTCTTTCTACAGACGATGCTGTGACAGGTACAGCTCCTCTCGTGTCTTGGCTGGGCAATAATGCCCCTCCCTGGTCCATCGCCTCCTCATTTCTGCCGGAATATCGTCTCCCAAAGACCGTTCCTTGCTCAATTTGCAAATCATACAAGCTTATATGACAAGGCCGTGGCTTAAGCGAGACAGCTGTCGCCAGTGTTTCTGTCCATTTTGCCAAGGAGAGTCCTGGTAGGCCAGAAATGAGGTCTATGGAGTAGTTGATGCCCCTTTGATCATCATTATTGTTCGTGTTGTTTTTCCGTCCAAAGACTGTGTCAATCATGGCAATGGCTTCGTACACATCGTTACGTCGATGTACTCTTCCAATCAATTCCAGGATATTGTCGTCGAAACTTTGAACCCCCAGGGATACTCGATTAAATCCCATCTCGTGGAGTGTCTGCAACTTAGAAAGGGAAAACGTTCCTGGATCCATTTCGATCGATATTTCGGCATCGCTGGCCAATGTAAACAGTGGCGATTCATGATCATTTGTAGGAGACAATACAGCCTGCAAAATACTTCGAATGGTTTCTAGAGGTGCTAGACTAGGCGTCCCTCCACCAAAGTATACGGATTGCAATATAATAGGACTTTTTTTGTGCTCTTGCTGTTCTCGCAATAAATAAATTTCCTGCAAGATCGACGTACGGTAGTCATAATCCATGTCGAAAAATCCTTGCGTCGCTGCATCTTCTTCTGATTCCCTCTTTGCTTCAGTTTTTACTTTGGACCCGATCGGTACAATTGCAAAATTACAATAGCTACACCGTCGTCGGCAGTATGGAATGTGAACATACAAGCCAATTTTCCCTTGCTCGTCGTCTGCTGCTGCTTCTTTGCTTTGCAAATCATCTAGGGCGCTATCCGTGGCACAGGAAAGAGACAATTTGTTGGTACGTTTGATGACAGTTTGATGGTGTACAAAAAAGCAACTGCATCTAGGTATTATCGCCAGCAGCATCGCCACCCAGAAACACGGCAGCCATCGGGATGAAAGGAAACGAAAGGTTGAAACCGAAATTTTGTGTTCATCCCTAACTTGCTCATAAATAATATACAAAGATCATTGTGAGTGTGCTACATTGAGTATGTGCAGCGAGGATTTTCATTACGATAATTTAATTTTGACACGTTCTTTACCTCTTGTAAATCCATTTTCTTCCAGCAGCTCGACCTGCCAAGAACTTTGCTGCTTGAATGGAGACTGTGGAGATTGCATGATTCGCCGACTCCTGGTACTATGAGCTATGAGTAGTAGGGTGGTGGCTTTTTATTATTTATTTTAGAAGGTTGTTGATCTGATCTGAATTAATTTTTGGATGTGTGCATTTAAGTCTAGAATAAGTGTGCATCCTTACTCTCTCAGTCTTGGATAGTCCTTCTCACGAAGCCATTCATATCCATTTTTTCATGTGGCTACCGTGCTTTTACCGGCGGCTACTCCAATTATGCCAGCATTCCCACCGTTTTACTCGTCATTACCAGTAGCAGGTACCACTGCCTCCGAGTAGGTAGTACTCATAAGCAATCCTGAGCTATCCGAAAGCAGCGCATACTACAGAATAAGCTCGCGGCTTAAAAAAACTGATTTTAAGAAAGGTGGTGCCACTGCCGATAGTCGGGACGAAAGCCAACAGGCAGGCAAAAATAGTCAGACCGTTCTCGCATGCTTTTGCTCTGTCGTGGCACTATGATTCGAGACGCGCGGAAAGGCCTTGAAAAGAATGATCAGTGCTGTTGCTGGATGTAGTCCTGGTTCATAAAAAAGTGAAGACTTCTTTGGGTGGTCGGTCTCAAGTCTCAGCCATAGAAACCACTAAAAAAAACAAAAAACCTCGAACGTCTAATTACAGCCACTAAATACCACTACTACCTGGTAGTAAACTACAAGTACCAAAATATGTCCAGAAGCACTATCGCCGATGTCTGTGGTTCAGTGACCATCCTCTCGGAGTTGCTGCAAGTTTCAGCTACCAGTAGTCGCTAGCTGGCTGGGTGACTACCTGGTACTTAATACTACTACTGGTAGGAACACATACACTCTTTGGATCGTCCCAACAAGGCTTTTGCTATTACTGCAATAGTAGTATCACAAACTCGCTACCCCGGTACCTGGTACCAGAACTACAAATACTTAGTATTAGTAGACAACCAAGTTTACATCCTACGCTACCACTGGTACTACCAGTACTCTATCTGCTGTCCCTTGTACCAGGTACCCTGGTACCTGGTATCTGATAGTAGTACCTGGTACCGTGGTACAGTACCAGTACGGTACCTGGTAGTTAAAAGTGCTGTAAATCTAAAGCCGACATTTCAGGTATTCCTACCAGGTAGTACGTACACTTAGTACGTACCGGTAGTACCTTGTAAACTAGACCTAGTAGAGCGAGGACTACCAGGTACCAAGGTAGGGTATGGTACCGGCTGGTACCAGGTACTGTACCAGGTAGGAAAAAACAGTTGCAGCGCAGTCACCAGGAATCCCGGAAACTGCAGTTCAACGCTAAATAAGATTGGATTAATTAGTTGATAAAAATTAAATAGGAAGCTCCTTCGCCTTATTTTGAAAGGGCAATTTTAACGTCATTGGAACTATTCAAGAGCCATTTAAATCACATTTTTCACCATCGGATCCCACTAAATAAATATATTCTAAACTTGGTTGCTGTTTGCCCATCAGTTTGTACCACTACCAGGTATCTGGATTCAAATACTACTAGCTACTAGTACTACTGTACTAGGTACTACTGCTATTGATCCTCTCACCTCCGACACAATACTACTGGCCATAGCGTAAGAATTCCTTCGCCTCCCATCAAAACATCACCTTCTTGAGAACATAACAGTACTACGGTACCACCTGCTGGTACCAGGTAGTCTACTACTAGTAGTGGTCTCTAAGTAGTAGAGTAGTAGTAGTAGTCTACTCGAGCAAAGCAGCATCCGTCTTGATAGACGGTATTTCATTTTACTTGGTGTTATCGTCATTTTCTGTCATCCGGCGTAATATTATCAAGTTTTTTCATTCATAGATTATTCTTATTCTTCTTATTTTTATAACTAGTATTATTTGCGCAATAACAATGACGGTCAAGGTAACGAAAACGCACGAACTGTCGGACGATGATCTGGAAACGGGCAGTTGCACATCCATGCAACACGATGACGAGTTGGAAGAGGAAGAAGAGCGAGTGAATCTCGCAGACAAGGAGACGACTGCTGTCTTTCGCTTGCGTCTCTTGGTATTGTTGGCATTGCTTCTGGCGGCTGTAGCTGTTTCTGTGATTGTCTACTTCATAACTTCTAATGCAGAAATGGACGAATACAAGAATCAGTACGCTGGAGCTGAAAAGAAAGTTTTAGAATCGTTTCTTGATATTATGGATTCCAAAGTGGGAGCTGTATCGGCTATGGGGGTTGCCATTATTGGTGAGTTATACATTGTGATTGCATGTGTTGTTACCGACGAACGATTTACAGTACTAGTATGTGAGCCTGTAGAGTGCTTATTCTTACTTATCCATTTCTTTGGTTCTTCGCGGTTTCTCTTCTCCTGTTAGCTCATGGGGTGGACCATTTGAGGGATTGGCCCCTTGTGACGCTTTCTTCGTTTCAGCAGCGTGCTTCCACCGCTAGGAAAAATTCTGGAGCTCTGTACATCCACATCAATCCATATGTCAACGAAGATACAAGGGCGGAGTGGGAAGAATATGCTGCGGTAGACGAAGATGGGTGGATGTAAGTCTTGTATTCTTATTGACATTTCCAAGACAACTGAGATTTTGTAACACACCTAACAACCACGATGCACTTTCTGACTTTTCAATTCTAAACTGTCGTTTTACTTACTAATACTCCAGCGAGGATGGAAGGGAGTATCAGCGGGAAATTGGATTATTTGATTTTGCAGAAGGCGCGCTTGACCACCATCTACGCAAATTTAACGGGACCGATTCATGGACTATCTGGCACAGAGACCCCGTCGAAGGAGCCATTGTCGAGGATAGTCCAGCCCCCTGGATGCCGACCTGGCAAACTTCTCCTCTCTTTCACGATGGTGCAGACATTAACGAGAATCTCCTGGTGTCGGACATGACAAGCAGTGGTTTAAACTCTTCCTTTTACACACGATCCGTCGTCCTTGGCGAGTTTATCGAGTCTGAAGCAGGAGACATTCATTCCGACAACGAGCTAACTGCGCTGATGTCGCTTATGATGAGTGCTACTCGTGGCCAAAAAGTGGATTACGCTGGAGATCCCATGGGCCAGATTTTCCTGCCTATTTTCAGTTCTTTCAAAGACGATCGCATCCCCGTCGCCGTTATGGGCGCAACGATTCAATGGGCATCGTATTTCCAAGGCATTCTACCATCTACTCTCAAAGGAGTCTACATCGTGCTACAAAACACGTGTTCTGGAGACTACACCTACGAGATTAATGGCGAAGATGTCCGCCCCGTTGGAAGGGGTGATCTTCATGACGCCGCATTCGATGACATGAAGCGTTCGTCTTCTTTTGAGTCTGTCGAAACGATTGGCGATGGAACCAAATCTGGCCTTCCACTGAACAAGGATCATTGTATGGTCAGCATTGACGTCTATCCGTCCAAGGTCTTTTACGATGAGTACAACACATCCGCTCCTCTCAAAATCACCGTTGCAGTCTTGTTCATTTTTGTGTTCACGGTTTGTATGTTCGTCTTTTACGACCGACTAGTTGAGCGTCGGCAGGGTATTATCATGACCAAAGCATTGCAATCCAATGCAATTGTGACATCATTGTTCCCCAAGCACGTTAAGGATCGTCTCATGAAGTCTCCGGGCGTGGGCGAGAATAGCCGTGGCGCGGATCGCTCCTTGAATCGATCGCAACGACGACGCCTCTCTGGATACTTGAACGGTGCGCCAGAGGTAGAGGACGCGGCACTTGGGGCACCTATTGCCGACCTTTTCCCTCGCTGCACTGTTCTTTTTGCTGATATTGCTGGTAAGTTGCCGGTTTTCCTCGAAATTAAGTCACGGTTAAAAACTGGAATAGACGTGCCTTTTCTCACAACGTTGATGTTGCCATCTCCACCTATCCTTAGGCTTCACCGCATGGTCATCCTCGAGAGATCCCGAACACGTTTTTCTGCTTCTCCAGACGGTAAGAGATCTCATCTCGAAGCTCCGCCGCAATGATCTCTATCTTGTGCGTACTTGTTGCTCACCCCGTATTTTTACCTTCAATTTCCACGCAGCTCTACCAAGCGTTCGACAGAATTGCCAAACGCCGTAAAGTTTTCAAAGTGGAAACGAGTAAGTCCATTGAGCATTTGTGGTAAACTGAAGCGCGCAACTCTATTTCAGATCTCTCACACTACGGCCAACCTCTACTCTTTCACTTTCTTAGTTGGCGATTCGTACCTTGCAGTGTGTGGGCTGCCGGAGCCAGAGCCTGATCATGCTATTGTCATGGTGAGGTTCGCATGGGATTGCTTCGTAAAAATGAACCAAGTCATGAGAGAGCTTGAAGTTCAGCTTGGACCTGATACAGGTGACCTTTCAATGCGATTCGGACTGCATAGTGGCCCGGTAACAGCAGGAGTTCTCCGTGGCGAGAGAGCGGTAAGATTTTCTGCACAATCATTTATGGTGATTTTGACGAGGTACAAATAATGTAGTAGTTGCCTCACACTTTAGCTCCTTCTTATAAATTACAGCGCTTTCAACTTTTTGGTGACACTGTCAACACGGCCAGCCGCATGGAGAGTACGGGAAAGCGTGGCAAGATCCAAGTATCTGAGTCGACTGCTGCTCTTGTGACTGAGGCCGGGCGGGAGCACTGGCTCTCCCCTAGAAAAGACCAAGTCTCTGCCAAAGAAAAAGGATTGCTGAAGACCTTTTTCGCGGACCCAACTAGGAAAAGGGGCTCTAGTTGTGGCTCCGAAGATATCGCAGGAGAGGTCACAACAACTGGGTCTCTTCTTGGATTCGAAGGCACAACTCGGTCACTACAAGAAAGGCTTGTTGAGTGGATGGTTGATCTTCTCATGGATGATGTGAAAAAGATTGTTCACGTGCGACAGAGATCTGGTATCAAGAGCAGTAATGATTCTTTAGTCTTTTTCCCGAAGAAAGGATCTACGTGCATGTCTGAGGTGAAAACTGTGATTGAAATGCCGAAGTTTGACAAGAAGGCTGCTTCGTTTACCATTGGCAACTACAGTCAAGTTGCCATCAGCTCCAAAGTTGTGGCCAGCCTTCGCGAGTATGTTAGCATCATTGCCTCCATGTATCATGACAACCCATTCCACAATTTTGGTAAGTACTTTTGACACCAAGCTTGAACACCAATACGCTCACATAAAAAATATCGTGAAGTGTACTGACCTCTTCCTTGCCTCCGCAGAGCATGCTTGTCATGTGACCATGAGTGTCAAGAAACTCCTGAAGCGCATTGTCACTCCAGAGCTGTCCAATGCGGATGCGGCGCAGTGTCAGAACCCGAAATCACTGGCTTATCATCTCCATGCATGCACTCACGGGATCACTTCTGATCCTTTGACTGTACTTGCTATTACCTTTTCAGCTTTAATCCATGATGTGGATCACAAGGGCTGTTCTAATGCCCAACTTGTTAAAGAAGACAAGGCGTTGGGTGACAGATATTCGAACAAGTCTGTAGCAGAACAGAATTCGTTGGACAAGGCCTGGGAGATTCTCATGAGAGATCAGTTTGATCCATTGAGGCGTGCTCTGTTTTCTTCCCAATCAGAGCTCTTGAGATTCCGCCAACTTATTGTCAATGTTGTACTGGCCACAGACATTTTTGATAAGGAACTTAATGACCTCCGCAAGCACCGGTGGGAGCAAGCCTTTGCTAGCCGTAGTCCCGGAAACGACACGCCTGTGGACAGCAATCTCAAAGCTACTATTGTTATCGAGCACATTATACAAGCTTCAGATGTGTCGCACACCATGCAGGTGAGTTTTTAATTGTTTTTGGAAAGGAACATATTGCAATTTTTGTTTTTATTTCTCATTTGTGTTCTTGTTTCAACGCAATACAGCATTGGCATGTATACCAAAAATGGAACAGAGCCCTTTTTCAAGAGTTGCACAAAGCCTTCCTTGATGGAAGAATGGCAAAGGACCCTTCCGAATTCTGGTACAAGGGAGAAATTGGCTTCTTTGACAACTATGTCATTCCTTTGGCCAAAAAGTTAAAAGAGTGTGAGATCTTTGGTGTCAGCAGTGATGAGTATTTGAATTATGCTCTTCAAAACCGTGCAGAATGGGAAGAACGGGGTGAGAAAATTGTTCGTGCCCTGAAAGCAGACGCTTTGTCAACATCAACAGGCATGACCGACAGTTCTCATTCTCAGAGTAACAGTTCAAGTGCTATTCTTCCTCCCGATCGTTCTTTTTCTAATGCATCCCATCGGCGTGGAAGTAATGGGAGCGACGAGATAAAGGTAGATGACGTCCATCCACGCCAGGAGAGTGCATTGTTGACTCCCGAGCTTCCGAATGGTAGTCGCTCATGTTGTGCGTAAGGCCATGACTTCTGATCGAACGTTCATATTCATATATTTTCTGCTACATTGATAGATTTTCTCATGGAGGCGACTGCTTTGGTCTATGCCTGCCATGCAGTATAGATAAAGATCACTAACAAAATTAATAGGATCGAGACTACTAGAACGAATTATCCGCACCGCGTTTAATTTTTTGAATTTTTTCTTATTCCACGAGATACTAGTAGTAGTATTCAGCTTGAGCGTTAGGGCTAAAAGAAAATCTTTCCATCTGTACGATGCTGTTGCTCAGCAGCCCATTATACTACTACTGGCAACTACTACTACAGTACATACTACCAAATTAAGCCCAGGTGGACTGCCATAGGACTCATCAGAGCCAGCCGAAGGGAACGTGAGACAAGGAGACCCGAATCCGACGTCACCGGAATGACCCGAAATGCCCCATCCCGTCTCCCACTCAGAAACAGGAACACATCGGGAGAAATCGGATACGACTATTCCCACTTCGGGGAAGAAGATCCACACGCCAGGCTGCCGAA
>Ga0210036_1005394_pt1 | contig 11145 bp, 10 predicted proteins | sample CryGeymeta201515_FD_185469 | JGI IMG/M metagenome (GOLD analysis project Ga0210036, IMG submission 185469) | Groundwater microbial communities from Crystal Geyser aquifers in Utah, USA - Crystal Geyser metaG 2015-15 (SPAdes) (version 2) | ecosystem: Environmental > Aquatic > Deep subsurface >...
CAGTAGCACCTGGCACAACAGAATTTCACTGTTCTGCTAGTATCTGCATTAGAATTGTTACCAGGGCGCTTGTGATAAGGTCCAAATTCTGCAACCAAATCATGGGCTAGTTGGGTCCTCAATGCCTGCTTCTTTTCTTCTAGATTTTCCCCCAAATATTCTTCTGGGTTCATAGGATTACACTTCTTATCTGCTTCGCTGGCATTTGCATTTTGTCTCTCTAGTGCTACAAGAGATAGACTTTTCTCATCCTGAGAAACCATAGTATCTAGTCCAAAGGGAATAAGTGCATCGTGGACTAAATGAAAACAAGAATTCAAGGCTTCTCTTTTGGTACCACAGGGTTGACTAGTGATGACTGCTGCATACTGCAATACTCTTCCATGTGAGGAGTTCCATCTGCGTTTCGCTTTCCTGAAGGTAGGCTGGTTGTTACACCCAATAGACAGATGGGTAGTTTATCAGGAGCACAGGAAGCTACATTCATTTTGTCATATTCTGCTTGCCAATGAGGGGGGCCTTCTTGCCTGTTGCCATGATTGTTATTTGAGTCCATTACTTCTTATAAGCAAATTCAATATTGAATTCTTTGAAAGGAAGATGAGGAAGTGTAAAGGCAGACAACCACTAAGCACTTTAATAAATTGGGAACAAGGGTCCTCAGATTAACTACTAGTATTAAGAGTAATGACAGAGTAGTAAGGAGATAGCTAGTAGTAGTAGTGTGTAGTGATGGTTGATAGATGATTCTTGCTGATGATGATATTATTATTTTTAATAATTATTCCAAAATTTTTGTTTTTGTGGTGTTGCCGCATCAAAAGGAAATTTGTATTTTGTAGGTGTTTCCCCACAACAATTTTTGTGGGAAAAACCCACACAAGACCAACGCATCCCAAAACCAGCCCCTGTTAAACTGCTTTGAATGCTCAACGGTAGTTCTACACAAGAGCTACAGTACTAGCTAGAGTACTACTGTAGCTAGTAGAGTATTCGAGCTAGCTAGTCAAGCTAATAGTATTACTAATAATAAGTAGAGTAGGCAGTACTACTCGTACTCTGTACAGTACCAGTACGGTACAGTAGTAGCCAGAGTGATGAAAACTGTTAACCTAATCCGATCGTATTATTTTATCTACTACTAGAGCCAAGATCCAATTTCTCATTATTTATTTTCCTGAAGCAGTGGCTTCAATCACAGCGCCACTACCACTACCACCATCACCACCACTACTGCCGCTACAACAAGCTACGAGTTTCAAGAGTACGGAGTAGCTGAAAGAGGTTACTGCGTAATTAGCTACTAGTCAAGTAGTTTCCTATTTCTAATAGACACCTCCCCTCTACCCTCTACTAGTTTCTAGTAGCTCTAGCTAGCAGCTCCAATACCGAAGTCTGACGCTAAAGCTACTCGAGTAGTACGAACCTACACTCTGTATTTACTAGCCAGCCAGCTACTCTACCATTGGCTAATAAAACCATCTATCCTCGATCCACACATGACAAACACACCACACACATGCAAACAACAGCAATCTTTCAGCGTACGGTACAATGGTAAACAATGAGGGTGCATCCGCCTCTATCACTCAAGAACAACTGCGACAGCAACAGCTACAAGCAATTAAAATTATCAAAAGCAAAGCCCGATATTTTTTTCAACACGAATTTTCGGTTTGGCACTTCCTAGACACAAGTAGCAACAAAGAATGGGTATTGGTAAAGAATGGAAGTTTCCTGGAAGTTTTTGATTGGGTACCCATAGAATTTCGTGTCGGTCCTTGGCATCCCTTGGTGTGCGTATACTTCATGGTCATTACGTACAGTTTGGGACTCGCTACCATTTACTACTACTTTTGTACAGAAAATACCACCACCACCAGCAGCAGCAGCAGCAGCAGCAGCAGCAGCAGCAGTAGTTTGTTCTACTTTGCCGTCTATTCGACCCAATGGTACTACAACCTGTTGGGTCTCCTGTGGACCATGTACGTGTCCATCGATGTACTGCAAAATGGTGCGGGTATTGCTGCCTGGAGTACCTTTACCGTTCAGAGTTGGACACTCATTGTGTGTCGTCATGCGTGTGCCGTCCTGGCACCACTCTATCCTTGCTTGGCAACTCTCGGAGAGTTTTTGAGATTTCCAATGCTTGCACAGGCAACCCTCACCTTTGTCGCTTGGAATTTTCTACTGGGACCAATCATTTTCTCTCGCATGGATACTCCAACCAAACGACGAGCCTTTTTGGATAGATTTACCAGTTTTCGATTGACGCAATTGCACGTGTGCAACATTCTGTTGGCAGCAGCTCAGGGACTGCATGGAAGTCCCAAACGGACACTCCACGAACGCGATATGTGCACGGCCTGTTGGTTTGTTTTAGGATACGCCTTTTGGTATCTATTCGTGCTGGATCGCTTGGGTATTCATTTGTACTTGATTTATTCACCCCGAACTCTCGTTGCTGTTGTTTCTTGGACCATGACCGCTTTGGCTGTGGGAGGTTGCTACATCTTTTGGCGATACATGATTCAACAGTACGGAACCAATAATATTATCACCTCTACATTTACTACAGAAAACGCATGATCATACGATATGAAAGAAGTGTAGAGTATATCAAATAGCATTCAATTCAATTCGTTTACGGGTAGTAGTTGCAAAATCATGTATTTACAATTTTAATATCTTTTCCTAGCTAGCTTGTGTGCATGTTTTTTGTGTGTTTGTGGTTTGCAGTGTATTTGCTTCCTATTTCTGAAAGATCCTTAGACTTCGTGGTCTTTTTTACGACTTGACGACGACAAGTCGATATGAAGTTCGTTGTACTGTTGATGCGCTTTATGGATGTGTCGTTTCAATTTCCATAGTCTTCGTCGTTTCTGTAATGCCTTCATGAGACTAAAACGCCGTCCTTTTTTAAGCTTGGGTTGCGCCGAATGAGCGGTGACAGTAGTAGTCGAAGTAGTCGAGTCATTCTTTCTACTTCTTTTCCGTGGTACACCAGAGACGACTTTGCTGTGACCATCGTCAGTATCATCATCGTCATCGTCATCGTCACCATCTTCTTCAGAAGGCAGTAAGAGCTGATACATGTCTGCTTCTAATTGAATACGTATTCGATCCAACAATCTTCGTTGATCCGGTTGTAGTTGTGATTCGTCTGCCAAATCCGTTCCCTTGAACGCTAGAGCATCAACTTTTTCATTCGAAACACAGGCTCGTTCCAAAATTTTGCGACAAACTTGTTCTGCCAGCACATCATCATCATCATCATCATCGTCACCATCACCATCACCATCATCATGTTGATCAGAGTCACTCAAATAGTCGTCATCATGATGAAACTGGTTGTGGTTGAAATGATGCTGATGATGACGGTGTAGCGACTGAAACATATGATTGCGATGGATATCGTCGTTGTGGTTATTGTGTTCCGAACGATGGTCTTCCTCATTGAATGATGATTTGTCTTCGTCAAAATCATGATGATGCTGGTTGTGGTGGTTGTGGTCCTCTTCTTCGTCTTCTTCATCTTCTTCTTCCTCCTCCGTTAGTATCTTTTCAGCATACTTGGTCCATAGTTGATCATAGGTCATTCCATTGGTTTGAAAGGTCCCATACTTGATCCACTGACGAAATCCATCAAACAGTGTTGCTGCTATCCGTGCTGGTACCGTGCATCGTTCTCTGGCATATAGTTTGGCAGCCACACGTGCCTGATAGGCCAATGGTGCCAAATCTTGTGGTTGCAAGTTCTCTAATTGACTCAGTTCTAACAGTGCTCTTGGTAAAAGTGTCTTGTACAATCGTCGGGCTGTACTGGCCTGCAAGTCACCCCATAATTTGTTCTGATTGGTACCAAACTGTTCTCGCAATGCCTCCACAGAGGTGTACCGATTGGCCCAATCCAATACATCTTGTTCATCTGGTACAGTCGTAGTACTCGTAGTCGCAGTCGCAGTAACCGTGGGTTTTGCTGCTGTGGCTACTGTCGATGCTGATGTTGATAGGTTGTTGTTGACTTCACGTTTGGCTTCTTCCAAAAGTTGTTGGTGTTGTTGTTTTAACAGTGCTAATTTATGTTGTTCATCCGTTATGGTAGTTTGTGGTTGTGGTTGTGGTTGTGGTTGTGGTTGTGGTGCAGAAGTAGTCCTAGTCCTAGTCCCAGTCCTAGTCGTGTCTGTTGCAAACAATAAAAACGGCGGAAATTCCTTCCTGTAATTGTTGCTGTTGCTATTGATGCTACTACTTTCACCTTCACTTACAGTTGGTGTTGTTGGTGGTCTTGTTGTTGTTTTTGTTGTTGTTGTGGTACTACTAATATACTGGGTAGATTTAAAACAATTGGAAGCTCCTGGTCCCGTTGTGGCCAAAACAAAGGCGTGGCAGGTTCCTGTTACCGATACCGTTCCAGTACTAACAAGCCGCAATACAATGGTTGTGGTCAAACAACACAGTACAACCAGAAGAGCTTTCATTTTCATTGTGGTGAACCTGTGACGGCGGAGGCTGTTGTACCGGTTGTATCTCATGTTGTATCTCACGGTGTTGTTGTTGGAGTGTGCTTGCGGTTGCGGTTGCGGTTGCGGTTGCGGTTGCGGTTGCGGTTGCGATGCAGCCACCGCACAGGTCAGTTGTTTTGTTCTGTCCCGTTTGCGAGATGATATTCTCGTATGATTTAATATTGTTGCCATTGTGGCTGCTGCTGCTGCTGCTGCTGCTGCTGCTGCTGCTGCTGCTGCTGCTGCTGCTGCTGCTGGCGGTGGTGTCAGCAAGTGTTGCTGTCGTCGTGCATGCTTTTGGTGTTGCTGCTGCTGCTGCTTTTGTCGTTGTTGTCTTTTCATAGTTGTTGTTGTTGTTGTTGTTGTTGGTTCTACGACGTGCTATACTGTTGTTTACTATGTCAAGTGTCAAGTACCGTAGTAGTAGTAAGGTGTTGATATTATATATTATAGTGGTAGTTTTGTGTTTTGTGATTGCTTTCTTCTGTTGGGAGTCTTTTCTGACTCTATCCGCTATCCGAAGTTCAGCAGTTAGATGTTTCATACGGTTTTAATTTTTAATAGACTACTGGCCACTCCGCCACTCCTACGGGCTGCGGGTGCACTTAGTATTCCTCTAAAAAGCGAATTGCAAAGAGAACAATTCTTTGTACCTGGGGTACGGGCTGATAGGTTTGGGTTGCCACTGTTTTACACTGTCAGTTACTACTACTGGTACAGTACATGGTTGGTACCTGGTTGGTAGTGTCAGGTGCCAGGTACTACCAACAAAGAAAGATTAAACTGAAACGTGAATTCGCAGAAACACTAGTACTAGCTAGCTACTAGTAGTACTACTACTAACACTACTACTACTACTACTACTGGTACTAGCTAGTAGTAGTGGGTCTACTCAGTCATTATGGATCAATAAAGATCATGCGTTGTTGTCGTATTTTTTGATTGATGGACGAGTTCGTTTTGCCTCTTCTTCTTCTGTGCTGGTGATGATGTATGATGACTCGTATGTTTGATGTTTGATGATTGATTGATGACGATGACGATGATTGATGATGATGAACCAGTACAGGTACTACCAGGTACTCTAGTAGCTACTAGACTAGCTACTCGGAGTAGTCTAGTAGCTACTGAAAATAGTAGTAGTAGACTAGCTAGTAATTCTACTAGCTAGAGTAGTAAGTTACCGTAAACTGATTGAAAAAATCGTCGAGTCATTGAACTGTCAAGAACTTGTCGATGCGTATTAGCATACCGGTACCCAGCACGTACTAGTCTACTTGTACTACTAGTAGACCATACTAGTACTCAGTAGTAGACTAGCAGTACTAGTGCAGCTAGTACAAGCACCACGTAGTCTACCCCTAGTACTATACTTTCTACTACTACTACTAATAGTACAGCTACTAAAAGTGTCAATTTGCATATTCTCTAGGAGAACATTCGTAATCAATATATTTTTATCAATTATTTCTCATTTTCTGATCGCTTCCGAGAAGATCATTTTTCCCCGAAGAAAATAATAGACCTACTGTAGTCATTTTATATTGCCCCTTTTCCCTTCTCTCAAAATAATTTCTTTCAACAATGCTCCCTGTGTTGAATGCATCTTATAAAAAATTTACCCTCAAATTAAATTTTAAAAATTCGTTTCATCGTCTTGCACGTTCTTGGGATCAGCCATCCTCTTTGATTAGTGACTAGTACCTGGTACTGCACTAATATAGTAGAAATAAAAAGAACAGAGCTGTCAAACAATAAATTCTGACATTTGCACGAACGAATACGAATTACTAGTAGAGAAGGGGAGATGACTACTCTAGCTACCACTAGTAGTTACGTTAGTAGTACTAGTAGTAGTAGAGCGATAGTACAGAAGGAGTTCTAGCTACCGTACATAGGAGGCTACCAGGTATCACTACCATACCGCACTAACAGTAATCTGACGCGATCACAAATGTTGGACGCATCATTCTAAAACAACCAGTTCTTAGGGTTAAAGCTAGCATTTAATTCGTTCTTTTAAAGAACTAGGTCGACTCTAATTACTATTAACAGTAGTCTACCATAGTACTAGCTAGTGTTAAGTCGAGGCAGACCGTCGACACTTTCTGCAGATCCCAAAGCTCTAATAGCTACTACTAGCTAGCTAATGGTAAAGTCTACTACCAGTAGCTCAATATTACTGTACGAGTACTGTATCTTGAGTACATTCTTCTATATTGGGAGCTAGTCGAATTGGCGCTTCCATTGTTCTTGTTGTTGTTTTTGTAATTCATTATCATAAGTATCATCACTCACCATCATCACCATCATCATCATTGTCATATTTAGTATGGTTGCGATTATCATTACCAGAACTTGGCCCGGTCCAGTGCATCAACGATGATGATGCCTCATGATTGTTGCCGTCGTCGTGTCCACCAATGCCAACGCGAATGCTGCGGTCATTGCTACTGTGATTGCCACTGTCAATACCACTGCTGCTGCTCACTGTCGTTGTTGTCATTGACATGTTCGTGCGGGTATGGTCATTGTTATTAGGAGGCTGCTTCAAAAATTTATGGTACTGTAACTGTGGTGACACGGAAGAAGACGTTCCTTGCATCATTCCCTGGCTGGCGTCGTTGTTGGTGGCGGTGTTGTTGCTGTTGCTATTGCTATTGCTGCTATTGTTACTGTTGCTGTTGCCGCTGACGTTACCTTGAGATCCCATGTACATGTGTGATTGGTCTTGCCGTGACAGCTGGTAGTATTGACTTAAAAAAGCCTTTTGCTGTAATTGTTGTTGTTCTTGACATTGCGATTGTTGCAGTCGATGATTGTTATGGAAAGTATCACTAGCATGGTCTGTCTTTGTCTGATTGCCTTTGCTGCTACTATTGTTGTTGTTGTTGTCAGTGTCACCCTGATAAACATGATGGGACTGGAAAGCGCTTACTTGTCTCAGGAGCTTGGAAGCGGATTCAGCCGACATTTTCATTTGGTTGTGAAGACCTTTCATAAGTGCTCCCATGTTGGTGTTACTAATGTCGGCATGATCACCACGATTGGGGTGATCGGAAGCTTTCATAGCAGCAAATGCCAGCTGTTGTTTCCGTAAAAGATCCTGATGCTTCTTGAATACATCAGATTCATTGCTAGCTGTAGCGAGATTATGAGGAAGGGAACTGTGATCATCCGTCGAATGCATTCTGCTGTGTTTCATTTCGACAGCCTGTGACAAAGGCAGTGGCTCGCCGTCTGATGCAGTTTCTATAAATTGAATTGCTTGATCGGGCAGGGAGGGCTTCGTTTTCCTTGATGACGAATGTGATGAAATTACCTGTTCGACAATGTACGTATCACTAACAGCGATAGTTGCATTCTCTTTGACCACCGTTGTCCCGCCGCTGTCTGAACCTGGTAATATCTGGTTTCTGTACTTTGCGTCGACTGCGGACGAAAGCTGTTTGTTTGACTGACTCGTAGAATGAATGGGACTGAGTCTAGCTGCTGCTGGTGCTTTCTTTGGACTTTGGCTCTGGGTTGACACAGAGTTCATACTATCACTGGAACAACCGCGGCGAATGCTCGCCTTGGCCTTGGTGGACGAACGGAACTGGGTGTGCAGGCTGTCTCGGAATGCTTGGCCAATCTTTTCCCTTTCAGTTAGGGATAGGTTTCGAATGAAATGAAAGGAATGGTAAGAATATATTCTTTAATGAACTAAGAAAAAAGCGGTAGCAGCTCTTCCCAACTCCCAGCCAAAAGAAACAAGAAACTTACCTGGCATTGCGATCTCCAATTTCGTACCAGCGCCCATCAAGTTGTCGCACGAATTCACCACCACCATTGTCTCGGATCTGTTGCATAATTGTGGTGACAATATAAGTTCGTTCTGATTTGGAAATGCAAGCAGAATAGTCGACCAAGTTTTTCTGTACAAGGGACTTGAGCAGAATGTTTCCCGGGTGTTCTTTTGCTTGCTTCCCCTTGGCACAGACAACGTGTACAGGACCTGGTTCAAAGTCTTCAGGAAGAATTGTCATGTGCTTGCTCCGACTTGTTACTCTCTTCTTCTTTCGTTTAGCCTCGCCGTAGTTGCCTTGTCCATTGCTCATTGCATTGGAAGAAGGCGGCGAGGAATCCCTTTGCATTCCAAAGAATCCAGTATCGATATGATTGTGAGTCTTTCCAATGATTGTACTTTCAAGTTTACTCCAAGCAAATTGCGCTCTGCCTGTATGAATGTCGGTTGTCTGCGTCGAGATCATACGTCAAGCGAATGTTTAGAAAATAATTTGTCAGAGGATTGCTTGTTGCGCTTTGAAACCAAATTGTGAATAACGTGTGGACAATTCTGTTGGCGCGACTGGTATTTTTGATGAAAGAATGAAAACAGAGCTACGCAACAGTATGGTACTGGTACTACTGTAATATCACTACGTGGTATCATACTTCCAGTACGGTACTCGTAGTAGAGAGCTACAGTGGAACTTCGTAGTAGAAACTGATTACCCGCCCCCTCCTCCTACCAGGTACTACTTGTTCAACCTTCAGTGGGGATTACATTCAGTCATGCGTTCGATTTCCATCTTCACTTAAAAAAAATACAATTTTAGTACTGAATGACAGAAAGTGTCTTCTTCCCTGGATTTTGTACCTGGCAACAACTGTGACTCGTTTCTCAATATTCTGCCTCATTAAATAATTATTTGATTTTCACTGGTACCATTTAAATTTTGGGCCAGAATTCACTATTTTTCACCGGTTTAGATCAAGGTTGATGCTGGTAATCACGAAAAATACTATGGAAATCTACTTACATACTTGAAAGATTTATTACCAGCTAAGCTAGCTTACCACCAGAGTAGTCTCGCAACAATACTACACAAGCAAACCTGTACCGGGTACAGTAGCGTATTATTTTCTCTGATAGGAGCGCCATTATTACTACCTACTAGTCTAGTGGTACTACTAGCTAGTACGTAGTGTACAAGTAGTCTAGTAATATTATTGCAAATTGTCTTTTTGGATTATTTGTAGTATCGATTCAGTCTCTTTTTAATTAGTATACCAGTAAGTCGTTTAACCCTTTTCAACAAGCTACAGTACCTGGTAGGTCTAGCTAATTTATACGTATTGAATAATATCTTTTGTCTAGTAGTCACGCATGTTACTCAAGAACGATTGGAACATCGCCCTTACTATTATTAGCCTAGTTGTTCTAAAAAAAATTAGTACTTTGATGCGATTGCATTTCGTGAAGCACATTGTAGGTAATTCCCAATCCAACGCCTTCCCGGAAAAGAACTGTGTCCTCATTTCCGTGTTGGTGCTGCGGCATGACGGCCATTGTCATGGGACTCACAATTTTGCAAACGGGACAAACCAAAAATTCGGCATCGGTGATGCAAAAGAGATCCGTAGTACAACCCATACAAGTCACAGGAACAAAATTACCAGTAGCTACTGCTTGCATGGTTTCCTTGGTACGACGTAAACGTGCTTTGACGCCACCTCCAATATCGAGGTACAAAGGAGTATCTTTGCTCGACGTGTTTTTATCTGTAGAATAAATAGGAGAAGCCTCATCGTCAGTGGATGTTAGTACCTGCTGTGACAACGCAGCAGTCTGTGTTGGAGGTTGCTGCTGCTGCTGCTGCTGCTGCTGCTGCGGTATCATTGCGGCGGTAGTGGCACCGACGGCACCAAAGGACGTCGTATTGGGCCGTCTCTCCATAATGGTAATATTATTATACCCGTCGTCAGCCATGGAGCTGTCATGATCGGAATCTTCGGACATATTCTTGAATTGTTGTCCAATCTTGACCACATTATTTCTTGCGGCATCATCATCATCGTGTTTACCATACTTGCGACAGTGAAAGGTTTCTTCTCCGGGAGCGAATGGTGCTACTGAAATACGAGTAATAATACTGTGATCCTGTCTATTCTTGTTTTGCAAGGACCAAAATGACGACGACGATGATGACATTTCCCAGGGATCCATCATCATAGATTCTTCAGCATCATCCTTGGAAGGACGACGATGTTCACCATCGTTTTGAATCGTAGTAGTCGTAGTGACAACGACTGCAATAGAAGCATGACCCAACGCGTTGTTTTCGTTGTTGCTCCTGCTGCTGCTGCCGCTGCACTCGTTGTCGTAGGATCGAAGAGCATTCCTGTTGCTGTTGCTGGTGGAATGATATGTTGTTGGGGAAGTCGTCGTTGCACACGTAGCTTTTTCAGGTTGAAGGATGCGGGACTCCCGATATCGATTAGGATAGTGTCGATCAGAGTAGTTATTATGACCATAATTGTGTTGATGCATTTGAGAATATTCAAGGTAGTGATGATGACGACGATGACGACGACGACGACGACGTTCATGGTGGTGGTCTCCCCCCTTGGTGCGGGGGGGGCTCCCTGAGTAAGGATTTAAACTGCACTCTGCCCTGCTGTTTGGCTAACAGCACAGGTACTAGCACCCAGCCTATTTTGCTCTACCACTGGATTCTGTTCCTCCTCCTTGGCTCGCTGTGGATGCTGAAATGGTGGACAGGTCGGGGCCCCTGTAGAGGGACCCCCAAGGGCTCCTGCAAAGGAGCCCCTCTGGGCTCCTGCAAAGGAGCCCCTCTGGGCTCCTGCAAAGGAG
>Ga0210036_1005395_pt1 | contig 11144 bp, 14 predicted proteins | sample CryGeymeta201515_FD_185469 | JGI IMG/M metagenome (GOLD analysis project Ga0210036, IMG submission 185469) | Groundwater microbial communities from Crystal Geyser aquifers in Utah, USA - Crystal Geyser metaG 2015-15 (SPAdes) (version 2) | ecosystem: Environmental > Aquatic > Deep subsurface >...
CTGATCTGGTGGACCGAGCAGGAGAGCGGCGACTGGACGGGCCGGGTTTCGCCGACGACGCACCGCTCGTTTGGCAAGGTGCTCGGCCTCTAACTTAGGCCAAACTGACGATCCGGGCGGGGGGCAACCCCCGCCCTTTTTTGTGTCTTTGCCGGGTGAAGCCCTGCGTGCCGTCAACTCCTTGACGGGGTCACGACATGGGACTGGCACAGATAGGGGCACTGATGACTATCAATCAGCTTTAAGTTCACATTCTGTTCTTAAGCGGCTATGGTTTCCGCCCTGTCAGGACAAAAAGGAGGCCGTCCGTGCCACGATTCAAGGTCGCTCATATCCGAAGGCAGGGACAAGACATTCTCATTTTTCCGTTAGAGCCGAGTGTCCACAATAAGCTCGACTCCGAAAAGCAAGACATCTTGCAGGAGTTAGAGATGCGAGCCCACGCTGCGGGGCTGGCCGGTGGCGCAGTAATCATTTGGCAGCACGGTCGGCGAGTAAACTTCATGGGTCCTCGACCTTGGCACCCGTTCTTGAAGAGCCTTTCAATGAGCTACGTTCATGCCAACTTGAATCGCGAAATTAGCTGGTAATTTTGATAGGAGTTAATTCTGTGAAGGTAGTCAAATTGCTAGCGCTGAGCACAGTAGTTCTGTCGAGCGCTGCCCTTGCGCAGCCAACATATCTCGAATGTGACTTCAAGCAATCCAATGGCCAGCCATGGGTCGTGCAATTCAGCGCCAACGAAAGCGAAGGGCTGGTAACCGCGACGATGCCTAGCGGAAGTTCAACCCGTTATCGGGCTGCGTTTACGCCGAATGAGGTCAGGTTTTCGGATCGTGATATATCGTATTCGATCAACCGCGTTGATCTAACTGTCGTGCGAGTTGTGAGCATGTTGAAAAGACGGGACGAAGCCACGTGTAGGATAGTCGAAACTCCCGCCCGTGCTTTCTAACTGATGGCCCGTATGGGCAAGCCCGTCCTCAACCACTCGACTGCCAGCACGCCCGATCCTTTGCCTAAGGTCTTACCTGCTGCGGTCGTCAGTTTCGCGAACCTGATCCTTGGTAGCGGTTCGCTTTGGCTCACCGCGACCAAGCAAGGCTGTCGCATCGGGTGCGGACGATTGGTCCCCATGTTGTTGGCTCTTGCGTCCAAGGAGTGCGTCGCGATCGATTATGTTCGCAATATCTGCGGTTGGCGGGACAACACGCCCTAACAGGGCATTGCTTATGCCCTTGGCGACAGTCTCCACTGGCTTTGAGCTTTCTACCCCGCGCTCGATCGGTTGCGGCTTGATAAGGGCAGTTTCAGCACGCTGGCGAACTGCCTCATATGCCGCTTCCAACCGCTTGCCGAGTTCCTGAACATGGCGGCGGGCGGATTCCGCCACCTGCCGCGTTGCTTCCGCGATCTGCCTGGCCAGCTCGAAGGCCTGTTCATGCAGAGCGCGCCGTTCGGCGTTTCGTGCTTCCACAGCACGGCGCTCGTCACCGCGCCGGGAGGCATGGCCTAGCTTCTCCATCTGGCTCGCGATCGGCCCCAATTTTGGCTCGGGTTCACGATCGAGGTTGGCCGCACGGGTGTCGTGCTTGGCTGCGTCATGTTCTTTGCCGGCGTCACGTGCTTGTCGTGCATCCCGCTCGGCTTCGGCCCGCTGCACGTCCAATCGGCGATGATCGACGCGGACCTGATGCCCGTCACGCGCAAGCTCTTGGTTGACGTGCTCGGCCCATCGTTCCCGCCAGCCTTCCAGCTTATCGGTGCCGTTCCATTCCCGCTCTTTCTTCCCGAACCCCTCGCCCATCAGCTCGCGGGTGGTCAGCATGACATGAGCGTGGGGCTGTTCGCCGCCATCGCGAGCACGCCCATTATGGATGGCGAAATCGGCGATCATTCCTTGGCTGACGAACTGGGCCTCCACGAACTCGCGCACCACGCCAGCGCGACGTTCGACAGCGACCTCTCGCGGCAACCCCAGCTCGATCTCGCGGGCAAGCTGGGCATCGCGGCGTTTCTCGATCCGCTCGACAGCGTTCCACAGAGCTGCTCGATCGAGCATCCAGGCCGGTGCGTTCGTGGGCGCAACGATTTCCGAATGCTCGACACCGCCCTTGCGGGTGTAGTCATGATCCTGCCCGGTGCGATCATCGCGAAGCCGGCTGCCGCTACGGTAAGCGGCGGCCGCCACCGATGATCGCCCGCTGGAACGGCCGATCACTTTCGCACTGAGATGATAGAACGCCATTGCCTCTGCTCGCTTCCTAGTCTTCCTTTTTGCTTCCTTAGCGCACGTTGCGTCAGCAACGTATAAGCGCGCATTTCTCTTTCTTGTTCCTCTATCCTACAATAAGGTCTGGAGCAACAAAGGAACAAATGATGGGCATACGACGCACGCCGGCCGAACGCTTGGCTGAATTGGAAAAACGCAAGCGCCAGCTGACGGAGCAGATCGCCGACATTTCCGCGCGCGAGAAGGATCGGCAACGCAAGGATGAAAATCGTCGCAAGGTGCTGCTCGGGTCGATCGTATTAGCCGACCTGGCATCAAATCCTTCCCTCGCCAGCTATATCCGTAGTCGTCTTCCTTCCGTGATGAGGACGGGTGACGAACGCTTGTTCTCCGATCTCCTGAGGGATGATGCGTCATGACGCTCGCGCGAACAGCTTGGGCGTTCGCCTTCCTCGTCCTAGGTTTTGGTTTCTTGCTTGTCTCGCAGTCGCTGGGATACCCGTTGGTCAATGTCGATTGGGCTGGACCGGCTCTAGGACTTGCCTTCGCAATCCTGATTGTTCGCGGCACCATGGCCGACAACGACATTCGTGATGGTCTGGGATTGGTCGGCGCCATCGCATTCGCTGGTGCTGCCTTTGTCGGGCTGCATGCGCTGTGGGAGGCTTCTGCTTCCCTATGGAGCGTTGCTAGTGAACCTGTACCCGGCGATGCGCCCTTCGCGACGCTAACGCGTTTTAGGGCTTTGGTAGAAGCGGCATGGGCTCAGCAGTGGGTGACGCTTTCGTTTTGGGCAGCTGTCGCCTTTATTCCCCTATTGGTTGCTCTTGGGGTCGGGGTTTCCGCTGGGAAGCGTTTGTTCGCGGATTCGCGCCAGGTCGAGGGTGGTCCGTGGACCGCACGCTGGATGAACTCAGCAGAAGCCGCTTACCTTGCCCGTCAGAAAATTGGCCTGCCCCTGGGCCGGTTAAACGGCAAGCTGCTACGTTTCCGCGATGATCCGTCCCAGGGATGGCGCGGGGGCCATCACATGCTGATTGCAGGCACACGTGGCGGCAAGGGCGTATCGGCTGTCTTGCCCGCTATAATCGATCATGCTGGGCCTGTGGTCGCGCTAGATGTGAAAGGTGAGCTGTTTGCCGTCACTCGGCGCTGGCGCGAGTCGATTGGCCAGCGGGTCGTGGTGCTCAACCCCCTTGGTCGCATTGAGCCGTCCGCTGACCGGTTCAATCCGCTCGATTACGTGCGGGATGATCCCGATCATATCACGGCCGATGCTGAAGTGCTTGCCGATGGCCTGGTGATGCCTGAAGGTGATGCTGGCGCACATTTCTACGTCATGGCTCGCAACCTCGTCGCCGCCGCTATCGAGGTCGTAGTTATCGCCACCAGAGACGAACCGGAATCCCGCAATCTAAATACGGTGGCCGATCTGCTTTCGTCCGGGAGCGTGGTGGAAACCCTCGAAGCCTGGCGTGATGCCGGAGAAACCGTGAGCTTGCCCGCCGCTCGCGCCGCGGCGGCCGTGTTGAACGCCGGGGACAAAGAACGAGGCAGCATCCTGACCACGGTGTCGAAGGCATTTGCTTGGACTTCTTCCCCTCCGATGCGCCGTTTCTTGGAAGCATCGGATTTCGATTTGGATGATCTGATCGCTGGCACGATGGACCTTTTCCTCGTGGTGCCGGTCGAACAGCTAGCTCGGCTTTCGGTATTCATGCGTCTGATGGTCAACATCGTCGCTGGCCTGGCCATGCGTGACATGGGGACCAAAAATCTGGCCCGCCCTCTTCTCCTCGTCTTGGATGAGTTTGTTCGGCTCGGTCGGATGCAAAAGCTGCTGGATATTGCCACCGTCGCTGCCGGCGCTGGCGTGGAGGCATTGTTCGTCACCCAGGACCGATCACAAATCGCCAGTGTCTACCGAGAGGGTGAGGCTGATACGCTGTTGGGAGCATGCGCCACTGTTCGAGTGTTTTGGCTTGGTCGATCCGACAATTCGACCGCCGAATGGCTGGTGGGTGGGATCGGCGATCGAACGGTGCGTGCCCATAGTCAGCAGCTCGATGGCAAAAAGCGGGAAAGTGGATCGGAACAACGGACTAAGTTGCTCACTTCTGACCAGCTTCTGGAGTTGCCGTTCACGGACATGATTGCATTGTTCCCAGGCCGACCTCCCCTGCGGTTCAAGCGGATCATTTCGCATAGTGATCCCGCTTACCGCGACAAGCTTGACTCGAACCCTACATTACGAGCGTGATAAAATAATCATTGTAACGGAGAACACTATGACTCTCGACCAAAGGATTTCGGATATTCGAAATCTTCTTAACGCTGAAATCCATTTAAGAAATAAAAGTAAGAAAAAACGAGAGTTGGATCACGGATACATAAGCGCCCATCTTTACCTTAAAGCTGTTTCCTGCGACAAAGATCTTTCGGAGCGCATTAAAAACATATGGGAAAATGAGGGTTCGGAAGCTGCTCGGCGAGAGGTTCTGCGCTTGGCTTGGGAGGTAAGCCAGTAATCTTGGCTCCTCTCGAAAGCCTGCGGCCGAAGGCCGCCTTCTACGGTCGCCTTGGGCGCTGCGCCGCACGGTTGGGGAATTGCGGTTCTATTTGGCTTGGCTCTGGACTGGCATTCGGCTCTGACGGGTGTGAGTTATCCACAGGGGGCTTGTGTTAATATAGGGGTTAAGAGTGGTGTTACGGAATTTCCGGCTCTTCATAAGATTTTGAAAAGCCATTCTTATTCTGCCTGCAAATGCTCCCCGATGAATCCGCTCTGACGATAGAACGAATCTACTGTGACGAAGGGGTGAATCCACTCTGACGATGGTTGAGGGGCCGTTCCCGCAGTCCCGGGAGCGTAAACGGAATGACGATAGTAGCCGTTTGAATCTGAAATGACGATAATTCGCTTGCGTATGTGAAATGACGATAGTAGCTCTGCGAATCTGAAATGACGATAGCAGCCCATCCTATTCCGCCTAGCAATCTGCCTACCGATCCGCAGGAAGGGAGCGAGCGCCCGCCCCTGCTCCCGGTGCGCCACCCGAACCAAGACCTGTTCATATGCGACGTTCTCGACGCCATTCCTAAGGATGACATGGCTTCGATGGAGCATCCGGTTTTCTCGCTCTCGACCAAGCCTGACAACCGCACGCGCCGCTATGAGCACAATGACAGCGTCATAGAGATTATCCCCTCGGGCAAGGGTCTGGCGACGATCCATGACAAGGATGTGCTGATCTACTGCATCTCGCAGCTCATAGCGAAGATGAACCAAGGCGAGGAGCCGAACCGCACGGTGCGCTTGCAGGCCTTTGACATGTTGTGCGCCACCAACCGCCAGACCAGTGGGGAGGGGTATCGCCTACTCGGGGATGCGCTCACGCGGTTGCGCGGGACCACCGTGCGGACCAACATCAAGACTGGCGGGATCGAGGAAACACGAATTTTCGGGCTGATTGAAGAAGCCAAAATTACGCGCAAGACGTTCGGTGGTCGGATGCTCGATCTGGAAATCACCCTCTCCGAATGGGTCTACCGATCGGTCATCAGCAAGAACGTCCTCACCCTCCACCGTGATTATTTTCGCCTGCGCAAGCCATTCGAACGGCGCATGTATGAGCTGGCCCGCAAGCATTGCGGGATGCAGGACGAATGGCGGATTGGGCTGGAACTGCTCCAGAAGAAATGCGGCTCCAGCAGCCCGCTCCGGGTATTCCGCGCGCTCGTCAAGAAAGTCTGCGAGCACGATGCCGACCACGGTCATATCCCAGACTATGCCGTATCCATGGAAAACGATGTGGTCCTGTTTCGCAAACGGTCGGGCCTGAAATCCCTTCCTGATCCCGAAACGCTCGATGATGCGCCCCATATCGACCCAGAAACGATGCACGATGCCAAGACGGCCGCTCCCGGCTACGATGTCTACGCGCTGTATGAGGAATGGGTCGCCTGGTGGCGCGACATGGGCCAGCCCGATCTGAAAAGCCCCGGCGGTGCGTTCGTTGGCTTTTGCAAGAAACGGCACGAACGCAAGCCGCTCCGTTAATGTCCAATCAGCTCATCGCCGCGTAAAGTATACAGCCCGACATGTCTACATGTTGACATGTCGGACTATCATCACTCCCCGATCGGGCTTTCGCCGTGCTTGCGCAGAACGTCGTTGAACGCCTCAGCCATCAAGTCCTGTAAACTCCGTCCCTGGCGTCGCGCCAGCATGTGCAGCGCGAAGGACATTTCAGGCGTAAAGAATCCTGCGATCTGCTTGCGGCCCTGCCGGCTTGCTGGTGCTTCGTTGGATGATGCCGGTCTGGACGCTGGTGGCTTGGTCGCCTGCGCGGGTTCCGCACGGTCACGAAGATTGGCAAAGGACGGCTTGCGGCTCACGCGACTTCTCCTGCTTGTCGAAGTGTAGACATGTCTAATTGTCGGCATGTCCAGTTGTATAGTTGGCGGATCTCGTCTGCCGCCTTCCCGTCTGGCTCGGTTTCCATGACGGTGCGGCCTTCGGCGCTCGCATGGCGATAGGCAGCGCGGTCGGGAAGCCGCACCGGACAGGCCGATATACCGAAACTCCCGACCAGCTCGTCCGCCTCCTCATACATTCGTGGCGCGTTGGGCGATCCGGCAGTGAACACGACGAAGGCCGGTTTGCGCAGGAGCTGCACCAGTTTTACCGTGGTTTGGATTGCGGCAAGGTCGAACGCACTCGGTCGGCATGGAATCAAAACCAGGTCGGCCGTTTCGACGGCGGCGCGTGCAGCGCTGTCAGCGTGGGGCGGTGTGTCGATCACGATAAACTGCGCGCCCTGTTCCTGCGCCTGTTCAATCTTGGCGGCAAGACGGGGAGGGGGGCTGTCAATTACCTCCGGGGGTTCATTCTCGCGCCACGAAGCCCATTGGCTGGCCGTTGCCTGTGGGTCTGTGTCCACGATAAGTGAAACCCTGCCCGCGTCCTGCGCGGCAGTGGCGAGATGAAGGGCGAGGGTGGTCTTTCCCGCTCCGCCTTTTTGACTAATAATCGCAACTGTCGCCATGTCGGACTCCCTACATGTCTACATGCCGACAATTAGACTTTCATACAATTCTTTTCGGCTGTGCCTTGGGCAGCTGCGAGGGGTTTGGCGGATTGCCAAGGGATGGCGAGGCGTGCCTGGTCGATCCTTAGGATCGCGCCAGCACGGCCGCCTGCGGATATTTGTTGTTCTTCTCCTTATAGAGGATCAGCACTGCCGAAAGGGCCGTGGCCTGCCAACCTGGCGGAAGCTGTGGCACCAGCTCGTTGATGATGCCGCGTGCGGTCGTTTGACCGGGTGAAATCGTGACTGTGGTGTCCGCGAGATCCGAATGCGGCTTTCGCGATCGGCCCGGTCCGGTGTCGAAACGGAATGTATAGGGCAGGACAGCTTTTAGCTCGGAAACCACCTCTGCTGCGGTCTTGGTGCCAGCGAGATCAACCCCGATGTCGTGGTCGATATTGATCGGAAAATCCTGGTCGAACGTGCCGGGCTTCGAGTTGTCGCGATTGCGGCCTGGATCGTTTGCCCCGAAGCCGCTGCCATTCCAGCGGGTTCCCGCCCCGGCCGTGTAGTGCTTGATGAGCTGCGTCTCCAAATCCATCGCGGTGAACACAAAAATTCGAATCGCTTTGAATCGGACGCGCGCCGGATCGAGGTTCGCGCGGTGCTGGGTCTTGGTCGAGTGACGAACGAGCCTGCGAAAAAGCCCTGCCTCGGCGTCGGTCTTGCCAATGTAGACAAGCGCGTCGTCCAGAAAGAGCTGATAGACACCCTGGGCCTCGGGAACGGCTCCCAAGCCTTCCTGGTCGAGTGGAGCCGATTCCATTTCATCGAGAGCGCGAACAAGATGGTCGAGCAACGCTCCTGGTAGATCGAATTCGAATTCTCGATATCCAGGCACTTCCGGAACGGCGGTTGTTTCTTTCGTCATCCAACCACCGCCCGCAGTTCATGCGAAACATTCCGCGCAATGACCTCCGCGAGCTGCACCGGCACCGCGTTGCCGAGCTGACGCATGGATTCCGTCCACGATCCGTGGAAACGGTAGTCGTCGGGAAAAGTCTGGAGGCGGGCGCTCTCGCGCACGCTGAAATAGCGCACGCTGCCATCGGCGCGACGCAGCATGTTCTCGCCACCGGGAACGCCGTGAACGCCGGCCTTCAAAGTCTTGGCGGGCTCGTCCAGCGGGCTGCCCGTGTGGCCAATATAGCTGCGCGCGCCCGCCTGGAACCGATGATTAAGGCATAGTGCCGCCCGCTTTGGCGCGGTCTCGGGGTCGGGCAGGTCGCTGATCGCGTCGCGCACCGTGCGCCAGGGCGCGGTTTCGGGGCGTTCGGTCAACTTCTCGGCGCGCGTCATGAAGCGAGGGTCAAGCACGCGGTCGCGCAAGGCGACCTGGTTACGCTCCCAATACTCACCCGACCGAACCTGCTCCCATAGCAGTGCGTCGATCGAATGGGTTTCGTCGGGGAAATTCCATTCGATCCCGAGATCGGCGCGAAAGCCGACGAACACCACGCGCTCGCGACGCTGAGGGACGCCGTGGTTCGCGGCGTTCAGCACGCGGTGCACTACGTTGTAGCGAAGCCCGTCCCGCCCCCCTCGGGCGGTGTGATGGCGCTCAAGCCGCGCCATGTGCTCGGTCCAAGCCTCGTCGGCGTGGGGGGCTAGCTCGGGATAAGTGAGCTGGTGCACGATATGGGCGAGATACGTCGCGAAGCTCGCGCGAGTGAGGCCTTTTACGTTCTCGAACACGAAGGCACGGGGACGCGTCTCGCGCACCACGCGAACCGCTTCCGGCCACATATCGCGCGTGTCGGCGTGGGCACGATGCTTGCCGCCGAGCGAGAAGGGCTGGCAGGGCGGGCCGCCGCTCACGAGGTCGATCTTGCCCTCGTGCGCACGAAAATCGATCTGGCGAATGTCCCCCTCGATCGGCTCGGGCCACCGGCCGATCCCGCCTGCTTTGGCGCGGCGGTTCTCGCGGATCGTGTCGCAGCACCAGCGATCCCACTCGACGATCCGTGTCGGTCGGAAGCCGGCTTTGCTGATGCCCATGCCAAGGCCACCCGCTCCGGCAAAAAGTTCAATCGCGCGCATCGTCGGCATGTTCGTCCCCTAGGAAATCGCTAAGTTTGTTCTTCAATTGTTCCAATTGCCCGCATTCGCATTCCCAAACAACCATTTGTCGCCAACCCTCCTGGGTCAGCGCCTCGCGGTTGCGCTCGTCACGCTCGCGATTCCCTTCCAATTTCGGCCCCCAGAAGTCTCGCCGGGACTTTGGCATGCGCGCCAGCTTGCATTCGGGGCTGGGATGCCGATGCCAGAAACAACCGTGCACGAAAATGACCTTCCGTCGGCCGCGAAAAACAAGATCGGGAGTTCCTGGCAAGCCGCGATCATGCAGCCGGTATCTATATCCCATGCCATGAACGAGACGGCGCACGAGCATTTCCGGCTTGGTGTCCTTGCCGCGCACGCGGCTCATGCGTGCCGATCGCTCGGCCGTGGTGAGGGTGTCCGCCATTAGGACGCTATTCGCTCGCGATTCTCGCGCAGCACCCGCTGCACGGTCGATCGCGACACGCGGAACAGCGAGGCGAGCTGCGCGGGAGAGCCCTGGCCGTTCTCGGCACGCTCGATGATCTCAGCACGCTGTTGAGGGGAAAGGGCACGCTTGCGGCCGATATGCTTTCCGGCCTTTCGGGCATGTGCCAGGCCGTTCATGGTCCGCTCGCGGATCATGGCGCGCTCGAACTCGGCGAACGCCCCCAAGGTTTGTGTCATCAACCGACCTGCGGGCGTGGTGGTGTCGATCGCTTCCGTGAGTGAACGGAACCCCGCGCCGGCTGTGCTGATCGCCTCCAGCGTGAACAGCAGGTCGCTAAGCGAGCGGGAAAGACGGTCTAGCTTCCAGACGGTCAGCACATCGCCAGGCTTCAATGCGCCAATCGCCAAGGCCAGTTCGCGACGGTCGGATTTCGCGCCCGATGCTTCTTCCTGATAGATGATCGAACAGCCGGCGTCGGTCAGCGCACGAAGCTGCGGATTGAGGTCCTGGGAGTCGCCTCGGGACACGCGGGCATAGCCGATAAGCATGCCTTTGCTTTGACATGGGGTTATGACACCTACAATCCCGCAGAAAGCTTAGATTGTGGATCTGGTGTCAAAACCGTTCGGTTATGACGCCCAGGAAATGACTGGAAGCGGGTAGAGCGCGCTGCGCGACCAACGTCCGGGCATTTATGTGAATGAGTGTTATCGACCGTTCACCAAAATGGTAACAAATGTCTTCACTCATTTCCGTTGACAGACGCTCCTGCCTTTCGTAGGTGATGAGTGCGAATGAGCGCAAACAACTGTCAACGAAAGGATACCAGTCATGAGTAGTGGAATTTTTCTCCCATTTGCCGCCGTTGCGGATTTCAGCCCGATGTTCCAAGTCGAGCTGAACGAATACGTCCAGGCGCAGATGGGCGCTGCGGGCGCCGCTTCCGAGGAAGGTGGCCCGATCGCCACCGACGAGAGCGAGGAGCCTGCCGAACTTTCCGTCGCGCAGGCGAAGAAGTTCCTCGATCGTGTCAGCGACAAGGTTCGCACGACCATTCGTGTGATCGCCGAGTCCGACGCCTCGGGCTTCGACCTAGCGCGCGTCACAGAGGGCCTGGGCGTAGACGATGACACCGACCTTCGCGGCGTCTGGGGCGGCATCACCAAGCGCGTCCGCACCGTGCTTGGCGACGACGAAGCCTATCTGATCTGGTGGACCGAGCAGGAGAGCGGCGACTGGACGGGCCGGGTTTCGCCGACGACGCACCGCTCGTTTGGCAAGGTGCTCGGCCTCTAACTTAGGCCAAACTGACGATCCGGGCGGGGGGCAA
>Ga0210036_1005401_pt1 | contig 11131 bp, 9 predicted proteins | sample CryGeymeta201515_FD_185469 | JGI IMG/M metagenome (GOLD analysis project Ga0210036, IMG submission 185469) | Groundwater microbial communities from Crystal Geyser aquifers in Utah, USA - Crystal Geyser metaG 2015-15 (SPAdes) (version 2) | ecosystem: Environmental > Aquatic > Deep subsurface >...
GCTGATTTTAGGGGGCGCGATTCAAATTGGTGTGAAGGACATGTTGTGCCCATTTCACATTGGGGACATGGTGATCTCGGTGGTTGGCCAACCAGCCGGGCGAGGCGCTTTGCTACGAGTCCAGCGGCCTTCGGCAGCCATCACGACTGCACCAGCCGCTTGGATTTGGCAATCGACATCAGTATTCCCAAGCCCAGCCCCAACGTCACCATGGCTGTGCCGCCGTAGCTGATAAACGGCAACGGCACACCCACCACTGGCAAGATGCCACTGACCATGCCCATGTTGACAAACGCGTAGCAGAAAAAAATCATCGCCATGGCGCCCCCCAGCAGCCGGGTAAACACATTGGGCGCTTCCAGCGCGATGGCCAAAGCGCGCAGCACCAGAAAGGCGAAAGCCACAATCAGCAGCAGGTTGCCCACGAGGCCAAACTCCTCGGAATAGGCGGCAAAAATAAAGTCGGTGGTGCGCTCGGGAATGAATTCAAGGTGCGTCTGCGTCCCCTGCATGAAGCCTTTACCCCAAAAGCCGCCCGAGCCAATGGCGATCATGCCCTGGATGATGTGAAACCCTTTGCCCAGGGGGTCGCGCGTGGGGTCCAGCAGCGTGCAAACGCGCTGCTGCTGGTAGTCACGCAACAGTGGCCAGTGCACCCCGTCGGCGCAGAGCTGCGGCTCAAATACCACCAGCATGGTGATACCCATCAGAGCCAACACCAGCGGTGGTGCCACCAGCTTCCAGCTCAGGCCGGCAAAAAAGATCACCGACAAGCCTGCGGCCAGCACCAACAAGGATGTACCCAGGTCGGGCTGCTTCATGATCAAGCCCACCGGTAGCGCCAGCAACAGCACCGCAACCACGAAGTCCGGCGCGCGCAATTGCCCTTCGCGCTTCTGGAACCACCACGCCAGCATCAGCGGCATGGCGATCTTGAGAATCTCACTGGGCTGGATGATCACGCCCACATTCAACCAGCGCGTTGCGCCCTTCTTGGTGATCCCGAACAAGGTCACGGCCACGAGCAACGCAACGCCAGTGGCGTACAGCGGCACCGCCAGCACCATCAAGCGATGCGGCGATATCTGCGCCACCACAAACATGATGAAACCAGCGATCAGCATGTTGCGGGCATGATCCTCGAAGCGCGTCCCATGGTCGTAGCCCGACGAATACATGGTCAACAGCCCAGCACACGCCAGCATGAACACGGCAAACGCCAGCGGGCCGTCAAAGCCTGAAAACCAGGGCCGCAGACGGCGCAGCAGGGAGGGACGTTGAAAAACCGACGACATGGCGCGGGATTATCGCGGCCCGCTTGCAACTGGCGCGATGCGCAGCGGGATCGTTACCGGCCCATCGTTGACCAAGCTGACCTGCATGTCAGCCGCAAACACGCCGGTTTGCACCACCGGGTGCGCCAGCCGGGCTTGGGCGACAAAATGTTCATAGAGGCGACGGCCGTCTTCGGGCGACGCGGCGGCGGTAAAACTGGGCCGGTTGCCCGCAGAGGCATCAGCTACCAGCGTGAACTGACTCACCACCAGCAAGCCACCGGCGCTGTCAGACAGGGCCAAGCCATCCATGTTTTGCACGCTGTGGTTCATCTTTCCCGCCGCGTCACTGAAGATGCGCAATTTGAGGATCTTGGCCAGCAGCTTATCGGCTTGCTGCGGCGTGTCACCTTGTTCGGCACACAGCAGCACCAACAGCCCGGCATCAATTTGCCCAACCACGCTGGCATCAACCGTGACCTTGGTCTGGTGCACGCGCTGCAGCAAGGCGATCATGCCACCCCTCCGTCGGCAACGTGTAGCCTGGACTGCGCAACCGCGCCGAGAGTGGCTTGACGTAAGATGATTTGCGTTTTGTGTTCCATTCCTGAATTTTCTCTGCTGGTAAATCGATGAAATTTTGGTCCAACCGCCGCTTCGACGCGGCCAGCTTGTTGTCTGTGGGTTTGCTGGCGGTGGGCTTGACAGCCTCAGTGGCTGGTGCATTTTGGCTGAACCAGCGCCAAACCGAACAAGCCCAGGCGGAATACCATCGCACCGTGCAGCGGGCCCTGGCCGAGCTCACGAGCCGACTCAAGCTGCCCATCAGTGGCCTCAACGGTGTGCGTGCCATGTACGTTGCCAGCGGTGAAGTGAATCGCAGCAAATTTACCGAACATGTTTTTTCGCGCGACTTGCCAACCGAGTTCCCTGGAGTGCGCGGCTTTGGTTTCATTGAACGGGTTGAGCGTGACGCGGTCGACGCATTTCTTGCCCAGGTACGTGCAGACGATGCACCCGAATTCGCCCTGCGCATGCTCGAGGTGCCAGCAGACCCACACTACGTGATCACCTACATCGAACCATCGGTGAACAACACCGGCGCCCAAGGACTGGACGTGGGCTCTGAAGCGCGCCGACGCAGCGCCATCGAGCAAGCCATCGACGCTGGTGCACCCGCCATGACCGCGCCGATCACGCTGGTGCAAGACAACCAGAAGACGCCGGGGGTGCTGATGTATGTGCCCGTTTATCACAAGGCCCCCCGGCTCAATTCCGCCAGCGAACGGCGCGCGGCATTGCGCGGCGTGATTTACGCACCCATCGTGCTCAAGGAATTGTTGGGCGAACTTGACCAAGTAACCCAAGGCAACCTGTTCGTCGAACTGGTCGACGCCAGCGCTGGCCAGACCACTGACAGTTTGTTGTTCAAGAACGACGTCGCAGTCGGCCACTTGTTTCAGACAACCCAGGCCTTTGACATGCTCGGGCGGCAACTCACCTTGCAAACCGCCAGCAGCCGCAGCTTTGACGCCAGACTGGACCCCCTGCAACCCGCCTTGATCGGTCTGGGTGGCGTCTTCGCCAGCTTCTTGCTGACGCTGTTGATGTGGCAGCAAGCCCGGGGCCGCGAGCGGGCCGAAAGCCTGGCGCGCAGCATGACCAAAGACCTGCAGCGCCTGGCACTGGTGGCGCAGGAAACCTCTAACTCGGTCATCATCACCGACGCGCAGCAGCGCATCACCTGGGTCAACCCCGGTTTTGAACGCGTCACCGGTTACAGCGCCGGGGAAGTCTTGGGCAAAAACCCCGCTTTCTTGCAAACGGAAAATACAGATCGAGAAACCACTCGCCGCATTGGCCAGGCACTGCGCGCCGGGCAGATATTTCGGGGTGAAATTCTCAATCGCAGCAAACTGGGGCTGGATTATTGGCTGGACCTGGAGATTCAGCCGATCTACGGCGCAGATGGAGAGGTCAATGGCTTCATGGCCATTGAGTCTGATGTCACCGAGCGCCGCCTGGCGCAGTCGCAGCTGGAAGCGGTGCTGCGCGACAACCATGCGCTGCTCAGCACCCTGGACTTGTTGGGCATTGTGTCGATGGCGGACCGGGCGGGCAACATCATCCAGGTCAACGATGCGTTTTGCGACATCAGCGGCTACACCCGTGACGAGCTCATTGGACAAAACCACCGTTTGCTCAGATCGGACGTTCAAGACCGCGCCTTCTGGGCGCAGATGTGGCAAACCATTGCCGCTGGCAAACCCTGGCGCGGCGAAGTCTGTAACCGCACCAAGAGCGGTGGCGTGTACTGGGTGGACACCTTCATTGCGCCCTTTGTGGATGACGACGGACTGGTTGAAAAATATGTCTCGATCCGCATTGACATTACCGCCCGCAAGGCGGCCGAGGCGCTGGCCAAGCGCAATGCTGACATTCTGAACGCTGCCATTGAGGCGCTGGAAGATGCGTTTGTGCTGTACGACGACCAGGACCGCCTGGTGCTGTGCAACCAGCGCTACCGCGAGATTTATCCCTTGAGCGCAGACGCGATGGTGCCTGGCAACACTTTTGAGCACATCATTCGCGTGGGCGGCCAGCGCGGCCAGTACGCCACCGACCCGGATCAACTGGAGCAATGGGTCAGCGAACGCATGGCCGCCCACCGCCAGGCCGATTCGCAACTCATTCAAAAATTGGCCGACGGCCGAACACTGCGCATTTTTGAGCGCCGCATGGCCAACGGCTACACGGTTGGTTTTCGGGTCGACATCACTGAACTGGTGCAGGCCACCGAAGCGGCGCAAGCGGCGTCAACCGCCAAGAGCCAGTTTCTGGCCAACATGAGCCATGAGATTCGCACCCCCATGAATGCCGTTCTGGGAACTGGTGCAGGCCACCGAAGCGGCGCAAGCGGCGTCAACCGCCAAGAGCCAGTTTCTGGCCAACATGAGCCATGAGATTCGCACCCCCATGAATGCCGTTCTGGGCATGCTCACCTTGCTGCGCAAAACCGAACTCAGCCCCAAACAGGCCGATTACGCTGCCAAGAGCGAGAGCGCGGCGCAGTCCCTTCTGGGCTTGCTCAACGACATTCTGGATTTGTCCAAAGTCGAAGCCGGCAAGATGACGCTGGACCCGCAGCCGTACCAGCTGCAGCAGCTGATGACCGATGTGCAGGTCGTTGTGCATGCCTACATTGGCACCAAACCGGTTGAATTGCGGCTGCAGGCGGCCAATGACCTGCCCGCGCGGGTGCGGGTGGATGCCATGCGGCTGAAACAGGTGTTGATCAACCTGTGTGGCAATGCGGTCAAGTTCACGCCACAGGGCGAGGTCGCGCTGTCGATCGATTTGGTGGACCGAACAGACAGCCAGGCGATGCTGAAGTTTGCCGTGCAAGACAATGGCATTGGCATTGCGCCTGAGAACCAGGCCAAAATTTTCTCTGGCTTTACCCAGGCCGAAGCGTCCACCACCCGCCGCTTTGGCGGCACCGGCTTGGGCTTGGCCATCAGCCAGCGCTTGATCGAACTGATGGGCGGCAAGCTGGAGCTGCAAAGCGCGCTGGGGCGCGGCAGCCGGTTTTACTTCACCTTGACCTTGCCGCTGGTGGCTGACGAGCCCGCCGTCGCTGCGCCGCTTGCAGACGACACTGCGGCTGCCTCAGACACGGGCAAACTGGCAGGCTTGCGCATTCTGGTGGCCGAAGACAACTTTGTGAACCAGCAAATTGCCAGTGAACTGCTGGGCGGCGAAGGCGCGGTGGTGACGCTGGCCAACCACGGCCAAGAGGCGCTGGATTTGATTGCCGCCGCACCTGAACCCTTTGACGTGGTGTTGATGGACATGCAAATGCCGGTGATGGACGGTTTGACCGCCACTGTTCAGATTCGCACAACCCAGGATGCCACCGCCTTGCCGATTGTTGCCATGACCGCCAACGCCATGGACACCGACCGCGAAGCCTGTCTGGCCGCCGGCATGAACGACCATGTGGGCAAGCCGTTCAACATGGCGCATTTGGTCAAGGTGATCCGACAAGTGACCGGGCGCGGCGTCTGAGTGTGGCCTTGGGAAATGCTTTAAAGCTATCTAAAATAGAGCTACTCGCGCTTATTCTATAAGGGCTAGAGGCCAAAAAGGCTTAAAAAAACATCAGGCCAGTGTGACGCGTGCAAATTTGCGTTTGCCCACCTGAAGCACATAAGTGCCTGCGTCCAGCTTCAAGCCCTTGTCGCTGACCACGTTGGTGTCCACCCGCACGCCGCCGCCGTCGATCAAGCGGTTGCCTTCGCCAGTGGAAGCCGCCAACCCGGCAGACTTCAGCAAGCCAGCAATACCGACCGGGGCACCGCCTTCACCCAACGACAGGTTCAGTTCAGCAATCTCGTCAGGAATGCCGCCCTTGCTGCGATTGATGAAGTCTTGCTCGGCCGCATCCGCCGCCGCTGCATTGTGAAAACGTGCGGTAATTTCCTTGGCCAGCGCCACTTTGGCATCTTTGGGGTTGCGCCCGGCCTGCACCTCGGCTTTCAGAGCGGCAATCTCGGCCTCTGACTTGAAGCTCAGCAGCGTGTACCAGCGCCACATCAACACGTCTGAGATGCTCAAGACCTTGGCAAACATGGTGTTGGCATCCTCGCTGATGCCGATGTAGTTGCCCTTGCTCTTGGACATTTTCTCCACGCCGTCGGTGCCTTCGAGCAGCGGCATGGTCAAGATGCACTGCGGCTCCTGGCCGTATTCGGCTTGCAAATGGCGGCCTACCAACAGGTTGAATTTTTGGTCGGTGCCGCCCAGCTCCAGGTCGCTTTTAAGCGCCACCGAGTCATAACCCTGCATCAGCGGGTACAAAAATTCATGCACGCTGATGGGGGTGCCGGCATGGAAGCGGTCGTGAAAGTCATTGCGCTCCATCATCCGCGCCACGGTGTACTTGGCCGCCAGTTGAATCATGCCGCGTGAGCCCAAAGCGTCGCCCCATTCGCTGTTGTAACGAATCTCGGTTTTGGATGGGTCCAGCACCATGGAGGCTTGCCGGTAATAGGTTTGCGCGTTGACCTCAATTTGCTCGCGGGTGAGCGGCGGGCGTGTGGTGTTGCGCCCGGACGGGTCGCCAATCAGCGTGGTGAAGTCGCCAATCAAAAAGATCACCGTGTGACCCAGGTCCTGCAGCTGGCGCATTTTGTTCAGCACCACGGTGTGACCAATGTGGATGTCAGGCGCTGTGGGATCCAGCCCGAGCTTGATGCGCAGCGGTGTGCCGGTGGCTTCGGAGCGCGCCAGCTTTTTCAGCCAGTCGTCCTGCGGAATCAGCTCCTCGCTGCCGCGCAGGGTAACGGCCAGCGCTTGCCGGACACGATCAGTTACACAATGAGGGGGGGGAGTTACATGGGTCATAAGGGTAATTCTGGATGCGGCGGCAGGAGCGGCAGTTATACTTCGCCGCTTGTTTCACCGGCATTTTACGTGGGCGAAGTAGCGCAATATGGCCAATTTTTGCTGGCCATGACCGCCAACCACGACAGCGGGATATTCTCTTGACGCACACACTTCTCTCGACCGGCCGCGCCCTGTGGTCGGCAACTACCCAAACGCTGGCTCCGCACGCCAAATGGATGAGCGGCGTTGTTGCGGCGCTGGTTCTGGGTACTGGTGGCGGTGCCTTGGCACTGGTCAATCTGGGGCCTGACGTTGAACAGATGCCGATCCAGCAGGTGCTGGAGACGGTCCAGCCGTTGGCGGCCCTGCCCGACGCCGAGCTCGCAGCGCAAACGTTGACGTTGTACCGCTCTGACATCACCCGCAACACCGACACAGCTGACACCTTGCTCACCCGTCTGGGCGTTTTTGACCCGCTCGCCGCGCAGTTTCTGCGCAAAGATGCGCTGGCCCAGCAGTATGTATTCGGCCGCAGTGGGCGCAGCATCGCGGTCCAAATTCAAGACGTCCAACTGTTCGACAAGCTGACCGCACGCTGGACCAGCGACGACACGGGTCAATTTAAACGCCTGGTGATCGAACGTACGCCTGAAGGCTTCAGCTCACGTCTGGAGACAGCGGCGCTTGAAGCGTCCACCCGCCTGGCCAGCGGCACCATCACATCATCGCTGTACGCCGCAACCGATGAAGTTGGCCTGCCAGACAGCATTGCCAACCAGTTGGCAGAAATTTTCTCGGGTGATATCGACTTTCGCCGGTCCCTGCGAAAAGGCGACCGGTTCAACGTGGTCTACGAGATATTGCAGGGTGACGGCGAACCCTTGCGCGCCGGGCGTGTTCTGAGCGCCGAGTTCGTCAATGCGGGCAAGATATTCCAGGCCATGTGGTTCCAGCCCCCCGCAGACGCCCCTGGTTCAGTAAACCAGCGCGGGGGTTATTACACCCTGGACGGCCAAAGCCTGCGCCGCGCTTTCCTGAGTTCACCGGTGCAGTTTTCGCGGGTCAGCAGTGGTTTTGCGATGCGCTTTCACCCGGTCCTGAAAAGCTGGCGACGCCACCTGGGCACCGATTTCGCCGCGCCGACGGGCACGCCAGCGCGCACCGTCGGCGACGGCATCGTCACTTTTGCCGGCGTACAAAACGGCTACGGCAATGTGATTTTCATCAAACACCGCAACAACACCGAAACGGTTTACGCGCACCTGAGCAAAATCCTGGTCAAGCGTGGCCAAAATGTCGGCCAAGGTGAGACGATCGGCTTGGTTGGTTCCACTGGTTGGGCCACCGGCCCGCACCTGCACTTTGAAGTGCGCGTCGGTGGTGTGCAATACGACCCAATGAAGATGGCGCGGCAAAGTGAAACCGTGCCGGTCCCGGCAGCAGCCTTGCCCGTCTTCCGACAACTTGCAGCCAACGTTCAGTCCGAGCTGCAAGCCGCAGCCAGTGTGCAAACCAGCCGTTTTGAATAGCGCCGTCTATTTGCCGCAGGCGCTTATCTAAAGCGTAAATGTGCACGGTACCTGAGTACTACATCGGCTTGATGTCAGGCACCTCGCTCGACGGCGTTGACGGCGTTGTCGCTGATTTTTCCGGCACAAAACCACAGGTATTGGCCAATGCGAGTTGTAGTTTTGATGCCGACTTCAAGGCGGAGTTGCTGGCGCTGAACAGCCCCGGTGCCAACGAACTGCACCGTGCCGCCATGGCGGGTAACACGATTGCCATTGCCTATGCAGGCGTGGTGCGGCAATTGCTGGCGCAGCTCACGGCGCGGAATCTGGCGGCGGGGCGGGTTCGTGCGATCGGTGCGCACGGCCAAACCGTTCGGCATCAGCCCCGCCTCAATTCGCCGTCTACCGGTGACATTGGCTACACCATCCAACTGATCAATGCGGCGCTGCTGGCCGAGCGTACCGGTATTGACGTCATCGCGGACCTGCGCAGCCGCGATGTTGCCGCCGCCGGTCAGGGCGCGCCGCTGGTGCCAGCGTTTCACAACGCTGTCTTTGGTCAATCGCACAAGATGGTGTCGGTGCTGAATCTGGGCGGCATAGCCAATCTGAGCGTGTTGCCGGGTGCCGCCACCCTGCCCGTGCTGGGCTTTGACTGCGGTCCGGGTAACGCACTGCTGGATGCGTGGTGCCAACAGCATACCGGTGCCGCGTTCGACGCTGGGGGTGATTGGGCAGCACAAGGCCACTGTCTGCCAGACCTGTTGCAGACACTGCGCAACGAGGCTTTTTTTGATCAGACGCCACCCAAAAGCACCGGACGGGATCTTTTCAACGTCAGTTGGTTGAAGAAAAAATTAAGCAACTTTTCTTCCGCAGCGCCTAACGATGTTCAAGCCACACTGACAGAACTCACCGCCAGCACTTGTGCACAAAGCGTTAAACGCTATGCTTCAGAGAGCAGTGTATTGATTGTCTGTGGTGGTGGCGCCTACAACAAAGAGCTGCTGCTGCGCCTGCAACACGCCTTGCCAGGCCTACCTGTCCAAACGTCAGACGACTTTGGTATGCCCGCGCAGCAGGTGGAAGCCGCCGCCTTTGCTTGGCTGGCGCGACAAACCATCCACCGCCAGCCGGGCAACCTTCCCAGCGTTACTGGTGCAGCCGGACCGCGGATTCTGGGCGCAATTTACCCAGCTTGAGGACGGGGTGGGGCAGTGAATTAGGCCGAAAAACTCGAACCACAGCCACAGGTGGTCGTGGCGTTGGGGTTCTTGATGACAAATTGCGCGCCTTGCAGGTCTTCTTTGTAGTCGATTTCAGCGCCAACCAGGTACTGGTAGCTCATCGCGTCAATCAACAGGGACACGCCGTTCTTGGTCATCGTCGTGTCATCGTCATTGACGACCTCATCGAAGGTAAAACCGTACTGAAATCCCGAGCAACCGCCACCTTGCACAAACACCCGTAGCTTCAGGTCAGGGTTGCCTTCCTCGGCAATCAGGTCGGCCACTTTGGCAGCCGCGCTGTCGGTGAACAAAATCGGTTCAGGCATTTCAGTTTGGACGTTTTCGGCTACTGCACTCATGGGCACCTCTGTAAATAAAGTTGGCAAATACTACAACAAATTGGTCGGGTATGGCGTCAATGGTTGTTTGCCGCCAGTTTCAGTGTGGGCTTTTCGTCCTCAACGACTGGTGCAACAAGCGGACTAAGGCGCCCTTGCACCACCGCACCGCGATGCATTTCGAGTGACTTGTACGACACGTCACCCACAATGCGCGCCTTGGGTTGCAACTCAAGGATGTCGCGCGCATGCACGGGGCCGTTCACCCGCCCGTTGATGATGATGTGATCGGCGACGATGGCGCCCGCCACCGAGGCCGATTCCGAGATCACCAACATGCTGGGCGCCGTCGGCAGGCCGGTGATGTTGCCTTTGAGCGCGCCATCAATGCGCAGCCCTTCGGCAAAACCGAAATTACCCTCCAGCTGGCTGCCGTGAGAAATAAGACTCTTGATCGGCGGTTGTTTTTTTCTGTTGAACATGATCATCTCGATGTTTTGGCGCGCTTCAACGCGCCGGCGCTTGCAGTTTGACGGTCTGCACGGCGCGCAATGTGGTTCCCTGAAATACCTTGGCTGTTACAGACCGGACATTCGTCTGGGCGGGCAAAGGGTAAACGCCCTTCAAGCGGCCATATTGTTTCACTTTGAAAGCAACGGCACCATCGGGTAAAACCCCGCTCCAGGTTTTGCCGCCCGACACACCCGTGAATGTCAACTCGAGCCGCCCGTCAAACTCTGCCGGGTTCTTGCCACTCTGAATCATGAGTACCTGCCACTGCAGTTCCCCAGAGGGCAACACCTCGGCCTGAACGCCGCGGATCGACAACGACGCCGCGTTGCCAGTTGAGGCCGGCATCAACTGCTCAAAAAAACCAAGGTCGTCTTTGAGCTGCTGGTTTTCAGCCAGCAATTGGCGATTGACCTCGACCATTTTTTCATGGGCAGCCTTCTCGGCAATCAAAATCGTATCTGCGGTGTTGGCCACCGACTGTGCCTTGTTACGTTCGTCGGTCAACTTCTGGAGCTGCAACTGCAGCGCGGCGTTTTCTGCGGTTGCCTGTGCCAACTGTTCTTTGGTGCCCTGGTCCAGGCCTGCGATCTCTTTGCCAAACTCGAAAGACCACAAGGCAATCGCCGCACAAAAGCCCGCCACCACTGCCAGAATCACCCAGCGAAGCGGCCACGGCATGGCGCTGCGCACCGCCACGCGGGGGGCGCTGACGGTCAGCCGCCGCAAGAACAGGCGTAGTTTCATGGGTGATTCAATTCAACCGCAAAAATGCAAACAGCCGCCAGAATTTGCACCCAGGCGGCTGTTGGAAAGCGAGCAATTGCTTAACGCTTGCTGAACTGCTTGCGACGGCGAGCACCGTGCAAACCGACCTTTTT
>Ga0210036_1005404_pt1 | contig 11123 bp, 2 predicted proteins | sample CryGeymeta201515_FD_185469 | JGI IMG/M metagenome (GOLD analysis project Ga0210036, IMG submission 185469) | Groundwater microbial communities from Crystal Geyser aquifers in Utah, USA - Crystal Geyser metaG 2015-15 (SPAdes) (version 2) | ecosystem: Environmental > Aquatic > Deep subsurface >...
TTGTGGTGCAACAACAAAATTATGTTGTGGTGGTGCAAAAGCAAAAAATTCGGCACAGTGGGTAAATACCCCCTGGAATTGCAGGGGGTAAATACCCCCTGCAAACAGATGAATCCTAATCTTAGCTGGTATGCGAACACGATTATTTGTGACCGACGAATCCAGCTTGTGACAGTTGAGACTACTTTCAATTAAAATCCGCATTTCCTTCGTGCATGTTCACTGTTACAGTATTTCTGGAAGTACACTACCAGTACCAGGTACTACTGGTAAGTGGTAGTGGTAGTAGTAATAGTAATAGTTCTAGTACCACAAGAAACGGAAATCCTTACTGTAGACTACCAGGTACCAGTATCAATAAAATTGCACAACTAGACCTACTAAAAGAAGGGCCTTCCGAGTCTAGCTAGTCTTGCTTGAGTATTAATATTTTATCGGTAAATCAAGGAGAATGTCTACCAGGTATCTCTAGCTGGATATTTAAAGCTGAACTTATCGAGCCAGTAGTATCCTCTAGTAGTACTACTACTGGTAGTAGTAGTAGTAGTATACGACCTACTACTAGCTAGTACTACTGCTACTACAGTAGTACTATTACTAGTCTCGTCTACTACTTGCTGTACAACTCTTAATCCGACGATGCAATATCCTTACCTGGTACCAGGTACCCTACCTGGTACTACTACAGTAGTACGATAGTAGCAGAGGAAGCTTGGCTGTTAAAACCAGATACTCGGAGGATTTATCAAGGATGGATTTTTAGGCTTTAGATATTTAACATTTTTAGGGATTTGAAAATGTAACCCTGCCGTCTGCAGAAGTGTCTGAAAAAAAGGTCTCAAACTTTCAGAAGTAGCAGACAATCATGCTGCTACTTCCGGAGCTATGAAAGGCGTAACGAGACTAATTTAGGGATTTTATGCAGGATCTACTTTTGAAACAGCAGGTTGCTAGCTTCCAGTACATAGCCTAACTGCTATTCCACATCAATAATGGTTAGAATATGTTGTAGAGGCTAGCTCGATAGGAACCAGTGCTGAATTTAACATGTCCATAGTGGCATGGCATCAAAATCCCCGGCCAGTTGGGAGACTGTTTTTCCTTTCGTCTCTGGGACGAAATAAGTTGTAAAGTACAGGAAATATGCGGTGGTGGCCACGAATATCAAGAATGTATAAGGCTGAGTGTGCTGCAACAATATTGGGAAGCTGAACGCGACGAGCCAGTTGGCAATCCAGTTGATGAAAATACCCAGGGCCATGGCAGAATCTCGTGCATAAAGCGGAATGATTTCGGCGATGATGAACCAAGCGACGCACCCAGGACCAAAGGCAAAGAAAATAATCACTCCAGTCATTGCTACCACCGATAGTTGATCCATGTACTCAACGCTCTTTTCTTTCATTATAAAGCTCACCGTAAGCGTCAAAAAACTAGCGCACATACCATACCATGAATACATGAGCAACGTCTTTCGTCCGGCAGAGTCCATAAATTTCACAGCAATGATAGTAATGATCACATTAATGATCCCCAGACCGGTAGTAGCAAGAGCTGGATCAGACACGCCAGCCTGTTTGAAGACCATTGTCGAGTAGTAAAAGACAGCGTCAATACCAGAGAACTGCATCATGAGCTGCACCGTGATGCCCACAATCAATTGTTTTCGTAGCTTTCGATCCAAAAAGAGTTCTTGAATGGTCATACTACTGTTGTCGTCTTTGTTTGTGCCCAAAACTTCTTCTTCAATGTATCCAAGATATTCATCAGCAGCTTCCTCGGATTGTAGTTGGACCAATGCCTGCCGTGCGGCATCCTTGCCTTTCGTCGTGTACAGATAGCTTGGACTTTCTGGGCAAAAGGGAAGCAACACGATCTCGAGCAATCCGCAAAGAACGGGAACCAAAAAGAGCCACTTCCATTTTTCTTGCGATCCCAACAGATTTAAACTCGGAGTTGAGAGGGCCTGGGAAATGAGAATTCCCACGGTGATTCCTAGCTGATGCATTGTTCCTACTGCTCCACGAATGGACACTGGAGATACTTCCGAAAGATAGGTAGGCACAACAGAGGTTGCGACACCGGCAACAATGCCGACAAATATTCTGCCTAGGGCCTGATACCACCATTGCGGCGCAAAGGCAATGAGAATACTCGAAATAAGCAGGAAAATATTGTTAATCAACAGAGTAGCTCGACGGCCTACGTACGCCCCGATTACTTTGGGCCCCAATAACGATCCAACAAGGCCACCAATGCCGTAGCAAGAAACGGTGGTTCCCCATTGCATCACCGTGTATTCCTTTCCTTGCCGGTGAAAGTATTCCAAAATGATTTCTTCGCTGTTGTTCATGACGCCGGTACCGTATCTTTTGTGAAAAAGGGGAAAAAAGCAAACATTTATAAAAAAATGAGTTCAGATAATTGGCGGAACATTTTAGACTCTGTTCTCTGTGCAGGCCCATAAAAGCAATAATGATGATGACGCACCCAAATTGTAAAGAACTTCCAACCGTTACAGCAAGAATGGTCATTATGAGGGGCCACGTCCATTTCACATCGATGGAAGGAGGACTAGGTTGCTTGTTGAGTTGTTTATTGTTTCCTCCTTCCATATCGGATTTTAGTAAAGAACTATGCTCCGAGGCGCCAGATTGGTCAGGAGCGGGAAATGTTTTGCGGTGTTGTTGGCGTCCGCTTTTCGTTTCTAAATCCGTCAAGCAGTGACCAGAGCCAAAACTTCCGCTCATTCCGATTTTGGGGCTGTATGCTGATGAAAGAGACATGATGATAATTTGTGGGATTTCTTAAATTGCTATATAGCTTGCATCAATTCTTTTCGATGCCTAGACTAGTAGTTGGTACTATGAGATGACATCAATGATTCTAAGGTGGAGATTACTGCAATCCAGCGTTCGCGATTATGTTTCGGTGGCTGCACGCAGCCGTAGATATTAGATATTATTATTACGTACTCGAGTACGGCAGGTATCAAGTGTTTTTATTATTATTTCAGTATTTCACTACTTAATCCTGCGTCGGATTCGCTTTCTGTGATTCCATTATCTTCGTAATTCGTAGGGATCGTATCTTTCGTATCGAATCTTGGAAAAATCGCCCGCCAAGTTTTGAAACGATGTCTGTACACCCGGGCAAATCTACGAGACAAGAATAGCCGTGGTTGAAAATGAGGACTCTACACAGACAATCTCTGCAACTACTAGAGAGTAGCAGATACTCTAGTCACAGCACCGTAATGATTTACGGCGTCACCGAAGCTATGCATACTTTTATTATTACTATTACTCTAACTCTCTACGCTACGTCAAAGATCAAAATCATCACCAAAATCATCCCAGCCATCGTCAATCTCGTTCGAGTTTTTGTCTGCTGCTGGCTCAGGTTCATCATCGTCGAGACCTTCAAGTCCATCATCGTCATCCCAGCCTCCTTCACCTTCACCAGTTACTGCAGATGATAGGTTCGTCGGTGGTGCTGGGAGGACTGTGGGCGGGAGCAGTGGTGCTACACTAGAGGGCTCCTCAAAATCCCGTCCATCCCCGTTGTCACCTGCTGACAGATCCAAGTCGAGATTGTCATCACCCCGACCAGCTTGATTCTCGCTGGTTTCAGCTAGTGGCATCGACGCCGAAGTTCCTGTTTGACATAATACTGGTGCTGGAGGCGGGGGTGGAGCCGACGTAGTTGAACGGGATGATTGAAGTTGAGCTGCAGGTCTAGCTCCTGGTGTCAAAACTTTCAAAGCTGGAGGTGCAGGTTTGGGATTGACAGCAGGCGCTGTTTTTGCCACGGACAGGTTTTTAAAGAAATAGGATTCCTTGGCAGCGACGACGGCGGCGGCAGCAGCAGCAGGGGGAGGAGGAGGAACAACAGCAGGTTTCGATGTCTGCACAAGCTGATGCGTTGGGTGTGAAGCTACTGCTGTTGCAGCGGGAGCTGCTTTGGGAGTCGAAACGGGCTTATACGGAGTGTACGTGGCTTTGGGTGGCAATGCCTTGATTGGTGGAGGCGGTCCCGGTGCATGACCCTGGGAACGCGATTTTGCGAGAAGACGACGACCTGCCTCAATGAGGCGCCTTCGCTCTTCTGCGCTCTTCTCGGCGCTTTCCGGAGTTGACCTTAAGGCGCTCAATACAGCCAGACCGCGCTCTTTGAGAGTGGACCGATCGGAACCTGCGCTGCTTACGGTGGACGTGTCGGATAGCGAAGTGATGGGGCGGTTTGTGGGCGTGGAGAGCATGGCTTTGGCTGGCTTTATTAACGAATTGGTATTGATGTTGAGACTTTTGGCGGCGGGAGTTGAAGCATGAGGCTCTGGCGGTGCAAGAGATGCAGGCACAGGTAGTGGCATAGCAGTCTTTGGGATAGCAACAGCCGTAGCCTTTGGCAGAGCTGGTTTCGCCAACGGAAGAGGGGTGATGGGCGGAGGGTCAATATGGGCAGGTGAAGCTGCAGACATGGCTGGCGGCTTCGCTGTAGGAGGCTTGAGCGCAGCGGCTGGAGGCTTCAATGAAGTATCGTTTGAATGTACAAGCGCGTATACTGGCGCCTTGGCACTGCCCACGGTCGAAACCTTTGGCGCTGCTTTGGGAGGTGGGACCGGGGACTTGGCAGGTGGAGGAGCGGGCACTGGCGTCGGCAACTTGGGCTCGGCTTTTTTTGGCATTGGGGCAGACGCTGGAGCAGCAGTCGTCGGTGCTGGAGTTTGCAGAACCACTGTTGTCGAGTTAAAAGTGAGCGGATGCTCCGCTCTCCATTCTTCCACCGACTTTACCCCAGAGAGAAATTGTTGCGAAAAAGTAAAGGTATGTATGATTTGTTGGATGTATGGCTTCTCCAGAAACATTCTTTGAGGAGAGATAACATCGACAATGGGATCGTTCAATCGAGGATCCCTCGCATTTGCCACACCCCACTGCAACGCTTGGGTTGCTCCAATATTATTGGTCGCCAATGCGGAACGTCTGGCTGCCATTTGAGTAAAGCCACGATCGACCAATTTTCGAACAATATTCTCATCCGGCTTGGCGAGACGATCTTGAAACGCCGACGGGTGCTGGTTGATAACCGCCATGGTTTGCTTTTCAAGGATTTGTCTCAATTCTTTGCTCGTCGGGACTGCAAAGGCAACCTTGTTTTGGATGTGGAGGAGCAATGCCGCCCCAAAGACAAGCATTCCGTTTGTGGTTGCCTTTTCCAGCTTTCCTGCTGGTTCAGCCCTTAATCGTGTGCTGCGAAAAATACAACTGAAGAAAACATATTTACAGAGAGCATCTAACAACGAGTCGTCGACAGTGCAAGTGTTGGCATGCTGCTGTAATGTGGAAATCAAATCGTAAATGTTTACCGAGTATTGGCTCCAAGTATCCAGGTGAAGGGCAGCCATTGCGTCCGAGGGTGGAGGCGTAACCAAAATATCTTGTCTTTCCTTTTTCTGGGAAAGGCTTGTTAAAGCTTCGAGAGCAGTGAACGTTTCCAATATGGCATCAAAAGGTTTGCAATTATGGATAGAAGTCATTGTTTGAAATTTTCCGATTGCGGTCACGCAGAGCTCTCGTTTGGTGGGAAAATCTTCGTACTTTTCTTGAGTCACAATTTCTGCAACAGCTGCCATTCGGGCAACGGAGTCCGCGTCACTAGAGAAAGAGTTTGTGTCGTGCAGAATAGATCGACACACGGCCGCGGAAGCACCGAAGAGCCCTGATACTACACCGTAGTGAACTACTCGTGATTTGACAACGAGCACCGAAGCGAAATCTTCCAAGCCAAGAATTCCCGCAAGATGGAAAACTGCTCCACCTGGAAGCGGGGGGATATTCCTCGGGCTTGGCGGCTCGGCTTCTCGGCCAGTACTCTCTTGAACCTCGCGCAAAACTTTGTTGGCACTGGCTGCCATTGGCTCCTCTTTCCATTCTTTGCGGTCAATGATGATAGCAGTAGGAAGAGCTTTCAAAATAGATTCTATGACATCAAGCGGAAGGTCTCCTCGTAGGTCATTCGGTTGGATCTGTTTGGGCATTTTCAGTTCGGCGAATATAACGGAATTGATGAAATGAGCTGCATCTAAATATCGGCGAGACAACTGAAACCCTTGCTGGAGGCTTGGGAATATTGGACCCAGCGCATCCTGGCAGGCGATCGCAGCCTTAAGAGAATTGTCTCCAGATGATCCAGTTGCCCTGCTGCCATCGGAGAAAAAAAAAGTATCAACAAATGATCTAATGATTCTTGCTTCGTGTTCCGGATCCCACCATGATTTGTCAGCTGCTGTGAGAAATTGAGCCACGAGATCAAATTCAGCTTGTCGCGACAGTGGAGCAATGAGTTCTGTCGACAAGGTGGAATTTAAGACTAATTGAAACGAGTTATTATTCTCGTAGCAAAATTCAAAGAGTTGTCTGATATCAGAAACGAGGTCTCTCAGAAGGCTTGAAAGTCCAACGCAATCTTTCTGAGCTCTCGCTTGTGTGCAGAAAGATCGGCACATGCTTATCAATGCATCCTGGCCGATGTTGTTGAGAACGTCGTCTAAGCTTTCGTTCGAAGCATCTCTTGCCTGAATCCTTCTTGCCAGGAATGAGAAACCGTCAACACCGGGCCACTGAGATAGTACGTCGAATAGAACCAAATCTTGAAATAAGCTGTCGGCTTTGGTCATCCAACTTGATAGGTCTTCCTCGGTGCAGTCTATCTTTGCTGACTTGGCAGGCAACGATTCATACATGCCCCACATTAATTTGACCACTTCGTCGTCGAATACCTTTCCGAATTCTTGACCCTGACATCTCTTCGAAACTTCTTCAATGGTATTGAGTACCAAATTGAAGAGAGTGCTCTTGTCGCCAATAATGCGATTCGACTTTCTAATCGATGTCTTGCTACCAACAGCAATGGCAGCAGCACTTCCCAAGACCGCCAAAGGATCGTAATCTGAAGAGTCTACAGTGTTATCGTCTCTGGCAAGCGAAACGCAAAAGTCGCAAATAGCTTGATCCAGACTTTCAGTATTGTGATCCGGCAAATATTTTACTAGCGGAACCAGGTGTTCGTTGTAAATGGCAGATGTCATCTCGGCGTCATCCTGGCCTTCAAGAACAATCTTCACAACGTCTTTCAATTCCATTGAAAATAAATCCAACGGCGTAAGACAAGCAAGAGATGTGAGGTCGGCCATGCCTTCGGCTCCGACCAGAACTGGAGGGTGGCCGATGGCTTCTTCGAGCATTCTCTTCAGAACAAGTGCACAGCCCCTCATACAAAACAAACTTAGAGTAACTGTGCTTCGCTCCACCGAAAGTTTAAAGATTGACTCGTCATTTACATTGTCCATAGAGTACCCAAGTGCAACAAGTCCAAGAGCACAGAAATCGGCCACGTCGTGCAAATCTCCGACAAAACGCTGCATATCAGTCGCCCTGGAAGCATAGAACGTTCTCACGTCATCATCCTGAGTTTCAATGCTGGGATTCCTGTCACGCAATGCGATATTGCGAGCCAAAATCATTCGTTCATCTTCATTGTTCAAAACGACTTGGACGTTCACCGCCTGCCTGAGAAATGTTGGAAGCTGCGAAATGTGACGCAGCATTTCGCCTTCGCACGGTGGAACGGCTGCCAGAAAAACTTCGCTCTGATCATTGCCGTGTTTCTGATGAAGATTTGAAAGCACGGGAAGTAAATAGAGGTAATTGTGCATCTTCAATGTCATCGGCAATTGACTGAGAACCTCAAGCTGGAATGGTTGCAGTTCAGCATTGTGACGAAACCAGAGAACTGACAAAGCAGCAGTTTCGCCCATCGAAGCAAACGACTTTGCCAAGTCCAAGATTGATGTTGACGCAAAAAAGTCTCGAAATTTCTTAAAGGAAGCTTCCGCCCCCAGAGTCTGGCACAACAGTTGAAATGTTCCTATGCGAACAACAGTATCTTCCAGCCGTGCCTTAACTTCGTCACAAGTTTGTCCCAAAGACACAGAAGATGCTAAACGAAGCTTTGTTGTTCGCTGCAAGGCCAATAAGTAAATGTCACGGCACTTGTCCAGCTCCATAGTACTCAAAAGACAATCGTTGCTAGACTCCCCTGTGTTCTCGATATTATGCTCCTCTCCTCGTTCGTCCTTAGCAGAACCAGTACTGCCGTCAAGAAGAGCGAACGCTTGGTTTATAACGTAGGCGCTGTCATCAACTTGCTTGAGCCATTGTAGGTCAAATGTTTCTTCCCATAAGCGTTGCCGACATTCCTCGAGTACTTGAGAATCCTGCTGTTCCTTCGCGCTGAGTTGCTTCGCGGCTTGAACTGCCTTTTCGTACTGCTTTTCTCTAGCTAGCAATAAAATTATATCGCGAGGTTGGAGCGGCTGTAAGAGGCAGACGCAAACTCTGCCTGGTTTAGCCGTGGAAGAAAAGGCCACTTTCAGTAAAGTAGAGGGTGGTTGCTCACCCGTTGGTGCCAAGCGAGCGGAAACACAGCCTTGCAACGACGCTGCCGTAACAGGGAAGGGTACATGATCTAGTGTAACGTCATGGTTCATTCCATCCAAGCTAAGGAGGCCTGACACTAAAGTGACGGTAGCTCCTGGAATCTTTTCGGAAGATAACGTCAAAAGAGCCAAACAAGGATCAGAGGGATGGTCGGTTCGAGCCAGCCACTGAGCACTGACGCAATTTTGTATGCCACCGGCACCGGCACTAGCACCGTCCAAGCCTCGTTTCACCCACTTGAGCATTCTGGATCTGCTGGCAAGTGTGTGCGCCAAAATGATTGGCGGCGGGGACTCTTCTTGCTCCTGTCCGGCAGCCATGTCTGCGGCACGAAGCTGCTGGTATTCGTCCCTTGTCAAGCTGTGAGAAACCATTCGCTCCAGGCGCGAACAATCCATGATAGTTACACTACCATTCCAATCTAAAAGTGACAACATGGTAACAAACGTGGTAAAGCCATTATCGTCATGAACAATGGGAACAACAATGGCTTCAATAGCAACAATCGGTGCAGACGTGGTGATGGTGGTCACGCGATCATAAACAGACTGCGAAACCTTCTCGTCGTCGTCCATTGGAGTATCGCCACGACTGGTATCATTCATGCCAACTCCAAGCGAAAGATTTTCATTTTCGTCAACGAAAGGCGGAGTTATAGGCGACGGTTGCTCTTTCAAGAACACTGTACGAGGCTGTCTCCATTGATCCAAAATGGCACGATTGCAAAAGATACTCAAATCAGGTCCCAAGGGCCCCACATCCAGAGCCTCTTGTAATACGGCATTCAAAACGAATCCAGCACTTCCATCATTGGGTACCTCTGGTGCAAACTGGAATGAAATGGCCCAAAAAGTCAGAATTTCGTGTCCATTTTGTGTTCCCGACGCCACCAAAATGTATTCTGCTGGCGGTGGTGCGTTGCCATACAAGTCTTGATCCCACTGTGTTTCCATAGTCACTCGGGTCCGAATTGCCTCCAAACATAGCACATCTAAATGAAAATCCAATGTAACAAGTGCCGAAATTGGAATGGGTGCTTGGTCTGAGGCGACATTCACGAAAAATGGTTTGGCGTAATGTGGAGGAGGATACTTATTTTTGTTGCGTCGTCCTTTTGTTTGTTTCCGTGGTTTATGACGAGATGGGTCGAGGATGGGTCCCAACCACAGATTGGGCGGTAAGGGCAGCACTTCCAAATATCCACCCAATCTTGAAACAGCCAAACTAGCTGCGGGCATTCCAGGAGTCGTAACCACCAGTGGTACTATATCCGTAATTCGCAAGACATCTGATCCACCACCACCACCGCCGTCGTCATCTTCCGCTAAGAATTCTTGAGAATGCTCCAGTACATCAGGACTGGGTCCCAAATATACGACTGCTTCCCAGGCTGTATTGTTGTTTGACTTTTCATTATTTGGAGGAAGAGCAATGCGCCGGTAAAAGACGACACATCCATCCTGAAATCCCCACGATACAACAATAAAATTGGGTCCAATGGCGGTCGCTCGGCAATAGGACAAGTCATGCATTTGGTTATGGTTGTGGTACGCAGCATATCGTAACAAATCGTCTCGATCCGAAGTGTAGGTAATGGTAGTACTAGTAGTAGTAGTAGGTTGTTGTTCTTGCTCTAGACCTGCAGTACCAAATTCGGCAATTTGTCCCAATCCGACAATAATTAGAGTCGTGTCATTACCATCCATCAGGTGAGGTGAGGAACGCACAATATGAGGTCGTTCGCGTCGTGTTCGCTGGGATGCCTTAGTGAATCGTGCCATCGAGTGCGCTTCGGGAGGAATACAGTTTCGATCCAACGAGGCATGTTGGGTGCCACACAGAGCAGCAGTAAATCCTTCTGGTTCTGGAGCATCCTCGTAGACTAACAAGTCATGATCGTCTTCACTACTGTATTGAGAGAGCTGTCGTATCTGGTCGGCTGTTTGACTATGATTGGAAGATTCTCCGCCTCCACCAAAGAGACGACCCCACAAACCTTTCGATTGCTGTTGTTGTTGTTGCTGAGCAGCATTCTTGGCGTACTGCCCAGCTGTATGAGCTGCCGATGTTGCTTGCAGCAGTTGATTTCGATCCTGATATTCTTGAATTAAATTGGGATTGGGAAATCGTTCGGCATAGGATTGGTACAAGGCCACCAAGTCGTCGTTGTTGGTGGTGTTGGTGTTGGTGGAGTGCTTGGATGGTTGAGATTCGTGATCATCATCTCCTTCGCTTGATGGGATCTCCAGAGGTTCCGAGAGTGCCACAAAGGCAAAATGCTGTGACTGATGCTCAGACATTGGTGCAGTTGTGTATGGTACGAGTTGTCAATTTGATGGCATGAGTAAAATTGGTGGAGATTGGAAGTAGGCAATAAGGGGTGGTTGGTTAAGATTATTACTTATTTGTCGGAGGTTCTGGTGTTGGAGGATCGAGGATCAGGTCATCTCCTTATCTCGTTTTAGTGTGAGGGTTACCAGGTACCACTTCCCGAGAGAACGCTACCGCGTTCTCTCGACTATGCCAGCTCTCTAGGGCTACGTTTGGCTAGGTAGGGTGGTTTGGAGAAACTCGGCAATTTACTAGGGCCAACCTTTTCTCCGTTCCGAGGCGCCCGGGTGA
>Ga0210036_1005422_pt1 | contig 11087 bp, 9 predicted proteins | sample CryGeymeta201515_FD_185469 | JGI IMG/M metagenome (GOLD analysis project Ga0210036, IMG submission 185469) | Groundwater microbial communities from Crystal Geyser aquifers in Utah, USA - Crystal Geyser metaG 2015-15 (SPAdes) (version 2) | ecosystem: Environmental > Aquatic > Deep subsurface >...
GGTTGTATTCTCATGATTGGGCTGCGCATCATTTCCGCGATAGGCAAGCAGGAGATTCTCCAGCAGAAGGATCAAATCTACTGTCCACACCGATTTTGTGTTCACCTTTTGCAAAAGCATCTTTCGTTCGATAACTTCCAATGGCGACAAGTGGGAAGAACATGGGAGTTTCGAGATGTCGTCCACAGCAGATTCTCGCAGCCATCTTAACGCCATTTGAATACAAACAATCCCTGCAGAAAAATGGAGGATATGTTAACAAAAACCATTGCCCTTTTTCCAATTGAATTTTTTCCCGCCTTTATTACAGAGCGCTCCCATAAGCACACCATTAATGATCTATCGTTAATCTTACCACAATCCCAAGTTGTACATTGCCGGATATGTTTGATATCGGTGGCCACACCCCGACCTGATTGTGATCGCAACAGCTTTTTCATGGCATCTTCTAGATCAGAGCTACGGTCCGAAACAATGGCCGGGATTCGAGAAAAATCCATTCGACCGTCGTCCACTGCTCCACAACACTGAAGCAATTTTACTGGATTCCAAATCAATAATTCTGTGCTAGACACTCCCACCTCGAGCGCATCATTGTATGTTATCCCGTCCTCGTCAACATCACTCTCTTCTAGATCAAGAATAGAACTGTTATGGACGTGAAGCTTATGCTCGCCGTTTTCCAGTTGCTCTCCCGTCATAGCACCGGGGCTTCGCTTTGATTTCAAAAGCAGGAGAAATATTCTTGCTTCTTGCTATACCTGTATACCTCCCCAGCGATGTCTACGAAATGCCAAGCGTGAAAGATGAAAAAGACACTAGACTTTTCAACGAACAATGTTAGTATCAAACGTACAATTAAGCCAACTTGCTGCTCAATGGTCAAAGGTGATTTTACACATTGTAGATGCTGATCAGATGTAAAGTAAGTGTTGTTGGGAAAATTCAATTTGTGGCTTTTTTTTAAGTCTTGCAAAGTTAAGCAGAATAAGGATAGCGGTAGTAAGGGACGCCTTGATTTTAGTGGTTATTTCCACTTGCTAGCTAAATAACGTAACCTGTCGTTGGCCTCACAAGTCAAAGGCATTCCTGACGAGATGAAGTCTACCGTAGGTAATCAAGGTATTACCAGGTATTTAAATACACATTTAAAACATGATAATAATATTATTATAGATCGGCTAGGTCTCTGAAGAATAAATAGCTGAGTACCGCTGGTCATTGTGGGCAATCAATCGTACAATCCTTGCTCCCCCTTTAGTCCATGAGAGCATGAGCAATTCGATTCATATTTTTGATGGGACTGGAGAAGGAAGGCAACTCACCCGGTGGAGGGTTCTTCTCTTCCTCGTAGTAGAGCTCCGAAGAGGCGCCAACATCACCCAATATTAGATGAAAACTCAATCTCGCCATGACATTTTTCAGGCCCGTTACTAGCAAGTCACGCTGCTGAACCGAGGCCGCTTCGAAGACCTGCACATCTCCTTGGTGAGTAGTAATAGCAAACAAGCAAATATCGTCGTTGTCTTCTAGTTGCGACAAATTTACTCCAGACGAAGTCTCTGTGTATTCGTTTTCTTTGAGTTCGTCGCCTTCGCAAATCGTTTCCTGAAAGGTAGAAATGGATTGAACGGCGAGGAGAGGAACAGAGAATCGAGCGGCCTTCTTGTTGTCATTGACTCCTCCTCGCATGGTCGTCCACGTTAATTTGGGCTGCGCGTCGTTGTCAGCGTAGCACGATCCTGGTTTAAAATTCATCACGGCGCTTTTCCCGGACCAGTTGGCCGTGGCTTGATCTGCCAGCAACGGAGATTCGTACTCGTCATTTTCGGGAGGTAAATGCCACAAGACATTAACGCCTTCGTTGATCATGTCCTGTAAAGTATCAATACATAGAAGAAGGCACATGGAATGTAGGTAGGTGGCATTGGTGAGTCTCCAAAACAGTTTATTTTAAAAGAGGCATTGAAACACTCGATAGATTCGTACCTTTGTAAATCGTTGCGCAAATCGTTCGTCGTAATAGGGTCGCTTCATTTGGGCGGCCTGTTGGTAGGTCCAACACGAATTATCGTAAAAGGCGTCCACCGTACGACATCCGCGGGCATTCGACCCGATCGGCGCACACTGAGTTCCACTAAATATTTGGGGTGCCGATGAACCACTAAATTCGGTAAAATCATTAAAGTTGTCGCCGCAGTTAAAAACGTCCAACAATTTGCGCGTGACATTTGCACTGCAACCAACAGCAGTGGCAGTATTTTGGTTGAGACCAACATCAACATCGTCGTCGTCGTAGTTGTCGTGATCGAGCTCATCCATGGCTTCATCGAAAGGTTTATCGGGCGAAGGTGATACCTGACGAATCCCTTCTTCTTGTGCAAAGACTTTTGGGGGAGATTCATCAAAGGGTTTTTCAGATTCACCGTTGTCGGGGGATACTGTGGTCGTACGTTTTGATTGCTGTTGCTGTTGCTGTTGCCGTTGTGCAACGACGGGCGACGAAGTAATGGTTGTGGTGGTTGTGCCAAGTGGTTGATGAGCCTCCATGGCTGCCTTTACTGCAGGAAAGCGTGCTACAGGATCCGCTTCGGATGGATCAAGTTGCGGTGTGGGAGGAAGAGAATCTGACTCATCATTGTGGGAAGTGGTTTTTATGGGAGAAACATCATCGTGGATGGTAGATTGAGGATTGTATCGATTTTCGTGGTGAGTGTTAGGATACAAATGAGTATCAATGATGCTAGGAATCGATGCTTGTTGGTGCTGTTGCTGTTGCTGTTGTTGCTGCTGCTCCTCTTCAATACGACCGAGAGAACGGAATTGGGCTGTCACTTCCACGCCTTGTGTTGCTTCCGCATAAAATAATTGCTGACGAATCATTTCGCGTTCTTCCAAGACACTCGCGGAAACTGTTCCTTGTTCCTGCTCCGATTTTGGTCGCATCTTGTATTCGAATGACGATAAAAGCTCCAGTTGCTGTTGTTGCTGCTGCAGGATGTGACTTATGTCGTAATCATCCTCTACGAGTGTTTTCGTGGCAGGAGTCTTCTGCGTGTTGGTTGCCAAGGAAGCTTCGTGCGCAGGAGTTTGTGGATGAGCTGCTGCCTTTTTATTACTAGTATTGGCATGAGGAGCAATGACTTTGAACAACAATTTTTGTCCTTTTTTCATGAACTTGTTATTATTGTGCTTTGTCTTGTTGGCACTGTCTTTGGATTGAACCTCCTCTGTACTACTAGACCTACTACTACTGGCATTGCTCTTGGATGCAACGGAAGTGCTGCCAGACTTTTTGAGTCGCATGAATCCCATTATCTTCACGCCGTTAATACAGGTTGATTTTGTTTGGATAAGAAGCGTGGATTGGTTGTTGGCAAAAAATAAACGAAACAAGCTGAAAGCGATGAGTATTTTTGTTTCTTACTGCCAGAAACAAAAACAAGCAAATCTAGGATCAACAAGAATGTACTTGTGTTCTCTCAAATTATCCTAGCCGTTTGAAAGTCTTTCAATGCTTGAGCAAACAAGTACGGTAGATTAGTGGAGCTTGTATTTGTAGGCGGAAGTGTGGAGGTACGAAAATAAATTACCGAGAAATCTGAGTGTTGCGTACAGTAGTATTCTAGCTTTTCATACAAAAGTACGGAGTAGTCTAGTAGTAGCAGTTAACGAGGTTCATTATTCATCAAGAATGATGATGAGGTCAATCATACAACAACAACAACATGGTCAAAAGGTATTTCTCACGAGAGATTGCCTGCTCTGCGCAGGCATGGCTTGAACGGTTTCGGCAATGCCAAAAATGTTACAAAAAAATTGGCATTTTTTTAGTTCTAAACCTACTGTAGGTAAAAATTAGGCCAATTCAAATTTGGAAAAGGTGTGCGATCATGCGTGAAAAATAGGGATAAAGTACATAAATTCAAGTTATTGTCAAGAAACCGAGTCATGCGTGCTGATGTGGTCCAATCCAGTCATTCAAAAATAAACCAAAGAAAAACGCAGAAAACAGGGGAGAGCCCTTGATGGTTGATGATTGATGAGTCGCTGACCATGTTGTATGTATGTCATCATTAAGCGCAGCCGATGTGATGATGATCAGCACAATTATACTATTATTTTTTATTTACTTTACCATTGAAAAAATACAGAGTAGGATCATCCAACTTTGTTTCCCAGCCCATTTTGTCAATTATCATGAAATTTTCATCATCATCTCTTTCAATCCTTGCTACGCTTGTTGCCGTAGAAGGATTTGCCGCTCCACCGTCTTTATACGGTAGTGTCACTAAACGCCACGGCCAAAATTATCAATCTTTAATCCCGACCAAACTTTCATCGTCGTCTTTCTCTAGAGAAGAAGAATCGAGTATCAATGGTCGAATCGTCGGTAAAACAACGAAAACATCGGGATCGGATCAAACCATGGTGGGAGGACACGTGAGTGTCGATATGGACAAATACAATTTGCCCCTGGAACAGGCCGCGGAAGAATGGACGGCCAATCTCGTGGCCGAATCGACGACCATGGCCGAAGGAATTTATTTGGGTGCCCAAAATCCAAACACAAATTTTGCGGATACCGTCAAGATTCCACCCATTGCACGTATACCCGGTCAGGGATTGGGCATGGAACTTTTGGAATTGGCTGGAGGACGTGACGATGGAGTTGGAATTACCATTGTTAGTGCATTGGTCAAAGGAGGGACCAGTGAAGGATCTGGTATATTGCCCGGTGACAGTATCGTCAAAATTGCTGTCATGAAGGGAGACGATGAAATTGCGAGTATCGATACAGAATGTAAAAATTGGGATGCCACGGTAGAGGCTATTGGATCCTTGCCAGTGGTCGAGGAAGATGGTCAACAACAACTCATCTTGACGGTCAAACGATTGCGTCGAAAACCTAAAGTGACGGTTCACTTTCAATATCCACCGGATCAGGGCGAAGAAGACACTACCATTGAATTATTTAGCGGCGAAAATTTGCGACGTGCCATGCTGGTACGAGGTATCAAGCTCAACGATCCTCTTGCCACGCGATTCGACAGTGGCGGTACGGGAGACTGCGGTGCCGAGGGAACGTGCGCCACGTGTGCCGTGGCTGTCATGGATGGCTTGGACTTGCTGAACCAACCTGGCCAAACGGAGCAAGGAATTTTCAAAGCTCATCCACGACGGCGACTGGCTTGTCGGGCGATTGTAGGGCACGGAATGCAGGAAGGAAGCATGACTGTGCGAGTGAATCCTCGGCAGTGGGAAAACTAGTTTAGATACTGATAAATAATAAATAATAATACTCCAAGCTATCCACGAAAGCTATCCACGAAGCTAATAAGGGCCTGCTTTACGTACGTACGTAGAATAGGTATCTGAAGAAATAGTAAACAAATGATCAGGTACATTTTTCTGGTCACTTCAATACTCGCCAAGGTAGGATAGGTACAGTAGTCTTTCGACAGGACAACATAATATATATCAAAGCAGATTCTGTAGACTGCTGTAGACTAGTACTACTACTAGTAGTACTCCACCTGGTAAAAGTAATAGGTGTTACTTAACGCACTACGAAATAGTCCGTTAGAGTTAGAGTTACAATTAGGCTGCCGTGTCGAATGTGTCGCCCTGACAACGAATAGATCCTCTCTGCAAGAACCCAAAGTGAATCTCAAGCTTGCAAGCGGAGTCTGCATCAGGTCATTGTTGCAAACCAATTTAAAACAGAAACATATACAGAAAGAATCGAAGGTCGAAGAAGAAACATTGAATGCACCAACATTAACAGGCACAAATATTTTCAGAACAATTTTTTTCAGAACAATTTCTCAAAGCACGAGAAACAAGCCATTTTAAGGTCATTTTCAATCAAGGAGTCTTCGAAAGACAGCCTTGGTCCACAAAGCGGTTTTGCGTCCAAACTGTACCACCGGCTACACAAATAGTGCTTTGCCACATTCTTTAGCAACTGTGTTTCGCCGTTTGCCAGTGAAGCCTGCACATGATTTTTGCTCCCTCGTTTTTCATTTTTGCTCCTCTCAAAGCTCACAAAATTTCTTTTGCAAAAAAGATAATCCTTTTCCTAACTACTTTCCCAACTTTCTTTTCTTACCATGAAGCTCTTTTTGCTCGCTACGCTTTCTCTCTTTGTCTCTTCCGGAGCCGTCGACGTCCAGCGTCAGTCTACCGGACTCCGTTCTATCGGTGTTGAGGCTTTTTCCGATGTCAACACTTTGACGGCCGTGGATGAAGTCTATATCTCGACCATGCTCGAAGTCCATGGTGGCGATTGGAAGCACGTTCACGATGACGACCATGTGCCTGCCATGACCAAGTGTTTGCTAGCTTCCTACAACAAACAAGACATGATGGGCTTCGAAATGAAGAGTGTCAATCCCAAGAAAGAGATTGACATCCCCGAAGATGGCGACGATGAGGCCGACAACGAAATGTTGCAGAAAAACTACTATCGCAGCATGGCGTACCTGCTTGTAAGTACCTTGACGTCTCATCATTCAATGACTGTCTCTCGTCTCACATTTAATATTTCTCTCTTCTCTCCCACCACAACTCCATCTATCAGGGTCTTCCCAAATATGGTCGCCCTCGCCGCAGCAACGAAGCTGCTTTGTCCCACGCGAATTTCATCAGCATGCTTACGAGCCCTTCCATGGCTACCTTGCATGCTGAATTTGAGGCTAATGTCTGCAAGTGCCTCGAGAAAAGCGGCGTTGCCTTCTTTAAGGATGCCAAGGATTGTTCCGTGAACTGTAAGTACCAACAATGACTCAAGAGTGAAAATTGTATTTGTCTGTGGGCATTCACAATACATTTTTGACTCACGCTTTCGTTTTGGTGACACGCACACACCTTGTTTACCTTGCTACTACAGATCTCTCGGGTCCCACCGCTATCCCTCCTGTCGTTACCACGATGATCTAGATTGGATATGATTTAGATTTCAGCAACTCTCGTTGGTTGTTGAAAAAGAGGTCTTGATCTATTGATCTTGATCTCATGGGTCCACTGATATGCCTCATGCTGGTGCTACTGTTTGGCCTTCTTGGCTGTAGCATTGGCTAGTGTCATGGGCACCTCGATGTAGAGAAAAATAAAATAAAATTGTGAGAGTTACCCGTGTCGACCTACTTTTGTACTTTTCTACCATTGATGTATACAGTAGTTAGGATTTGCGCCCACGTCTCTTGCTTCTTTTCTACAGTGTATTACTATTATTTGTGGACGAAGTCGCACTGCTATGCTACTAAGCTCAGATTTGTTTCGAGATCTACTATATTGTCATACTATGCAAAACAAAATTCCGACATCACCCACGTCTGGTTCCTTTCCGTGGCCGACCATAACAACGATGATCGGTCACCTGTCGTCATTCGAAAGGTAATCCGTAGTAGCCGCTGCCACTCGCCAGTAGTCTAGGCGCACATGTTGTTCGTTTTGTCTCCGCGTGATTTTTTCTCGAGCGAGTACATCCGCAAGTGGTAGTCTAGCTAGCATACGATAGACCAAAGAATCCTACTTTGAATGGGTGTGCGTCTATGTATAAATTGTCATTGGGTGGGAAAAAAATACCGCCAAATCCAATCTGCTGCGAAATCTGTAGAACAAAGCTACCAGCCAGGCCAGCAGCAGTACTACTGTACAATACAATACCTGGTAGGAGTTATAAATAATCCATGTTCCATGTTGTTGTATCATCAAGCATCGAGCATAATAACCCGGCAGCACCAGTAAAAACATGTTTGTCAAGAAGGACCTTCGTAAGATCCCACAGATCCTGTCGGAAGGGAAGGACGCCATTGACACAGAGAACGAAGAAAATAAACTCGAGCACCTGCGATTGGGGCGAAGACCCCACGAGTTTCAGGGATCAGTCCGTCTCCTTTGCCAGCCCAAATACCAGCCTGCCCTGCAGTACCTACAAACCTTGTCACTGTACGACTCTCAAATTTCCAGTTTGGAGGGAATCGGAATGCTTGATTGCTGCCCGCAGTTGTGCAGTGTGAACGTAGGCCGGAATCCTATCCGAGAAATTCCGGACGAAATTGAAAAGTTAGCACCATCGTTGAAGGAACTCTTGTTGGACGATTGTGCCCTGGCAGGTCCCTTTCCTTCCTGCTTGTTGAAATTGGAAAATTTAGAAATATTACGCATGAGCAATAATCAAATCACCACACTCCCAGCAGACATTAGTCTCCTCTCCAAGCTGCAGGTCTTGGCCATGGATCGCAATCAACTGACTCGTATTCCCTCGGAACTCCAAGATTTGACAGAACTCAAAACACTGCTGTTGCGGCACAATCAGATTCGAGAATTACCAGACGGTGTACCTGGTCCGCTGTTGTTGAATCTGACACTCCTCCATATTTCCTCCAATCAACTGATAACATTGCCCGACACTTTTGTGGACTGTCCGATTCTGACGCATGTATATGCCAACGGAAATCAACTCAAGGAACTTCCCTTTGGCATGGATCGTCTATCAGAATTGCAACGATTGAATCTAAGTCACAACCGAATTGATTATTTGCCTACAGATTTTATCGATGCGTATGGAGAACCCGATCAAGAAAGTCCAGAGGGTCTATGTGTGGGTGGCAAGGTACGTACGTGTGGTACCAAAAAACAAAACAAAAAGACTACGTAGACCGTAGACTACTAGCATAGGATGGAATAACTTTCTATTTTTGATCATCTCATGACTTGCCTTCATTTATTGTCAACTTGTGCAGCATCCAAAAGAACCAAAAGTCTTTGTGGTGGGAAATCCCGTCATGAAGAAACTCTCGACGGGTGACGTTGATGCCATTGAAACGGATGACAACGTCGGGGCCGATACTGCAGCTACTACAGCTGTAGCTATACAGACCATGGTGACCTAACTTTTCCTGCTGGCAAGCTTTATCAGGGTCGTTGTATACTGTTAAGTTTCAACAGAAAGAAATAGTAGATCCTTCGCCGGAAACACTGAACGAACATTATCCAACATTTTCTATGCAGGGGTGCGAATGGTAGCCCTCGGGTATCCTTGGGGCCCTGCGCGGGCGCCATAGTTGTGATCCCCTTAAATTAGTCGTTCTAGGTTTTTTTTTTTCAAACATTTTCTATGCAGCTCCTTTGGTAATCATTATCACACAGACGAGTCAAGACAATGGCTAGTAGAATCGTAGTGATCCTATCCATAGTCGTATGCATATTCGCCTTAGTAGTGACGAGCCAAAGTCATGTTGCAAAATCGACAACACGATGGTCCATCCTTTGCGCAAGGACAGATACTGTTTTGTGCCATGTCGTTATTATGCTTCATGAGATCTCTCAAAAGCTCTTCCTCGGGCGATTCTCCCAACTTGTGGCGCGACTTTCCACCATATTCTTGAGGAATATTCTCAGGAGCAATCTGTTGCTCCAGAGCCTCGTAGATTTCTTGCTGACCCCTCAAAATGTGAATCTTTTCCAAGGTTACTTCGTCAATCATGGGCTTGACAACATTCCAAATCATCTTGAACCATCCGGGGACGTTCACAACAAAGACGTGTCCTGCTCGTTCCGGGTAATGTGCGGACGTAAAGGCAGACGCTTGTCGCACAAAGTCGACACATTCTCCGACAAAGTCCGTCATTCGAATGCCCGCCAAGTCGATGATATATATCGATCGTTGGAGGTCGTCACGATCGATCAATTGCCATTGATATTCCGTGATCATGGCGTAGTATCTCAAAAGTTGTTCGACGCCAATGCCTCCCGCTCGCAAAGCTCTCAAGTCCGTCTTGGGTGGTTGTTCGTAAAAGACAGGCTGTCCCTGACGTCCTCTACCGTGGAAAAAGTGGGGGTAGTGTTGCTTTGTTAACTCGAAAGCAGGCCAAGCATCGAACAAAAGATCGTCAATGCGATTGTCGCGTCGCCATGTCAGTGTATCTTCATAACGCTGCTTTCCCTCCATCTGGTTCCCCTTGGCAGCTCGCAGGAAGCGAATAGGCAGTTCATCGGAAGCTTTGGGAGACTCTGGCTCTGGCTGGGCTGGTGCTGCCTTGGCCATGGTGACAATCGATTGTCCCTGACTGGTTGAAAAACTCGAACAAATATTCGACGAGTAAACCCCGTCGTGTGCCTGACATTCCAGAGATACCGGGTAGTGTTGTTTCAGTGTAGTTGTATCGTCATTCGATTCAAAAGCTACAGAACTGGGCTCGCCGTCGGGTCGCATCAAAACTTCAAAGCTCTCCAACATGACACTGTCATCGGGTTCTAGTCCAATCGGAATCAAGTCTTCGTCCATCAGGGCTTCCTGTGCCAACCGGTCTTTGGCATCGTAAAGGATGTCTACTATCGAAGCAGCAAGGGATTGTTGCGAAAGTTGATCGTATATATCACAGCTTAAGTGAGTATCATCGTTCAAGTCAACAGTGGCAACATCATCGTTGTAATCGTCTTTGGATCGTCGTTTCTTCTTGCGACCAAGGCGACTGCGTTTGGAGAGACGGCGGCCGCTGGAAGACCGGGACGACTTGTTGTCCGAGATCAAAATTGCTAACATGGATCTGAGGACGCTGCTGTCCTTGTCCTCGCAAGAGACTTCTCTGGATGATGGCATGCTTCCCAAGTCAAAGACATGCGATCTGATATTTGTGAACACCTGTTCCCTCCTCACTAGTAGCCGGATAGCTCTCTATCTTTCCAGGCAAGTTTTCAAGCAAACTGAACGTGAATGTTTCTCTCCTAGATTTCTGATTACTATTATTTGTTGATCAAAGTCTAAACTAATTCTTGCTAAAGACTGCAGATGAGAGATTAACTTTGTTGTGTGTGAGTGTGCCAGAGAGAGAGAGAAGGTTATATCAAATAAGAAAGAATAAGCCTGAGGAGAGCGCAAGAGAATCGTTCATTCATCAGTTGTATCCATTGGGATCTGTCGCTGAAAAAGAAGAAGCAGTAGGGTCTACGTAGGGATGATTACGAGTTCGTAGTGGTAGTTCGTGCCTACTACCTGGTACTACTACTACTACTACTACTACTACTACTACTACTACTACTACTACTACTACTACTACTACTACTACTACTACTACTAC
>Ga0210036_1005434_pt1 | contig 11063 bp, 7 predicted proteins | sample CryGeymeta201515_FD_185469 | JGI IMG/M metagenome (GOLD analysis project Ga0210036, IMG submission 185469) | Groundwater microbial communities from Crystal Geyser aquifers in Utah, USA - Crystal Geyser metaG 2015-15 (SPAdes) (version 2) | ecosystem: Environmental > Aquatic > Deep subsurface >...
TGTCTTACCGCATTACTGAAATTGCTCTGTAGAAAATGTACCAAAGTCTACAGGAAGCCAGCTTTCATGTTGCTCATGCCGAACCCTCGTCGTTTCATCATCTTGCTGTCTCGTTATCTTCTTAACTTCTTCTTATTACCATATTATTATATCTGCTTATGCTCTTATCTTGTTCTTACTTGCTTATCTGTTATCTTAACTTGTCTTACTTCGTATCGTATCATCGTGCTTCATGCTGTTTCATTGTACTGTTTTACTATAGACTTCCTGGATGGCTTCCAGAATAGCCGACAATTTCAATTAAAATCGAAATTATGGGGTTATTAGTGGTAGAGTGTGTAGAATGAATGAGAACAAAGACAAACGAGGCCCCTTTGATCAAGAATGTGACGGTCTATGGTGGTGTTGCGCCCGTAGCTGTATGTGCAGTACGAGTAAGTACAGTCAGTATGTGAGGAGAAAGCTTATCGCGCACACTTACTCGAAACGTCAGTGACTAGAATTATTACTACTGGTCTACTGATAGTAGTCTACTTTCTTGATTTTTTTCGTTTTTTGAGTATCTTTGTTGGTGTGTTCACACTCACTCAAGAAGGTAACGTGCTTGCCTTGCCACAAGCTGAGATACACTAGCAACAAAGCCACACCTAGCACAAGCAATATATTAATTATGCAACAATTTCTCGCATGTCTTTGCTGCTGCCTGCTGTTGGGTTCCACGGCATTCGCGCCTGAGTCCAACCGAAGAGATCTCTTGCAACTGTCGGGTAATATGCTTTTTGGTGGTACTCTGTTTGGAATTGACCTCGCCCGACCACGATCGGCCACGGCAGCCGAATCTAGCCAAGCCACTGGTACTGAACAATCCTTTCCAACATCGGCTGGCAGACGTGGATGCACAACTTCATCGAATCCCTCTCGTACACAAGTGACATGTCTTGGAGATTTGAGATCCAACAACGCGGATGGCCGCTTATCCAGAATCGCCTCTACCGAAAATGGCATTTCAACGTCAGCAGTTCGCAATCCGTCTCGATTTTCGCCTCCCTGGACGTATCTGACGGAAACTGATAATCCCAAACGAGCTTGGAATTCTCTGGTAAATGCGGTATCTACGATCGATCCCAACAACGTCAAGATTGAAACATGCGACAATGATAACTATTATCTGCATGCTACCGTGCCTACTCAGGTTCCTCCCGGTATTGCCGGTGTGGCTGGATTGGACGATTTGGAATTTCTCTTGCGACCGGCCGACAATCTGCTCCTCTATCGATCGGCAAGCAGGACGTCCATTTTTGTGTATCCTCTGACACAACCCATAAGTGATCGGAATACCAATTTAAAGCGCATGCAAAGGATACGAGAGGTTTTGGGATGGGAGGAATTAGGATACAGTCAATCAGGTTCCCAACCAATATAATAATATTTAGAGCTCCCACTGCTCGATTCATATATAGCTACTCTGGTACATTGGGCACCAAACAAGGAATATGCTGAAAAAAGTACAATCCGTGGTTTGTTCCTGTGTTCTAGTATAAAATGGGACAGCAAATTATGATTCGCCATTGACTTTGATAAAACTAGGATCATTGCCAGTGTCTCCATTAGTTGTGGCACCAATGATGTCAGGGCTGCTCTCCTCGTCCTCTTCATCAGAATCGTCAGATTCTACGGGAGGTGGTTGTGTTGACGTCACTGCAGGAGGTACTTCCTCGTCCTCCCTTTTGTCATCTTCCAGCGGTGGCAAGGGATCGCAACACGGAAACAGTTCTCCATATCGTAGTCGAATCATTAAGCATCCTTTGCCTTCGTCGTGTGCTTTGCCCATGGCAACAGTTCTTTGATTTTTTCGCACCTCTTCCTGGTTCGATTTTTCTCGCTTTCTTTGTGTTTCACGAACAATGAATTTGTAGGTTGTCAAGCCTTCCCTCCTTAATTGCATATGGAACCAAAGCAGTTGCAGAATCAAGGACAGCGCAAGTGCATCAAATACAATAAATGCAATCAAGATTCCAAGAACAACTTCTGATTGTCCCGCATCAAACCATTCATTTGCCCTGGTTTCGGAAGACCCCCCAAGGAAAATATCGATAATCAGAGCAATTTGTATGCTGCCGTGTATGATCAGCATGATTGTAATGTAAATCATCGTCAGTAAAAAGTAGCGGTAATTTGCTTTTCCTACGCATGTATTAAGCCCTGTAGCAATAATACGAGGTTCGAGTTGTCGGCCGGCAGCATAATTTCAGTTGATTTTGACAAATAGTGAAGTGTGTTTTGGTGAGATATTAATCCAATGGTTGGGCAAAGAATTTCGGGATTCCATAAAGCAAAATCAGCAGTCAACAACACAGTATTTCCAAACGATAACAACAGTATGCCAGCAAAGCAGAGCGCATACGTCTCTTTCATTTTTAACTTACACACGCAATGATGATCGAAATTTCCAACGCATTTATTGCAGAATTTGCAGTGCATGGCCTGTGCTGAAACTTGGGTCTCGCAGATCCAGCAGTGTTTGAGTTCCTCCACAGTATCTCCAGGATTACCAAGACATGCACCAAATCCATTGCCATCATTATTTTCATCACCATTTTCCAGTCGTTTCAAGTGCTTTGCCAAATGTTCGTCCATGGGATCTATGGCTTGGGCCAAATATGCATAGTAGGCAGACAGCACGGCCGATAATCCGTACACTATTATGCAGGGAATCATGGCTTCCAGTGGTAATATGGGAGCAACAACCAGCACAAATTCTACCACTAAGACGGGTAGAGCCACCCAGGTCGATAGTTGTGCTGGTGCGTAGGGTGGACTAAAACCATTCTTTCGTCTGGGTGTTTCGTTTCGTGGTGGGACCATAATTGTGGTTTGCGTTGTTGTGCGGTGATGTGAATTGTCTTGTAGTACAAGCGTACGCTATATCGCTGAACGTGCGTCAATAAATGTCTTCTATTCAATCAACTCGATGCGGGCCTTCACTATCAAGCTTAACCACTGTTTCAGTCGAATCAAATTTTTGAATAGCCTATTCTATAGGTCGAGTGTCTCAGAAAAGTGCACCACCACAATCCAACGTCTACGGAGGGAATGAATCTCAAGACTGCTAGCTCACCAAGGAAAAAGAGCTGATGCTTTTTGTCAAATAATAAAGTAGTAGCTGGTAGAAATTGGATGTTAAGAGTCAACTTGCCCGAGCAAGCTATATGGGGTCAAGTGAAAAAATAATATTTTTGGAGGTGTAGTATGTTTGTCGCCGGATCCCACCTGCCTGGAAAAAGCCCGCATTGCACAAGAAACCGTTGAGGAAAAATGTACGAGTGAAGTTGTACTACGAATAGACCTGCCTCCTCTACTCGAATTATAATAATATTATTATGGTATTACTGTAGTCTACTAGTAGCTAGTACCCGTAGTCTACGTACGGAACGAGTATTTGTGTGTGCTGACGAATGAATTGGTCGCGAAAAAGACGTCATCAATCGCTTTGAAGCCATCAATACATCAACCACAAGATACAAGTACAGTATTAATATTATTTGTTTCTTCTCAACAAGCTCGCCCGCCAAGAGCTTGTAATAAGCCGCAGAAACAAAGTTTAACTCGGATAAAAAAGGACATAAATAAAAATATCGATCCTTCCAATTCATTTCTTCCTACACAATACGAGTATCCAGAAAGAATGAGACATTGCATGTCCAACAAAGGAAGAGGAGGTCATGTCGTGGCGTTGGCGTTGGCGGTCGCATTTTCTGGCTCGACTCCCTGCAGTGCCTTTATAGCTCATTCAATACCGACGTTGACAACTCAAACGACCAACTCCTTAACAACAAGTACCCAACTGTATGCCTCGACGCAGGTAACAGATGCGGCGAAATCTGAATCGAGTGCATTATTAGCCTACGAACTTATTTGTGGCGATGTGCCATGGAATACCTTGATCGGTGAAGCCGATCGGTCCTTGCGACTGGGCATCGAATTAGAACGAAGCGGCCAGGCCAGAGCGGCCTTTGCGGCACTCCACGAAGCAGCGACTCTCTATCAGTGTTTCATGGACTCGGAAGATGACTTTGCTCATGTTACTGCTCTGTTGAAATCAGATTGTCCTGCCGTTCTGGCGTACCTGTGCATTCGACTGGGATTTTTGAACCTGGATGCACTGGGAGATGCCAATGCAGCCGTGCGACTGTACAAAGAAGCATCGGCTATAGACCCAGTACCATCACCTTTTAGTTACGAAGGACTGGCACTGGCACTCGAGGCTTCGGGAGGTGGTTTGGAAGAGGCTCTGGAAGCGTACCGAAAAGCAACAGAATTGGATCCATCGTTGCAAAAAACTGCTTTCAACATGGCCGTGGTTCTCGATCGATTGGGTCGGACGGAAGAAGCAGAGCCTATATTTGAACAAGTGCGGCGATCTGAGTCCGAGTGAGTATCATTCGAAACATGAATTGTCTTTCGTGTTCATACTATATATAGTTCTCATGTTTGTCTCATGTTTGTTATGTCGTTCCTCATTGACGACTACAGAATCTCTTGCAAGCTCGACAGCTGGGGATATGTTCGCTGGCACACGCGAAAGGTACGCTTAAAGGAGTTTTACCGAACCATCTAAGTGACAGCAATAACCACGTTGTTTTCTCATCTAATTGTACATACAAATACTACAATCCAACCATTCTGGTACAGATCCCAGCCGAGGAATTGAACATTCAGCGAGGAACGTATGATATGTTAAAGATTGCATTAACGGAGGCTTTGCCTCTGATCAAACAGGGTGGCTTGGTTTGCGAATTTGGAGTTGGATCCGGTCGTAGCATTCGCATGACGCGAGAAATTTTGCCGCTAGATGTCACAATTCATGGCTTCGATACCTTCACCGGTCTACCTCAGGCCTGGGGGAACGAACCAAAGGGGGCATACTCGACGGGTGGAATGATTCCCAGCGTGGAAGGCAATGTATTCTTCCACCAGGGTTTGTTCAGTGATACCATTGCTCCCTTTTTGGAAAGTGAGGAAACCGGAAAGGAGTCATTTTGTGCCTATTTGAACGTTGACTGTGATTTATACAGTTCGACACTGGATATCCTAGAGGGTATGGCAGCACGGATTGTTCCGGGAACCATTTTAATCTTTGACGAATATATTGGCCATCCATCTTGGAGGCAAGACGAATTTCGGGCCTGGAGGGAATGTTGCAAACGTTTTGGATGGAAGTACGAATATCTTGCCTTTAGCATGAACACCAAACAAGCAATTGTTAGAGTTTTAGAAGCATAGATCATGCACTGATGTTGGCAGTTGTTAGAACTTTTAGAATGCCTGCGACAAGAACAAAAGGACACGCTGACTCATCTTTGCCCGGCGGGGACATGTCATACAATTTGAAACAGACTGATATGCTATGTAGTAAAATATAAACAGTACATGGATCAATCTATTGTTTTACTGATACTAAGATTCTATGGCGATTGCGTTTATGAATGACACCCAATAGTTTCTCGTTGTAACTGGAAAACTCCGTGTCAAAAAGACGTATATACTACACACAGTCGATGTATCTCCAAGACGCATTCCCTGCAGGAACATTCATATTCATATTCCTTTGTTGTGACTTAAAGGATGAGCTGAGGTGTAGATTCCGAATCGCTGCGCCCGGAGAACTTGCTGCGCTTAAATGGGTACAAATGTGTCGGAATGCGTTCGTTAGCATCGGATCCGGGAAGACCAGGATGAACAATATCGTACACCTCCTTCATGGACTCGGCAAAGTCGCTATAAGAAGGATTATTGAGCTTCGTGGGAGCACTGCCATCCACCAAGTCGCTCAATTCCGATGATCCCAAGCTGTTTTTCCCGTTGCACGATTTCGAACTAGACGCTTGCCTTAAGCTGCTACGAAGAGGCACGGGCGGTGGAATGGAACCGGGCGGTGTCCAATCGTCACTGCCTTCACCCTCGAAAGGATTGACAAACTCAAGATCGGACCACTTCTCCTCCTGGTAGTTATCACCGGTTCCGATATCCGACAAGGCCAAGGAATTGACACGTCGAAAACTGGTTTCTCGCTTGGGAATAGTGGGAGCGCGATGGGGACTCAGTTCGGGAATATCGCTTAGTGGCACGGGCGATGGCATGGGCTCGAGGGGTGGTGTGTCGGCGATGTCATCGGGTTTCACAATGTGAGGTTGCGGTTGTTCCTTGGGTACGGAAAAGGTTCCAATGGAGGATGTTTTGGGCAAGTACAGGTTTTCCATGTTTCCGTAATATGAACGGTTTCGCTTTGTGGGTCTGTCCAAGTTGAAAGTATTCTCATAGTCTGATGTGTTCATGAGAGGAGCGAACGAGGCTTCTGCTTCCGCGTTGCTCTCTGCAGCTTCAACGTTCGCCTTGAGCTGCCGCATGGCTTGGCTCTTGGACATGGACAGAGGCGCCAGAGGTGGCATGGGGATGTTGGTACTGCTGGAGAGAACGGGTTTAGCTTGCATTGACTGGTAATTGCGCTTGGTTCCACCTGTTGATGCGTCATTTTCATTATCATTAGTATTGTTTTCAGCAGTCTTTTTGGATTTGCGACTCCGTCTTCTTTCGCCTTGGAAATCGTCCTTGTGCGCCGCCCGGATGGAAGGCGCTCCCTCCCGTAAGGCTTGGCTGGTTTTGGCCATGGCCTTGGCTTCATCGACTTCGACCCACCACGTCACACCCATGGACGAAGAAGATTGATCCCGCTGTAAGAACCGGCCTGGAGGGTTCTGATTGCGGACCAAGTCCATGACTTCAGTTGCGATGCGGGCCTTCTCTGCCTTGCTCCGGGCCAAGTTGTAAGCTTCTCGGCGAACTTGGACCCATTCGCGGAAGTGTTGGTTACCGACGTGGCTGTTGATGGCTCCTCCTCTTCCGGAGAGAACATCATGTGCGTGAGGAGTTCCGATGCGCTTGACAGCACCGGAGCCTGAGAATCCTGCTCGGTAAGTGTCCATCATGGTGGTGGTGTTGCTGTTCTTTGTGTTCCAGTTGATGTTGTTCTTAATGTTGGTATTTGTAATAACGCTACTGTTACTATTTTGCTTTGTGAGCATTATAATGTTACTGTTGTTACTGTTGACTTGGTGGTGTGATGACTAATCAATTGATGAGTGTTCTTTTTGACACCCTTATTCGATGCGTTGGTATTGTGCCTGCTACTGTAGTTTTTTATTGACTTGTTAGTCAGTTCGCTTCTTCTTGCTGAGTGGCAATTTTTGTGAGGGACTGTTAACTCAGAGCGGCGGGAAGTTTTCGCTGGTTACGAGTCGAGAAGGAGCTGGAAGCTGCCTGAGCTTCCGTGCCGAAACCTGCCCTCTTACCTGGTAGCACTTCCTGAAGATGACGTCAACAGAATTCTATTTCGCTCCCTGGATCGCCGGCAGTTGTCAAATAGCAGCTGTGACAATATTACCCGGTTGAGCCAGGTTACCCACGTTAGTACCGTTCTAGCGTTGACGTAATTTGCGTGACAACCCATCATGTGAGGTTCATTCGGGAAAATTAGTTGGAGAATGAAAAAGAAAATCCAAGAATTTTACAGGTTTCATGATGGTGTCAGGTTCATCATTAGGGTTGAAGAACGTGATTTGAGAATCTTCTGAATCATCAGCGCTGCTGTCAAGTTTATTGGCTCATCATGACGCCAACTTTTAATTCTACCAGATAATTACTACCAGTACAACTCCGGAGTGCCTACTGGTAGTAGGAATAGTAGCCAGTAGTAGTAGTGGGTACGAGTACCTGGTAGACTACCAAACTAGAACCAATACTCCTCTACTAGCTAGCAACTCTAGTAGCTAGAAGAGTACTAGACTACGACGAGTAGTAGTAGATTAACAGCCTAGCTAGTAGTAGTAGTAGGTAATAGTAATATTAGCTACTGGTAGGGTCTACTACTGGCTAGTACGGTAGGCTAGTAGGCCTTTCTAATGATGTCAGTCAGGCCACAGGCCGTTCGCGATGTCACGGCAAAAATTTGGACTTCCTCGGTAGCGTAGTACGGTACCAGTTGTAACTACTAGTAACAGTAGACTAGCTCGACGGAATCAAAGTAAATTCGTTTTGTTGCAGATCGAAGATCTGAGTGAACAGGGGAGAAAAGTTGCAGCAACAAAAACTTAAAAAGTGTCCGCGGATCCGGCAAGCTAGCCTGTAAAGCGGGCGAAAGTAGCTCCTTTCTGTGTTCAAAGGTGCTGCCGGGTTCAGATAAAAATGTGAGGTCTTGAAAGGCCTGGTGATCTTGGAGGGCGCCGCGTCCAGTAAAAAGTTGTTTAGCAATTCAAAGCCTAGCTAGTACAGTAGTAGACCTACTCGAATGGATATTATTTTGTGTACGAACACGCACACATACTACTGTATGCAAAGGTTCCGCTGGCCATTTTTAGTTTTCGCGGGCTCGCTTCGGAAATTCGAGCCTTCTACAATGAGGTCATACGTAAGCGTGCGCTTGATTGAATTTCATCGCTGCCACAGCCTCGTCCAAGCCAACCTACATGTATCCTCGACAGAGAAATTTGTGTCGACTTGAATTGACAGTTTCGTTCTCTTTCCCTCCGCTCTTTCCAGCTTGGTCATGACTATCTTTGTTGCACAGAGACGCGAGCTTGTGCGTTGCATCTTTGGGAAGATTTTTCATTGTTTGCCATGGGATCAGACGTCCCTTGTAAAAGGTTGATCTATTTCCTATTTACGTGAAACGATAGTAGAGTCGTGAGTGTGAATATGATCAGAAACCCGATCCTTAAATATTGAGTACGTCAAGATTTTGTGCTTTCTGTTCGCCCAAAAAAAATCGAGGGCATCTATCGATCAGATCAAAAGAAAGCAAACAACGACCACAAAAACCTATCAGTGAATGCTAAATTTACCAGTACAATGTACAGACATATTTTAGAATAAACTAATAGCTTCCGAAGCTTTTACAAACCAGTTTATCAGCCCTTTCCTAACCATAAAAGATTTCCAAAATTTCGCCATTCACTCTCGTCCTCATTGTGCTTCTGGAGTATTGCCTATTGGCAGCCTGCTCCTTTTCGCACATCCACAATTGTGGTTGCAGTGTAAAACGCAACAATCAACGCCACAGATCAATATCATGCAAAATTAGCACTGCTGCGACAGCAACAGATATACCTGGAAAGGAAATTTCAGCCACCATTCGTGAGGAAATCGAACAAGACGTAAATGACATGGTCAAAGCTGGCCGACGTGCTCCTGGGCTAGCCGTAATTTTGGTCGGAAGTCGACGTGACTCTCAGACCTATGTGAATATGAAAACCAAAGCCTGCACACAAGTAGGAATTGAAAGCTTTCAGTTTAATTATGACAGTGATGTGACACAGGAAACATTGTTGAAAAAAGTCCAAGAGCTCAATGAAAATATTATGGTAGATGGTATTTTGGTTCAACTGCCCTTGCCAAGTCATATTGACCAGGATACGGTTCTCAATTCTGTAGATCCTGAAAAAGATGTAGACGGTTTGCATCCTGTGAATGTTGCTCGACTAGCTATGCTTGCACCTTCCAGCGAAGGTATCAAAGCCAGCGAGAACAACGTGGCCGTTCCTGCATCGCTCCAATTCTCGATACCTTGTACACCATTGGGTTGCATGGAGTTGCTGGCTCGAAGTGACGTGAATATATCCGGGAAGCACGCTATAGTTATTGGGCGCTCTCATTTGGTTGGACTTCCCATGGCTCGCTTGTTGTTAGCGGCTGACGCAACCGTGACAATAGTTCACTCTCGAACCGAAAACATAGCGCGAGTGGTCCAACAAGGTGATATTGTAGTCGCGGCGGTTGGAAAGGCACACATGGTCAAAAAAGAATGGCTCAAAGACGGAGCTGTCGTTATTGATGTGGGTATCAACAGTATAGATATTGAACCAAAGAAACCAGGTGGGAAGACCTACAAACTAGTGGGAGATGTTGACTACTTGAGTGCACGACAGGTATGCTCGAAGATAACTCCTGTCCCTGGCGGGGTGGGACCCATGACCATTGCGATGCTTTTGAGAAATACACTAAATGCTTGCAAGCGAGCGCATAATCTTACTTTGGCTTAATACAACTAGCTTTTGTGTACAGAATGTAAATTCGATTTAAAATTGATCCATGGAATAGTAATCGCCAGTATTGAATGTTTTTTACTAGGAGCGGATCGAATTGAATCAATGAATATAATGTCCATAGTCAGAGATTTTTCTATCGCAAAGTATTTACTTTCGAGGAGATGCCGCTAATGATCCTGTTGGTTGTGGCGTTGTCGTTGTAGAGCTTTGTTCGCCGCTTGCTTCTTGCAGTCTCTTTTCCCTCCAGTAATCTTCCAAAGGTTGCTTAAAAATATAATGGCCTGACACCACACCAACCAATGCTGCCACCGCAATATTCATGAGACCTGCTGGTCCTGTTCGTCTAAACCCTGGCCTGGAGGTTTATAGAATACACGTAAAGTAGACTGTTTAGCGAAGCAAGAAATGAAAGTCTTTGAAATCTTGCAGTACTTTTCCTTACCTCATCCCAACAGCGAGCTTAAAACCTTTCAGATACGGATTCTCGGGACGGCGAACCATGATAATGATGTATATTTTCTTGTTTACAGTGAGAAGGAGGGCTCTCGTCGCTCGTAACAGTACGGGGCCAGCGGAAGGGAGGTTTCAAGAAAGGGTAATGAAAGGCGGCTAATGAAATACTCGAGTACAACACGTTTAACACGTCCGCCTTGGTTTCTATTCTGAACTGAGAGAAGCAGTAACTGATCTCCTGCACTCTTTTGCTAGGAGGGTGTTTGTATTTTTTATTGTCCAGAGTAATATTTGTATTTGCTACTTGACTAGACTAGAGTAAGGCTGACAGTTAACGTTGGCTGACTGTTACCATTTAAGGGATTCTGGATTTTCACTAGTACTTATACAGTAAAACTTGATTAGTTTTTACCATGTTAACTACTGTTAGTCACCATGTTAATTATCCCCAATCACTAAGAGACAAGGGACTGAATCAGTCATTTAACGTTTACTAGTGATTTCACTGTA
>Ga0210036_1005447_pt1 | contig 11041 bp, 10 predicted proteins | sample CryGeymeta201515_FD_185469 | JGI IMG/M metagenome (GOLD analysis project Ga0210036, IMG submission 185469) | Groundwater microbial communities from Crystal Geyser aquifers in Utah, USA - Crystal Geyser metaG 2015-15 (SPAdes) (version 2) | ecosystem: Environmental > Aquatic > Deep subsurface >...
ATGTAGCAGTAGTCGCACCGCAGGCAGCAGGCGCGGGTGATCTCGACGGCCAACTTGGTGACAGCCGGGCCGCCGTTGTTGGGTTCGGGGGAGCAGTCGGGGTCGAATCTCATGGCTCACGGAAGAACGCAATGCAAGGCAGTCTGAAGGGCAGGATTCGCTCGGAAGCGCATACAGCTCAGTGCACGCGCACAGCCAGCATGTCGGCCGATTCGTACAGTTGGGTCTCCTTAAGTGGTTGCACCTTCGGTGGCCGGACAGCAGCGGATTCAGACGGCGTCAGGCGCCATTCGATATCGCCCGTGAGCAAGGTGGAAGCCATGGAGGCATCTTCAACCCTGCGGTACGCACCAAGGACGAATTCGTAGCCGGGCTCGATCTTGGCAGAGATCACTGAGATGTGGTCAAAGGCAGGCCGTGGTGCTGGCGGCTCTACCGTGCGGCCTCCCTTGGTGACGCCACCCGAGCTCCAGGCTCGTCGGGACGCACCCGAAGGGACGGTCAGCATCTGCAACGAACCCGAACCGGCGCGTTCCTTCCGCCAACCGCGCTCATAGACCAGGCGTAGACCTCCCTGCCAGTCATTGGGAAGACTGCTGAAAGGGACGTAACCAGAGAGGAGATCACGGTACGTTGACGAGGTATCAAGTCCCTGGAGGGCCAGACAGCGGCGGTCGAGTTCGGCGAACCGCTCGCCGAACTCCTGCATCAGCGAGTCTGCACGCGCCGCCTGTGTGCGGAGTGTAGCAGAGCCGGTAGCCGTTTCATAGGCGGACTGCTCCGCATACGTGATGAACGCGACATCACCCACTTCGCGGACAGCGAGACCCCAGACTTCCTTGATGGCGATCAGCAACAGCTCCGCCGAGAGCTCCTTCGCTGCGATTAGCACCTTTCGGCCGCGAATTCGCGCATCAACCACGTAGGCCTTCCCCGTTAGCTCCGAGAGCGCAGAAGCGACCCGAGTGGCTGTGGCAACCTTACCAGCCTCCCAGGGAAGGGCTCGGCCTGGCGCGGCGACGATGTCCAGAACGCTTCCCTCGAGAACCAGCCAAGCTGCGATTGCCAGCGCACGGGTGGAGGTCCGGGGCTTTCCGCGATGGAGTGCGATGGATCCGCTGGAGAGCCGCTGGCCAGCTTGGCTGGCAAGACTTGCCAGCGCTCCACACACAGGGCCCAATAGGTCGCGAACAATCGGGGGATCATTCATTGGGTGTCAATCGACCCCCTCCGCATGTGGCCGTTGAACGCCCTGAGGCCGCTCGCCCGCCAATCGGTACCACAATCGCAATGGGTAGATGGCCTCAGGACCCGCGAGTCGACCTCGCGGGGACACGAGCCACCGATTCGTCTCCAAAGGTCCGTATTCAGAGAGGTAGTCCGAAAGGCCGCCGACCCCCGTCTCCGCCTCTTTCTCTGGACGCCACACCACCCTCGGTTTGCACATCAAGGAGAGGGCGCGAACCTCCCCTCGCCCCATGAGCTGAGACACGCGGTCTGCTCCGTATAGAGAGGCAAAACACGCAGTGACTTGTTCTCGCGCCCCCCTAGGCAGCGACTCCATGACGAGCGCTTCCTCGCTGCCCAGCACGCGGAGGGAACCAGCCGGCAGCGCGCTCAGCATCGCCTCGAGAGCCTCCAAGTAGCGCAATCGGTGAGCCGACGGCGTGACGGCCGGTAGGCGTTGCAGCCGAGCGGCCGCGTCGTCAGGGCGACGAAGGACCACCATCCCATCCGTGAGTCGCCGCTCGGCCTTCGCAGAAGCCGATATCACACGGAGGACCTCGTCCACTTCCACCTTTCCGCTCAGCTCCACAAAGGGCCGTGCAGGGTCAAACTCGGTGACATCGAGCAAGACTGGCCGCCCGATCTCGTTGGCCACAGCAGTGACGGCGGCGGCGGCACTGGGCGGGTCCTGGGCCGGATCAAAGGCGACTGTGATGCCCGCGAACTCCGCCCCGGATCGCGCGCTACACACCGCACACAGCGCGACAACCACGGCTTGGCATAGACCGTGACTACGGGTCACACGGGTTGGACCGGTCATGGGTGAGCCACCAGTGTCCACGTGCAGGACTCCACCGATCCAGGGCAGTTGTAGTAGGCTTTGCACGTTCTCAGCAAGGGACCGCCCAGACCTTCGTACACGTCCCTCTTGTACTCATACCAGCACCGGAAACTCACCAGGAAATCCCCCTCGGCGCACTGCCCCGGTTGCAGTTCTATGCCGCACCCCACGTGTTGGCATATGGGTGGACCTTCGGCGCACTGACACTCTTGGACTTGGCCCGTCATAGGCGCGATGCATACGTCCACATTGAACTCGATCGGGATGGGACCTGGGCACGCATCGTTGCACACCACAGGCTTCTGGGTAGGAGAGAAGTCGAATGGGTCGCTTACAGGCCCCGGGAGCTGCTGCCCCACTACATAGCATGTCTCCCCCATACCTTGTTCTGCAGAGACTATCGCCAATGCCAATGCGACCCATGCTGTTCGTGTGTGTGTCCGAGTCAGACTCATCATCTACGTTCACCTTCCTTCTTGTATGACGTATAGCGCATCGGCTCCACTGGCAGGGCTTACTGGGCCCATATGGGGTCAGAGCAATTCCCACATGACCTAGTTCCCCCTTTCTCCGTGAGGAGTGGCCGAACCCCCGGATGACAACCGGCTATCCTGTCATTCGTGTCCGCCTTGTCCGGCGCTCCTCCGTGGTCCCTGAACAACTGCCGAGCCACGTGCCACGTCAGTTGCGGCAGCAGTTCCTGGCACATCTGGCACCACCACTGGCGGTAGTCGAGGTCCTCCGTAGCCGCAGCCGTGGAGGCTGTAGCCGCGCCCGCCAAGGCAGTAGCTGCGCCCGCGGAGGGCGTGGAGGCCGCGTCTCGGTCGCTGTCCACGCGCTGGCGCGCGCGGCTACGGTGTTCGAGCGCCATGGCCGGGCAACCGCCGGCGCAGAGGTGGCGCCACTGGCAGTCGGCGCACTCCGGGAGGTTCGATACGTGCGTCTTGTACAACAGCCGGTTGAGCACGAACGACTTGGCGTAGGCCGCCCCCGGGTCGTGCGCCGTGCCCAGGCAGTGACCGTCGCCGCACAGCCCGTAGCAGGGGTGCGCGTTGCCGGTGGAGTCGATGGCGACGGCGGTGCCGAAGGGCATGCCGCAGTACCAGCCGGAGCCGCCGTGCACCAGCCGGTTCACGATCCCGGCTGTCGGCTCCACCCGCTCGAAGGCGGCACCGGAGGCCGCGTGCGCGCGCAGCAGCAAGTCGGCGAAGGCCGTCGGATTGGGTACCTCGGCAACTGGGTCGCTGGGTAACTGGGGGAGGAGCTGGACCGAGGTTGCTGGTGGGAGATCGCGGACCAAGCTGAGCGCCCAGTCTCCGGCTTGCAGGTCCTGTTCCCCCACGCTCAGCCGCACGGTCACAGGAATATCGCGCTTTGCCAGTTCGGCCAGCGTTCGTTGGGCCGGCTCACTGGTCAATACCGGCACCGGCCAGTCGAAGGCGAAGCGCGGGGAGGCGTTTGCCCCTCGGCACTGCTCAACGACCGAGGGGGGAAGCTGGGCCGCTGAGGTGGCCAGCACGTATCCGGGGCTGCGCTTCTTGGCCTTTCCGCAGTGTGCCTCCGCGAAGCTCATCGCCTCGCCCGCAGCCTGCCACCTTGCTTCGTCCTCCCCCAGCCCCAAGAACACGACCTCGCAGGCGCCGTTGGCGCTCATGCCCCGCAACGTCCGAGCAATGGCAGCGTGCGCCACTTCCTGCGGCATGTCGCCGTCGCCGTTGCGGCCCGTCAGGAACAGGTGAAGCGTGCTCCGCTGCTTCGGGGCTGTGAGGTCTTGCTGGGCGGGGATCTCGGGGTGCTCCGGCGAGCCCGCCGGCACGAGAAGGCGATGGGCCTTCAGCGCCTGCAGCAAGGTGTGCTCATCCCCCGCCGGGTCGGGAGACCTGTCGGTCAGGTGAGGGGGACGGTCGGGAGACCCGTCCCCAGCTCCATCCAGAGACCCATTCCCGACTCCGCCCTTCTCCGTGCTCTCAGTGACTCCCTCAGTGACTCCGTGGTTGCCTGCCCTGTCCAAGACGCTCAGCACGAACTCCCGCCCTGCGGCGAAGTACAGCAGCCCGCCCTTGCGCGTGTTGGCCAACACCAACTCCCGCCCGTCATCGAGGCGGAGCAGGTTGTGCGTCAGCTTCAGTTGTCTGTCCGCGGAAGCCATTCGGCGCGTCTCCCCAGTCTCCCGAGCACGACGCATTCTCTCGGGATTGCATTAGTATACGCGACGGGCAGCGCCACGCCAACGTGGAAAACCACGGATTCGACACGTGGTTTTGTGTTGGTTCAGCCTGAATTGGACAAACGCGGTTCTCGCGTTCGTGTGTTGCGTCGCGTTAGGACGGGTTGCGTTTTCTTAGGCATGGGGGTTCTGGAAATCCGTGGCGGGTGTTTGTGAGTCCGGGTTGGGGGAGCCAGAGTGACGGCTCCCCCAGGAGACGGATTTCCGTCACCGAACCGGCTATTCCTGTGGACTCGCAGAGTTCCTTGGGTTACTCGCCAGCAGAGCCTGCTTCCGCCGGCCCAGTGGGCACCCCGCGGCCGGCAACAGGATACTCACCTCCTTCGGCCTCGTCAAGAACGAGTTGGCGGCGAGCGGCGCGACGTTCGCGAGCCGCTGCCAGCTTGCGTTCACGCTCGGCGAAGATGGCTTCGGCGCGACCTTCCAGCTTGTCTCTGGGCGTGACATACCCAAGGGCGCTGTGGAGCCGGACCTCGTTGTGGTGGGTGACGAAGTTGGCGACGATCCGCCGGGCGTCTTCCAGGGAGAGCGGCGTACCCGGACGCAGGCATTCGCCTTTGAGCGTGCCGTGGAAGCGCTCTAACTTGCCGTTGCTCTGCGGGTAGTACGGCGAGGTCTTCACGTGAGTCATGCCGGAGACGCGGATGAACTGCTTGAAGTCCTTGGCGATGAACTGCGGACCGTTGTCCGAGATGATCCGCGGCTGGGCGTCGGGGAACTGCTCCCGAGCGCGCTGCAGGATCGTTTCCACGTCGCGCTCGGTCATGCTCTCCCGGATCTCCCATGGAACTCACTGAGTTCCCGCACGATGGAGCGGCTGTGGCCGTCTAACACGCTGCACAGGTAGTAGAACGTGCGCAAACTCTTCGAGTTTGAGCAGATGTTCAGGTACGACACGTCGATATGCCAGTGCTCGTGGGGGGCGCTGGGCTGCTGGAAGCCAGTGCCTTTGCGCGAGGGCTTGCCGTTCCAGCGCCGGAGCCGCGGGGCGACCGGCGCCGGCCCAGAGACGAGCACAGCCTGCCCGCTCAAGCTCCGCTCAGCAGGAGAGCGCGCCGTAGCGACATCGGTCAAGCTGTCCCTGCTGTACGGTTTGCCTGCGACATGGTGCCCAACCAACGGGCAAGCCGCCACCCATCGCCTGATGCCTCCCGCGCCCTGCTCCTTCACTCCTTCACCCTCTCCCCCGTTCACCCCGTCAGGGGCGAACCGCGGCTCGAAGAGGAGCTGACCGGTCTTCAGCGCACCCAGCACCCGCGTCTGGCCGGAGGGTGACCTCGACGTGGCTCACTGACCGGGCTCGGCAGCGCGGCCATATCGGGACTGAGAGGGAATTCCGGCACTCGGTCGCGAACACATGCTGACGCGCGATCCTGAGGGCCGCAGTCCGCAATCCCAAATCGACTAGGAGTTTTCATGCGACACCCATTCCTCCTCTCCCTTCTCGTAGCGCTTCCCGTCGCCGTCTGCCTTGCCGAACAGGCTGTCCCCACGTTCACGAAGCTCCAACTCACCGACAAGTTCTACTGCGAAGGGGCGGCCTCCGCCGACTTCAACAAGGACGGCAAGCTGGACGTTGTGTCTGGGCCGTTCTGGTACGAGGGACCGGGCTTCCAGACGAAGCACGAGGTGCGACCGGCGCAAGCGTTCGACCCGGCCAACTACTCCGACAACTTCCTCACCTTCACTGGCGACTTCAACGGCGACGGCTGGGCTGACATCTTCTACGCTCCGTTCCCGGGCGAAGCGGGGTTCTGGTACGAAAACCCGGCCGACAAGGAAGCCGCCTGGAAGCAGCACGCGGCGTTTGAGCCGGTGGACAACGAATCGCCGATGATGGGCGACCTCAACGGTGACGGTCGGCCGGACCTGATCTTCAACGCTAACGGGTGCCTGGGCTACGCAACGTATGACCCCGCCAAGCCGGACGAGCCTTGGACCTTCCATCCCGTCACGCCCAAGGCAGACTACCAGCGCTTCACGCACGGGATCGGCTTCGGCGACGTGAACGGCGACGGGCGCAACGACCTGCTCGAAGCCGGCGGCTGGTGGGAGCAGCCTGCCGACGCCAAGCCGGGCGAGCTCTGGACCAAACACCCGTTCCGGTTCGCCGCCGCCGCCTGCCAGATGTACCTGTACGAGGTCGATGGAGACGGTCGGAACGATGTGATCACCGTCTGGCACTGCCACCAATACGGGCTCGTCTGGTGGAAGCAGGTCCCCGACACAGCGGGCGGGATCGGCTGGGAGCAACAGGTGATCCTGGCGCCCCAGCCCGACCTGGCGTCGCCCGCCCTGCGCGTCAGCCAACTGCACGCCATGGAACTGGTCGACATGAACGGCGACGGGCTGAAGGACATCCTGATCGGCAAGCGGTTCTGGTCCCACGGTCCCAAAGGCGACGTGGAGGCAGCGGCCCCCGCCGTCGTGTATTGGTTCGAACTTCGCCGCGACCCCGCCAAGGGCGTCGAGTTCGTCCCCCACCTGATCGACGACAACTCCGGAGTCGGCACCCAAGTCGCCGCTGCAGACCTCAACGGCGACGGTACCCCGGACGTGATCGTCGGCAACAAGAAAGGCACCTTCGTCCACCTGAGCCAGCCGGGGAGGTAGGGAGGGCAATGCGCGCTCGCGCTTTGCCGAGGACGGGAGTGCGTCCGGCCGCTACCGGCTAAGCCGCTACGTACCCGCGTGTTTCGCGTGACCCACCGAGCTGCCAAGGGGTGCCCGCCCGCCGCGGACCTGTAGGGCGAGAAATCCGTTTCCGCCTCCTCGCCGCGTGCTCCGCCGCGGCTGTGGTGAGCGCAAGGCGGAGCGGGAAAGGATTCCTCGCCCTACACAGCCCTACACAGCAAGAGCCGCCAGGCTGGCAGGGACGGAGAGCCTGCCCTACGGACCGAACCAGCTTCCCCGGGTCGCCCACCGCCGGCCGGTTGATGACCGCGGCGGACCTGGAGTATCCTGTGTGTCAGGACGCAGCTCCACGCTCAGAGGTGGGACCAATGCAGCTTGAGGACTACTTCGACTTCCAGGCGCCGAATGACATCCGGATCAAAGGCCACCGGATCGGGATCGAGACGGTGCTGTACGACTACATCCACCGCAGCCGCCAGCCCGAGGAGATCGTGCAGAGCTACCCGACGCTGACCCTTGAGGAAGTGCACGCTACCATCTTGTACTACCTGCACAACAAGGAGCAGGTGGATCGGTACCTTACGGAGTGGCTCGAGTGGGGGCACCGGATGCGCGAGGAGCAGAAGCGGAACCCCACGCCTCTGATGCTCAAGATCCGGCAGATCAAGGCAGAGCAGCTTGCAACGCAGAAGGCTTCTGGTGGACCCCCTGCCCATGGACACGCTCAGGTACTTGGTTGACGAGAACATCGGCCCGATGCTGAAAGACGCGCTCCTGCGCCAGGCACCGGAGTTGACCGTGTGGTGCGTCGGCGACCCGGGCGCGCCGCCTCTGGGAACGGCAGATCCGCAGATTCTGGTGTGGTGTGAGGCGAAGGGGTCTGCCCTCGTCACCAACAATCGGGCCTCCATGCCCGTTCATCTCGCGGCTCACCTCAGGCACGGTGGTCACGTCCTCGGGATCTTCATCCTGAACCCGGGCATGACCGTGGGGCAGACGGTCGAGGAGTTGGTGCTCATTGCAGTGGCCGCTGACCCGGAGCACTACGCGGACCGAGTCAACTATCTGCCGGTGACGTGAATTCTGCCCCCAGTCTGCCGGTCGAAGCGATTCGCCTCCACCTCCACGCTCAATCCTCGCTCCGTCGCGTGCAGCCACACCAGCCCGTACCCCGGGTTGCTCACCCTCAACTGGGAGTCGCAGCGGTTGATCCCGGTGGCGCCTCCACGCGCAGCTCTCGCATCGGCACGAGCTTCACGTTCAGTTCATCCGGCAGCGCGTAGGTGTTCCGTTGTGGATCGCAGAACGGTCCGGGCCAGTCGGCGGCGGAGTTCTCGGCGAGCCGGGTCACGGCAATGCCGTCCCGCACGAGATCGCCGCTCAATGCCATGCCGTGGGCGATGGAGAACGGCGCGCACGAGCTTGCCGGCACGCCGTAGTCGAGCACCTGCTCCAACGCCCCGGTATCGGCGTTGAGGCGAATCATCTTCGCGGTCTTGCCCCACGCCTCCGCCCAGAAGCGGCCGTAGGCGTAGGGCGCGTTGACGATCGCGTCGAAGTCAATGCCGCGCAGGTCGCACTTCCAGGCGACGCTGCCGTCCTTGATCGAGTACGCAGCCACATACTTCCAGTCGTCGCCCTGGTACTTCGCTCCCCAGTGCCCGCCGGAGCCGAGCACAACCTTGCCGTGGGCATAGCTGGGAGTGGACTTCTTCGCCGCCGGGAGACCGGCGCGCTCCCAGACGAGGGTCAACTCGGCGTCGTAGACGCGCAACGCCGAGTTCCACTCCAGCTTCTCCGTCTTCCCATCCTTGTCGACGAAGCTGTACCAGTAGGTGGCGACGTAGTACCCGTGGGCGTCGTTGACCAGCACCGTGTTCCACGAGATGCAGGTGTTGGGGTGCGCCACGTCGACGGACTTCAGCACCTGACCATCGGCGGCGCGGAGCTTCAGCACCTTGCCGTTGTTCTGGTAGAAGACCCAGCCCCGCTGCTGGTCCACGGCCGGCGTGATGCCGCCGGTGCCCGGCGTCCGGACCCACCACACCTCCTCGCCGGTCTCGGCGTCGAGCGCGTGCAGACCGTTCTGGCAGCCGGCGAAGATGAGCTTGGAGCCGTCGTCGCGGACGTAGTAGGAGTGCCCGAAGAAGTACGCCCCCGGCTGGTTCGCCGGGCTGACCCAGACGGTTTGCGCGGTGTCGCGGTCCATGTCCATGGCGACCGAGCGCGCCTCCTTGTACTCGTGGGCAATGACGAGCCACTTCCCGTCGCGCCGCTGGACGACGAGCGGTGTGCTGTCGTAGGTGTCCTTGAACGGGTACGTGCGGAGCTTCTTGAACGTGCGCACGTCGAAGGCAACAACGAAGGGATAGCCCTCGGCCTTCCAGTACTTCGAGCAGCTCTGATCCGCCGTGAAGTACGCGACGCCGTCGACCACCACGCCGCCCTGGGAGAAGTAGTGCAACCCGGAGTCGGAGGCGGACGGGTCCGCGAGGACGGGCTTGGCTTGCGGGTTTTCGTCCTTCGCCTCTGCCGCGGAAGCCTCACCGGCGAACCGCAACCAGGCTACTGCGCAGATGAGGAAAGCGGCGACGAGGAACCGTGCCGCCTCGATGACGCTGTTCATGGGTGGTGGCCTCCAAAGGAATGCCGATACTGTAGCGCAAGTTGGCGCCGCCCACCACCCACGAGACCAAGCAAGCATTCGGCGGCTGAATGTAACCCCTCGCGGAAGGGCGCCACTTGGCGGTGCAGACGGCGCGTACCATCTGTCGAGACCCTACCGTGGAGGATCCGAAAGAAACTGAGGAGACAGCCGCGGGTGAGCGTCTATTCCGTTTCGAGAGGCAGAACGACGTGCGGAAGTCCTTTGGGGACAGTAGGGAAGTGAACTTGGTGTTATACCCGCGACGGTTAGGAACACACCGAAGTGGAAGTTCGCCGAACTTCACCTGCAGCCGTGTGGCGGGCACCGAACAGGTCGTCGTACCCGCAGACGAGTTGGGGCCACGCCGGGCCTTCGGTGTGTTCCTAACCTTCGCGGGTATAGCAGTCCAGTCAGTCGCGTTCTGCCGGATACGACCTCTTGCCGACCGCCTCAAAGGTGCCATGCTGCGCTCATGCCCAACGCTGACGGGTCCCGTCGGTCGAAGGACCCTGGCGGTCATTGGTGCGCTCGCGTTGCTGCGAGCGGCAGGCATGTACCGGGTGGTGGTCGTCGATGGCACCTCCATGACGCCGACGTTCCAGCACGGAGATTCCCTGGTGGTTGGGCGCGCGCCGTTCCACAAGGGCGATGTTGTCGTGGCAACGGTTGCCGATGGCGCGCGCGTCGTGAAGCGCGTCACCTCGGTGGAGGGCGGCTGGGTGCACCTCATGGGCGACAACCCGCTGTCGGACTCCTACACCATCAGAACGCAGGACGTGATGGGACGCCAGTTGCTCCCGGCACTGGCGACGTGGCGGTTCCTCGGTTCGTGGATGTCTGGCATCGACGAGGCGCTGGAAACTCAGGAGTCCCTTTCCGGGATGCCGGCTTTTGACCGAGGCGGCTGGGTGTGGCTCGGCGCCCCGTACCGCAAGGCAAGGAAGCTCATGCCCGGGAGGGCCGTCGGCTGGGCCGGCCAAGACCTGGTGCTCGTCTCGGGTGGGTACTACTGGATCTGCAACGCTGCCACGAAGGAGACCGTCCGCCTCGGTCCTGAGGCGAACAAGCACGTGTGGGCCTTCACCGACGATGTCGTGGCGTTTGAGGACCGCGGCTTCACCTGGAAGGTGGACTCCTCCCTGTCACCCCGGCCGCTGTGGCGCGGGTTCGTGTACGACTGCTCCGGCGGGCGCGTGCGGGGAGTGCGGGTGGGCCGAACCGCCTTGGAGTTTGTGAAGTACGACTCTCGCACGGGGCAAGAGCGAGTGGAGAGCTCCATTCCCCGGCAGGCTGTCCGCGAACGGCAAGAGGTCGACGTGCTTCAGCTTGTTCGGACCGGAGAAGCGATGGTCACGGGCGGGCCCACGTCATTCGACAAGCAGCGGCTGTTTGACGGCCGGGTCGACACGCCTGACTCGCCAGAGCACTACGCGGGCTGGAAGCGCCCACTTGAGGTCACCTTCCG
>Ga0210036_1005458_pt1 | contig 11012 bp, 8 predicted proteins | sample CryGeymeta201515_FD_185469 | JGI IMG/M metagenome (GOLD analysis project Ga0210036, IMG submission 185469) | Groundwater microbial communities from Crystal Geyser aquifers in Utah, USA - Crystal Geyser metaG 2015-15 (SPAdes) (version 2) | ecosystem: Environmental > Aquatic > Deep subsurface >...
ACTAGTACTAGTAGTACTAGTAGTACTAGTACTAGTACTAGTACTAGTACTAGTAGTACTAGTACTAGTAGTACTAGTACTAGTAGTACTAGTAGTAGACTAGCTACCTGGTACTAGTACCATTGCTGCTGCAGACGCATATATCTTCCACCCGGACAGTAAATATGGCTATTGACACTCCAGACCTCAACTTGAGAGTCAATCGTTTTCGCAAGACATACAACCTTCAGTTATTCCTTCAGTAAACCTTTTACCATGGCATTCAAGATACCCATACTACTGAGTATCATTTTTTCTGTTCTTGTTCGTACGGTAACTTCATCCAACCCATTTTCTTCTAATGTGGTTGCATTGACAGCCCAGAACTGGAAAGAGGAGGTTGAGAACTCGCCACACGCCGTCTTCGTGAATATCTGTAGAATTGGCTGAGGATACTGCCAGCTTCCCGCTCCCGAGTTTGAGAAGCTGGCAAAAGCCGTGAAAGGTACCGTAAAGATTGCGTACTGGGACACGGAACAGAAAGGGCGACGGCCAACCCTGTTGGGTGATTTTCAAGGTACCCCTACTCTTCGCCTGTATAAACCAAAAAGGAAACAAAAGCCTGGACGCAACGCCGAAAAAATATTCAATGACTACCAGTATGAGCGAAAGGCTGTGGATATGAAGCGTTTTCTCGATGCCCAAATGCCAGACTTTGTGGAGAAGATCAAAGAGCCAGCAGATTTGGTCAAGTTTGAAGAAAAGGCGAAGCGAAACAACCTTCCTCGCGTCTATTTGTTTTCCTCCAAGCCAAATACTTCGCCATTGACAAAGTATTTGTCGGTGGAGTTTCGGCGACGTCTTTTGTTGGCAGAGATCAAACCAAACAAGAAAAATGAAGCCATATTGAAGCAATTTGGCGTCACAGAATTGCCAGCACTAATTGTTGTACCCCCTTTAAATGAAGGCGAGGAGAGTACCGAACCAGAAGCGATACGATACGACGGAGATGGATTTACGCGCAACAAATTAAACAGCTTTTTGTCGAAGCATGCACTAAAAGATCCGGTATCGGCAGCGAAAAAGAAGGATGAGGCTACTAGTGAGCCACAAGAGTCTCAGACCGAGGAGAGGGAAAACGACAAGAAGAAATCAAAGCAAAAAGTGAGCTCCTCCGAACTTTAGATTTGCTGGCTACAGCGGTGCCATTTCTTCGCAACTTTTTGGGGAAACGTTGACTTGAATGACGGTCCGAGTGCGACTATTGATCAGTGGCTGACACAGCCATGGCCTCGGTTTAACTCTGGACCTGACGAATTGAAAGGGGAAAAACCATGGTCAGCGTGGTTAATCCTACATTGCTTTTGACCCCATGTCTCTTCTTCCAAAAAGCAATAATGGCAACTAGAGCAGATCGTTGCTGTTTTGTTCCTTTCCGAATGCTACAAGCGTCTTCTGCTAGTTGCGAAAGTGGCCGGCACAATTTTTAAATAGTACAGTTGGATGCAGTAGTAGTAGCAAAAAACGTATTAGCAACAATTGTGGAAATCGTAAAATCTAATACAGTAATAGACCAGAATGAGCCAATGCCATGGCCTGTGATTGAGCCCTGGCTCCGCCTGTGGAGTTCTAGGTGATGGAAAGACACGCGGAGACACTGCAATATTAGGGCAGCAAGGCCATACTTCTAACTACTACAGTAGGTCTAGCTCTATGAGTGATGAGTGCTTCTCGGACCATTCTCAGAACCAGGAAATCAAATACTGACGACCGACAGACGATGATGTGATACGGGTAGCGACCTCCACAAAAATAAAAAAATAAAGAAGTAGACTATAGACTAATAGATGGGTCCGAGAATTATTATTATTGGAAACTGGAAACCGAAGGCAAAAAACCAAAGTAGTTGACAGTTTTTAAAAAGTCAATTCGATCAACAATTTTCAATTAAATCCATTTTCATTTGATCAGAAACGTTAGCAGCGATGGGAGGAACAAAAAAAGGAAAAAGTTCCAAAATCACGGCCCATTCGGTCAAGCCCAAAGGAAAACATGGAGGTTCCGAGGCCGAAACCAAGAAAGAGACCAGCAAAAGTAGTAGGAATCTTAACGGTCTCGACGAAATTGAAGATCTTTTCGCGTGCAAAAAACAACAACAGAAGGATACCGACGAGAAAATTAAGAAACAGAAAGCGGAGAATAAACAAAAGCGAAAGGCTGCAGCTGCAACAAAGGAGGTTTCTCCTACTACTACGGATTCAATAAAAAAGGGACAGTGGGTAGATGATGGACTGGGTGGAAAGTACAATTCGGAAGGTTATACGGGAAGGGTGGAAGATGGGATGAAAATCTTCAAGACGCATTTGTTGCAATCAGCTGAGAGTGGAAAGACGCCTGATTGTCCGTTTGACTGCAAATGTTGTTTTATATGACAATCAAAACTCCTACTTATGGAAGCATTTTAGCCTGCCATTGTTCAAAAAGTGTATGCCTTCACTTTCTTCAACGAAGGCGGTCAAAAAAGAAATTTACAATGACAAGCAAAGCTCACCGATACAACCAAACTAAATGGGCAATGCGCTCTATTCAATACACTAAAATATATATTTTGAAAAGTACTACAATTACAGCCTCTGTATACCGCACACTAGCAAAAATGAATCCCCGCATCGTTGAACTCGGCCAGTAATTGCAAAAAGTCATCAAGATCCATTTTGGAAGCTCGTCGACCAGCCCAAGTTTCCGACGTCAAGATCTCTTCCAGAATTTCTTTAATCGTCTTTTCATTATTCTTGTCACCATCGTCGTCCATTTTGTTGTCGTCCATCTTCGTTTGCTGCAAGGCCTGATGAGTTTTTCGGTTGCTTTCTAGGAGTGTCATGGTTGACTTTGTCATGAGAACAGACCGCAGTGTTTTGTTTTTACGATTGAACAAGAGTCGGATCTAGTAGGAAAGGAGCAGTACAAAAATGCAGGGATGAATATTCGCAATGACAAAGAAAAAGCGGATTTTACGTACAGCAAGCAATCCAACACACACAACACACAAGGAAGGCACGTACCATTCCATCCCATTCCACAAAATTTACTGGTGGAGGAGGTTGCTTGCATTGGATGCGAACAACTCTCGATTCAACCTTGGGAGGAGGACGAAAATTGTTGCGTCCCACTTTAAGCAATTGATCCACCTTGGCTAGCAGTTGTGTATTGACAGACAAACGACAATACAAGGCTTCTCCAGGCCGAGCTGTCAATCGCAGCGCAAATTCCTCTTGAAACATCAGCACGGCACATCGAAAGTGGTAATGCTGCAGTAATTTAAAGACCAGGGCACTTGAGATTTGGTAGGGTACGTTTGCCACACAAACATCGAATTTGGGCCATTTTGTTTGAATGGCATCACCTTGAATAATCTGAAGCTTGTTGCGCAGAGGCGTTCCTTCGACACGTTTGTTAAGTTCGCGGACCATACGAGGATCATATTCCAGAGCCAAGACCTGCCGGGATCGTTCGAGAAGTGGCAGCGTCATGTTTCCAGTTCCCGGACCAATTTCCAAGCAAACATCTGTCGACTTGACACCCGATTTATCAACAATGGCGTGAATGATGGCAGGATTCTTGAGAAAATGCTGTCCCAGGGACGTGTTCGGGGTAATTAAATTGTTGTGCTTGGGGGTGGAAGAAGGTTTTCCTCGAGCTGCCGAAGATTGACCAAACGCACTACTGGAGGCAGAGGCAATTGCAGCGTGAGACGACGAGCGTTTCTTGGAAGTTTTCGGCATGTTGCTGCGGCTGAGCTTCTACTAGCTAAAGGTGTTGCCGTTATTCGCTTGTGATTTTTTTCTCTGGACAACCCTTGTTGAACAATTTTTTGGAGAAAAAAACGAAATGCTATTTTTTTCTCGTAATAAAATCAATGGATGGAGGCCGTCACTGTAAATGGTGCCTGGGTGGATATACCCAATCAAAGAAAGCAGGAAGATTCGATGACAACTTTTAGGGTCATTGCATGAGCAAGCAATGACTCTTCTTCATCTTGGCATCCTCCCCCGAGTAAAAAAATAATGAAGTCGAACACAACTGGGGCGATCACGATTACGACTGGACAAAGGATTTTCCCTCATCAGCCAAACAACATCACGAAGCACGCGATACATCGTTAGGGAATGTCTAAATTGGTGAACAAAGTTTCCCGCTTTCTGGGTAAAGGAGAAAAAAAAGAACGAGTAAGTAGTACAGTATGAACTTCGTTAATTTGTTGTTGACCCGAGGACGACGGGAGAAATCGCCATGGAGGAGATGAGCAGGAGAAATCTCTTGTTTTCATTGAAATCGTTTTTGGGGGGCGTGAAGGGCTGCCTCGGCCTCCGGCAAGTCCCGCCCGCCCATGTCTTCTTGGACTATCAAGAATTGTACTATTTCTCTGTGACCATACTGGTAGTTTAACGTCTTCGAACTACGCTTAATTTTGGCATCGTTTCCAATATATCTTTGAATACCTCCTCAGTACACTGTTGCTGATATTATTTTTGGTATTATCTCTTTTTATTTTCCATGCTCTGAAATATTTAGGAAGGCATAGCCGACGACTTTTTTGGGGACACCAGTGCCCAATTATCGGCCAGTGATAGTGAGCGCCGCACGTCTTCCACGCAGGCAAAGCCGGCATCCAAACAGCAGTCGAGTACTACGGGTACCAAGCCCCAGGCATTAAAAGACCAATCTTCCAAGGATAACAAGTCACAAAGGAGATCCAGCGCTAGCACACCCAAAGCAGGTGCCACAAAAGTCAGCAGCTCTCGAGAAAGCAGCAATAATAATAATAAGGAAGGATCTGCTACAGTATCCTCGGCCTCTGGAATTAAGCCATCTCAAGTTAAGAAGGCCACTAGAAAGTCATCGACTCCCTACGTGCCTCCTGCTCCCATCACAGCCATCGTCTCGGAAGGGTCAGCTGAAGCCACGAAGGAGGTAACCTCGACTCGAAGCGGTAACGCAGCTCCGGCCTCCAAGACTAACACTCAATCTTCCGAAGGAAAAGCCGATCGCAGATCTAGCAGCTCCGGTGAAAAGGCCCGCAGAACCTCTACTTCCAAGCAGAATCCTAGCAGCAGTACTGACAAGGCCCCCGCTACTACTACTAGCAGCAAAACTACGAAAAAGGAAACTTCGACCACAGAAACAGAGAAAGTTAAGACAGATCCCACCATGTCTTCTTCCGAAAAAGATAGAAAGAAAGATAAGGAGCGGAAGGAAAGAAAGTCCAGGAAGTCATCCAAGGTTTCGTCATCGAAACCATCTGGGCAGAAATTCGCTGATCTCGATACTCCAGAGCCGAGTTCGGCCAGTGGTATGCGATTTGATGAGTTGTATCGATTGAAAGGAGTGGTACGTTGTTGGAGATGATCGTTGTTGTATGGACTGGGACTGATCTGGCCTTCATTGAAGCGAGGCTGTATGTAGATATCTTTGCACACTGCGCGTGTAGAAAGTAGAATATCATCTCTCGCCTCCATATGATCGTCTCTCACCCAACTTGCTCTTTTCTTAACTTGACTTGGATGTTGCTACACCGCAGCTAGGAACTGGAGCATTCTCAACAGTCCGAGAGGGATTTCACAGGTCGAATGCCAAGTCTTCATATGCAGTCAAATGTGTAAATCGAAAGAAGTTGTCAGAAGAAGATGAGGCCGCTTTATTGGATGAGGTAGCCATTTTGAGAGCTATGAAGCATGTGCATATTATTCGTCTATATGACTTCTTTTCCGAACCATCCACTTACTACCTAGTCATGGAACGGATGCGTGGAGGCGAACTCTTTGATCGTATTGTCGCCAAGGCATACTACAACGAAAAAGAGGCACGTGATACATGTAAGATTGTACTGGAAGCCGTTGAGCATTGCCACAAACACAACGTTGCGCATCGAGACTTGAAACCCGAAAATTTGCTTCTCCTTTCAGAGGATGACGATTCAGCTGTCAAGATTGCCGACTTTGGCTTCGCCAAGATTGTCAAAGAGCCTAATTCTTTAACAACGCAATGCGGCACGCCCGGCTACGTTGCGCCCGAAATCCTTGAAGGGAACGCCTATGACGAGCGAGCAGATATGTGGAGTGTCGGCGTGATTCTCTACATTCTTTTGGGTGGATATCCACCGTTTATTGAAAGCACCCAGCGTGATCTCTTCCGAAAAATCCGAAAGGGAGAGTACGAGTTTCATGAAGAATATTGGGGAACTGTAAGCACGGAAGCGAAGGATCTCATTTCGAGCCTGCTTACCGTCGATCCTGGCAAGCGACTAAGTGCAAGAGAAGGCTTGCACAATTCATGGATCACTGGAGACGATGCTGATCTAGCTGGCAGAGATTTGGGCCAGAATCTTGAAAAGTTCAAGGCATTCAATGCCCGACGTAAATTCAAGGCTGTGGTGCAGACAATTATGGCCGTGAACAAGCTCAATTTCATGGGAAACGCACTGAACTTGGAAGTTTTGGAGGATAATCAGAAGTAATTCTTTCTCACTGACCGGTCCTTTTATTGATTATGATGTTGAATTGTCTATCAAGAAAGGCAATCAGCACCCCATGTAAATTGATGTTGGATAAACACCTAGAGAAAATGTATCCTCTATTTTTACTACTCGTAGCTGTCCTACTACTTCCATTGCTCCTTGCAGGGACTTCCTTGGAGAAACCAGAAACCTTTCTGTAGTTTACGCATAGGGTGGCTCTCCTTGTTTACCCGCTGCGTGGGGATTAGAGCAAAGGATATGGTGCCTGACTCCTGTTGGAGCTTGCATGCAGGTTTTGTAGGAACTCCGTGACGAGAGAGAGACAGTTCTTGATTTTTGAGAATTCTCAATCATTGCCAAGGCACCCACCCGGGCAAAGTAAGTGCTGTGCTCATTCATTTTTTATCGATTTTCCATCAATTATTATTACTATTACTTTATTACGTTATTATTATTTTTTCTCCTTGCTCTCACTCATTCAAGTACTCGAGTAAGAAATAATATTAACAAGCACCTACCGCGAACATGGTACTGAGTGAGCAAGCAGCAAGGAGATGGTACGTGGCCGGTCAAGAAAGTGGGCAGAGTTTGTTTTTGCTGTGAACCGGAAAAGAATAAATGCATCTTGTTGTTGTTCGACCGGTCGGCCCAAATCCGTCTAACTTAAATCTATCATTTTTAGGAAGCTTGCAACCTATGCTGTAACGGCTGCCACCTTTTGGCATTTCGTATTTATTGAAGAATATACAATCCCTGGATACCACGGAAAGCATGTTTTTACAGATATCCAAAAAGCATACCGCGATTGTGTGAATCGAATAGTGTGGGGGAAACATGGCCTCCCGCCACCCTCCACTGAATCCAAGATTGCAGAGAGAGTTGGAAAGAACGAGTAATTCTCCACCGCATTTCTTCGCATCTAGTGTTTGAATCGACAGCTCCCCTGGGTAACAAAGGCAATTTGATGATGCAATTGTGGCGTGTGAGGTACCTTCCGGTATGTACTTATTGGAACTGGAGACTTTAATTTGAAGTGATTTCCTACGTTCTAATGAATCACACAAGCCACCGAGATTAATAAAAAAATACATGCATCTATTTATCTATCTAATGTGCCTATTGTTGGGCTGTATGATTCTACAATAGCGATGCCACCAGATGATTTGCAATCATTAAGAGGTTGCACCGTATCCTTTTTGGTCTTCTCCGGACCTACTAGATTTGATCGACGAATCCAGGAGCTCTTCGGCCTCATCCGTTGTCACTTTTGTCCGTTTCTTCTTTTTGATCATCTGGGTAAGCAAAAGAGCCGAAGGAAGTTCGACGACTAGAGCCGCAATCAGTGCAAATGCAAAGCTTACACAGCACACACTCGTAAATGACATGCCGAATGTTGCCAGGCTGTAGACACTTTTCTCGCGCATTCCAAGCAACCAAACAAAAATCACAATTGGATGTATCAAGTAGGTACCAAAAGAAAGCTGAGACAGCGGTGCCCAAACATGCCATGACAGGAATCGATTCAACCATCCGCCTTTCCCATCCAAACACAGGGTCATGACGATCCCGATGCTGCATGACCAAATTGCTCTACTAGTTGCAGTGTACAAAAATGTAGATGTAGGGCTCCACAAAGAACCACAATCATCCTTAATTGGATACTCCGTGTACTGACAAGGCCTACGTGCATATGCTCCAGTGACTGTGCAAAAAGTCATGCTTCCTAGAGCCAAAACAGAGCCCCACAGCAGCGCCTGGTGCTTCCACGTGCTGCTTGTCGCCGGTCTTGAAGCCCCGATGGAGTTTTCTCTTGTTAGTTGCGCCATCGCAACATACATGCCCGCAAAATAGGCCTGACCTCGGACGTGAGGCTTTGCGTATGCTTCCACATCGAATTTCGCCACTGCCAAGCCATCAAACGTATTGATGCTCCACTGACGAATGTAGGCCAAGTAGGCTGTCAGCAAGACACTCGTAGTCCATAAAAGCATTGTAAGTCCCATTCCCAATTTTGGATTTTTCAGAAAGGCAAACAGCGTTACCGGTAATCCAAAGAGGACAAAGAGTTGCATGTCCACAGCCAAGTACCAAGAATGGTAAAAACATGTCTCGGTATTAGACTTTTCGAAAGGGACAAAGTTGTTGATGAACAATAGATTGGTCCAGCCATAGTCTCGACATGGTTGCAAGAGAGAATCCCATTGGTACCAAAAGGGACCACCGCCGTCATTGTCCTCGCCAACCAAATACATATGAGGGGCCACTTGGGTAAAGAAGCCCAAGCATAAGAGATACATAGGCAAGATTCGGAGAAGCCGCAGTCCAATTAATTGAAAGTAGGTCGTCATCTTGCTTTTATGATTTGCAAGTAGAGTGGGAGCTTTTCGGGCAATAACGAAAACTAGCAAGTATCCGCTAATCACTAAAAAGGTATCGACGGCAAATCTTGACGCAAATATCAATTGCCCGAAAAAAGTCGTTGTTAGGCCCGAAGGTGGCAAAAAGTCGACAGGATTTTGATATCCGCCGCCTGTACTGGATTGAATAGCCATGACATGACCCAGAATCACCCACAAAATGCTCCAAACACGAAGTCCATCCAAACAGGCAGTGGCTTCGTGACGTGCTGTACAAAGCGTGTGCCAATGCTTTGACACGTTCCAGGCGGACATCAAAGAGGTGTCATGCGTTTTTCTGTTATCCTGATGTACTTCGGAATTATCGTTCGGTGCGTCTTGATCAAATTCAGCCAGGTTCGAAGGAGATGACGAAAGTGAGTCGATCGACCCAGACGATTGATCCTGAGTTGGATATGTTGGCGTAAGGGGAGATGAAACACCAGACCATGATTTGATAGTAGCTTTTGGATTTGTTGGTAGAAATTCTTGAGTACCGGTGCCCATACCATTCTGGTCTGCTTCGATGAAAATTCTTTTTTCTTTCTTAACGTTGTTTTCATTGCTAGCTCCAAAGGTCCCTCGAAGGGTGCATATAATAAGTCCCGCACAAACAAGGAAATAGGGTATTCCGAATGGAAATGCTTCAAAGGGAACCTGGTAGTTGCCACAGGTCCAGCCTGTCTGTAAGAATTCGTTCAACTTGGAGATACGTGTATTGAGCGTAATGTATTCTTCGGCGAGAGCTCTTTGTTGTTCGGGGCTAGAATGCCACCAAACACGTTCATCGTTGATTTCCTTGTTGGCTGTATTGTATTTCTTTCGTTCATCGAAAGATTCGGAGCGTTCGGGATGTTCGACGAATTCCAATACACCATCGTCGTCCTCTAAATTGTCGACCAAAGAAAGCACGTCATGGGCAGCCAAATTTAAGGACGCTGGAAAATCTCTGGCAGCTAAATCTGCTGCATGGCATTCGTAGGGCACACAAACACTGGCAAATGTTATCGAGTCACGACGCGTGCCTGCTCCTGCCAGACAAGACTGCAGGGGACACTCGGCAATATTTCCCAACCCACCGCCCGCGTAGAGCCAGGGCTGTGCCAAGACTGACTGTATGCCGGTAGGATGAGAACAAGATTCTGTTGCCACCGCCAGAATGGATGGATGAGCAAAAAAATCTCGCAAAGCCTTCACACAACGAGATGACGTCAAAACGGGTGGCTCCGAATAAAGAGAGGTGGACCAATAGTTGTCATTTTCTGCATCACTCAAATCCAATCGACGACTTTTAAATTGCATTTGATTGCTGCGAAGTCGGGATGATCGAAAAGCGCGATTGTCGTGCTGATCTGCACGTACTTCTTTGCTAGTTGCACTTCCTTGACTGGTTGGATTAGCTGCCACAGAATTTGTCGATCTCATGAAATTCTTCAACTTGCCTTCAACAGGTCTGGTATAAAAGTATTTTGTCCCAGGTTCGTCTACTTCTTCTCTTGTTTACGAAAAAGTACTAGTAGTACTAAATGCAATCTTGATTGCTTTGCGAACGAACAAGCTAGCTAGTGTGGTAGCAGTCAGGATTGTCCTTTACTCAGGGGTTGATTTATCGTTTTTATCCATCCATTTCTTTCTATTATTTTCTCCCATTTGCTCGTCGCTTCTTGTATCTCGCTCGTGAGTACTGGTACTGCTAACAAAACTCAGTAATAGACTACTACTGCCTACCTACCCTGGTACAGTAGCTAAAACTACTAGTAGTTGTCTACTACTACTGTAGCTAGTAGTAGTACGTAGTGGTACTCCGAATACAACACTTTCGTATGCATAGCTAGCAGTAGCAAGAATAGTAGTACCAATAAGTACGTAGTAGGTACTCTCCAGCAATTAATGCATTAAGGTTGAAGCTAGAGAAACTTTTTCTCGAAATCGGATTGGTACCGTAGGGCTATATATTTCTCGAAGTTGGGCGTTAGGGCTAAAGTTAAACGAACCATTTTCTGTCGAGCGAACGCTACCGCGTTCTCTCGACTATGCCAGCTCTCTAGGGCTACGTTTGGCTAGGTAGGGTGGTTTGGAGAAACTCGGCAATTTACTAGGGCCGACCTTTTCTCCGTTCCGAG
>Ga0210036_1005461_pt1 | contig 11011 bp, 8 predicted proteins | sample CryGeymeta201515_FD_185469 | JGI IMG/M metagenome (GOLD analysis project Ga0210036, IMG submission 185469) | Groundwater microbial communities from Crystal Geyser aquifers in Utah, USA - Crystal Geyser metaG 2015-15 (SPAdes) (version 2) | ecosystem: Environmental > Aquatic > Deep subsurface >...
AAACCCCGGGTGCGTGTCACCCAATTTAAATAGTAGATCCTATCCTCCTCCATGGAGGGTGTGGTCCGGTTGTGATCAACTATGTCACCCTTCGGGGTGCCAATGGTTGCCTTCGGGTGGCCTTGGTGCCCTGCGGGCGCCATAGTTGTGATCCCCGTAAATTAGATGTTCAATTTTTTTTTACTAGTCTAATACTTTGATTGTTGCTGTCATGACATTGCCGGTATTTTTTTCACGAAATGAGTAGTACTGCACAACAGGGATCACAAAACTAATACATAAAAAAATATGCCAGCTAGCTTGAAACTTAACGTTGGCATATTTAGTATTCCAGTAAGCTTGATTCCTGTCCCATTTTTGCCACTAAATGCTATAAAGTATTGTAGCTGCATTTGCTAGATTTTTTTTGAAAATGAAGCTTCGTACAGCAAAGTTCCTCATGAAACCGACATGCCTCTGTTGCGGCTGGCAATCACGTCTGCGGATTTCGTGCGACCGTGGCTGGTAGCAGACACAGATTTGCGATCCATGACGTAATTGGCCATCAAACAGCAGCAATCATCCTCGACCTTAATGGAGGCTAGACTACTGCGCTTGTAAAAGGCAGCATCCATATGAGTACCATTGGCTGACACTCCCTTGGGTAGTCCAATTCTGGCGTCATCCAAAGGATTCTCCCTCATTTGCTTCATACCACCTTCATCCGCCATGAGGGTCATAACAAATCTCTTGGGACGGAAGGAACGAATGACATTGCTCACCAACGATTTATAAGAGGTCAACTTTTGGTTGGTCTCGAAGGAGGCATAGGATGATCCAGCCTCGGGAGTAATGTGCATGGTCGAATAGGAACGGAAAAGGATGGCATTCATGGAGTATCCGCATGGCTCAAAGGCTCGAGCATCAATTACGGACCCGGGACAAAGTTTGTCGATACCAGCGTCACTGGTTTGCGCACTGCTGATTCGCTTGACCTCATCTGCCTTGGACTCACTTTCGACATTGTTTTCGTATGCATCGTAGTAAAAGATCTTGGCAACTTCCTCGTCAATGTCAAACATCATAATGTTGAGCACACGGTCGTTATCCTCTTGGATGCCACCAGATCGAATGGTCTGATCAGCGACGAAGACAAACCAGTGATCATCTGTCACGGGTCCGAGAGTGTAACCATCTCCGTCAAGTCGCTTGCACAAGGACTTGTGACTGTAGAGGTAGTCCAATTCCTGGTGGAAGGATTGATGAGGAAATGCTTGATCTCCAGGAAAATTGAAATTCTTACGACTGTATCCGACCCAGTCAATTTCCAAGCCAAGCTTTCGTCCAAGTTCAATAAGCGTTCCAATGCACCGAAGCAGGGTTGTGGTTCCACAAGTTTTGAGGACCAAAAGGTAGGGATAAATGAATAGCGAAGACTCCGACAGGACATAGGCATCCAAATATTGGTTAGAAACAGAGGAAAGAATGGTGCAACGAGCGCGGGAGCAAATGCGGTCCAAGTCGTTGCGTGCTAGTTTGCGAAGGCCAACACGCTTGGCGATGACTTCTCCACCCTCCGACGCAACCTGTGCAAGAGAAATCTCTCCGACACTACTAATGTTTTCTTCCCGGTTAATGTGCCGAAAGCAAACTTCGAGGGTTTTTTCGGGACCCTCGAAGACTCCCGTGTAATCGCGATCAACACTCAATTCACCCGAGTGTTCATCATCGGAAAAAACATGAGGAGGTGAATCAGATCGCAGTCCACGGACTTCCTCGGGAACACCATTGCTGGACTCAGTATCAGAATTGGTTGGTGACATGGTAGGAGACATTTATCTGCTGTTGTTTTGTTTGTTATAATAACTTTTAAATCAAGTCAGGAAATGGATTCCAAAATGGATGGAAAGGCCAATGGGCTTGGAAAGATAAACACCAAAGAGGGGACGCAGGAAGAGCAGTCGTTGTGCTGTAGGAGTAAGTTGGCAATGGACGCAATGTTTGTCGATCGGATAAGAATCATAGAAAGAAAAGGAGAAAACAAGGCGGGTCAGCAAACCGAGTGTGCAGAGATAAATGTCAGCTGATTTCTGGCTGGCAAATCCGTGGCTGGTGTGAATGTGGAGAATACTATGCTCTATGCTTTGCTGCACTATTATTGTTGATTAGCCTTAAGGCTGTGCCAAAAACCTGCACCGCAGATAGATAATGGAAACAACTTGGTGCACAAAGCAATCTACTAGTTGACAAGTTTTGGAAGTACATTCTCCCTTAAAAGTCGGATTCGCACTTCCAGCATTTTCGTTTACGACCAACCGTTGAATTTGCCTCGCCAACTGAAATTCAATGGACGCGAACAATCGGAGCCCACAACTTCTTGCCATCTAGCTAGCCAGCCAGCCAAATTAACCAAACAATAATACTAATATACACATCTATTCTTAACTTACAGGCATGCAGATAGATAATTGGAGCAACCTACTGTATATTGGTAGAGGTGCGACTTCAAATTAATTTTTTAGTAATTGTGTTGAAATTAGTTGGTTGTTGCAGTTTCAAATAATAAATTCAGAAAGAGAAGGGAATGGTAGGTGACTGAAGAGTTGACTACTAGTACTACTACTGAGTACCTGGTACCAGTACGACTGGTCTACGGGCCGGGCCTTCTTGTCCCTCTTTGACTCTAACAATTTTGCCATGCTTGGCATTGGTTGGCCGCGCGCGTAGGAGCTCTTTGATTGGTGTAGACAAAGCTATTTTTGTCCGGGTGGGTTCGAACCCGGGTAGATGAGTCCCAAAATCAGAATTGTTTGCACGTGCGACCGACGGAGGAAGGTACCCTGGTACTCTACTACTAGTAGACGATAGTACTCTAGTAGTCTAGCTAGTCCATGAAATTCTTCGCGTTTCCATTGCCACGAAGGTGTGGTGGGTGAGTCATCATACCTGGTCTCTCGCTCCAGTCATCAAGTTTGCGGAAAAGAGTAGTTTTTCGTTAGCGAGACATCCAGAACAAGTCGAAGAGCGCCACGCGGACAATGCCAAAGGTAAGTAGGAGTGGTACGAGGGGGGGTTAAAGAAAGTACGGATTGTGGCATATGGCGAAGTGCAATGAGGTCCTATCGTATCGCTGTGATAGCGGCGGCACTCTCACGGTCCGAGAGGACTGTCGCCCGTGAAGAGCCTACCTACTAGTCATAATTATGGAAATTGTAATGCATTCTTTCAGTAGGTTCTTTGCTCCCGATAGAAAGGGGCTGCGGCAATCTCGTAAATTGCACCTAAGGCTCAGCAGAGAGGACTTGTTCTTTAGATTGAAAACAGGCTCGACGCCAAACTACGGGAGACTAAACTGCTATGCACCTTCAACATCGAAAATACCACTGCATTGGGAGTACTGTACCATAGTCTACGGAGTTGAAATACCTGATGACGTAGTCTAGTACATCCAAGTTCCAATTTTCACTGTTGCCAAAGTAGACTACCAGGTACTAGCTACTGAGTAGCTAGTTTTTAACTCGAGGACGCTCTCAATCAAGAATGCTCTGTTGTCACCAATCGAGGGATATCCCTACCCCGGGATTTCCAAAACTGCCCCGGGATGGGGAAAAACACAATCCCGGGGTTGTTTTTGGAAGTAGCATTTGTTGGGCTTGAGTAATATGAACCGTTATTTTTAACAGCATGTGATCTAATTACTATCTCAGTGCAATTTTATTAAATAATGGCCCATTGGCTGCCAATAAAAATAAAATGGCCAAGCACTTTTAAGCTAGCATTTAACAGGTAGCTGCTGAACCACTTTAATTTAATTCATTACTATGCGAATAAACGTATTCGTGTATTCATGTATTTGTGTATTCGTGTATTCGTGTATTCGTGTATTCGTCTATTCGTCTATTAGTGTATTCGTGTATTAAAATAAAATGGTCAAGCCCTTTTAAGCTAGCATTTAACAGGTAGCTGCTGAACCCCTTTAATTTAATTCCAATAAACCTATTTATTCGATTATTCTAGTGTACTGTTTTACCTACTGTAAACTTATTCTCAATCGTCTGTATTAAAATAAAATGGTCAAGCCCTTTTAAGCTAGCATTTAACAGGTAGCTGCTGAACCGCTTTAATTTAATTCATTATTCCAATAAACGTATTCGTTTGAGTATTCGTTTGTGTATTAAAATAAGAAAATGGTCAAGCCCTTTTAAGCTAGTATTTAACAGGTAGCTGCTGAACCACTTTAATTTAATTTTTCATCTAAATACAATGTAACATTAAACTATTCATTCTGAATATAAGCATAAAATACATCCCGTGATTTTTCAATATCCCTGAATTGGTGATCACTAAATCAGTCAAACAAGCCCGGGATATGGATATCCCGGAAAATTGGATACACAGCCCCGGGATTTTTCCATATCCCGGGAATGGTGATAACATATTTTTTCTGGACAGTAGTTTTGGTCTCTCCGTCGACGGTGTTTTTGGAATTTTATCCAAGCGTGACAAATTTGGCGCCGACTACTTTTTTCGTGATACAAAAATAAAAATTTAATTCTAACAAAAGAAGCAACTTCTCGAGCATCACACGAGGACTCGCAGACAATTATTTACTTTTTCATTATTTGTTATCGTTCCTTCTCAAAGAAAATACATATTCTGGAGTAGCAAGCCACAGACAGTACGTCTGTGCATGAATGATAAAAAGAGTGAGTACTCACAACATCATAGAAACTTTCAGCAAAAGTAAAAATAATAATGAAGTCTGCTTTCCATTCTTGGACGTTGGCCCTTGCGCTGTTGATCGCGCTTTTGTTATCTGTTTGCGCTTTGGAAGGAGCCGCTGCCCAAACTGAAAGAGCAGCAGAGAAGTATTCTGCAACTCGAACACAAAAAGCCGCCCTGAGAGGCGTCAAGAAGACATTCAGACAACGAAATCCACTCCTGAAGGAGCCACTTTCTGGCGACGAGGTACCAAGCCGCCGCGACCGCCAACGACAACAAGAACGACGACGACAACTCCAAGAGGAACCTGAAATTGACTACGTTGGTAACAATCTGAACCAAGAGTTGGGTCTCTGCCAGGGAGACTGTGACTCTGACGATGGCTGCGAAGGTTCTCTCGTGTGCTTTCAACGGGACCCCGGTGATGCCGGTAAGTAGTTTTTTCGCGTGTTTTTGTTAGGAAACTCGAGTCTTTCATTGGAACTTGGTTTTGGCTCTTCGAATTTCTTTGCCACCTTGACTCGACCGCATTCCAAAAGGTTCTTGTTGCTCAACTCTCTTTTTGTCTTCTTTTCCCTTATTATTCATACTTTCGCAGTACCTGGATGCAGCGGGGGCGAGGACGATGACAGTAATTCAGATTATTGCATTTCGGTTGCCACATCTGAGCCCACCTTGTTTCCCACTACTCAACAGCCGACCGTTTCACCTACGCCAAATCCGCGCTTGCAGATTATGTCCAATAATCCTGACTGGAATGGCGGAAAGCTAGGCTTTTGTCAGGGATTTTGTGACACAGACAGCGACTGCCTAGATGGTTTGGTCTGCATTGAAAAGCCCGCGGATACCAACCAGATCCAGAATTGCGTATTAGATGAACTGTTGGACGCTAACCTTTCACTTATCCCAATGCCATCGATTGCTACCAACACGACCACAAACCTCACAACTATCCCGGAGGAGGAGGAGGACGAGGACGAGGAAGAGGAGGAAGTAGGAGGAAGTTTCACTGGTACCCTCGTTGTAGCATTGGACGGTGATAACACCGAATCTGTGTCGACCAATACCACGACTGCCGTATCGCGTCAAGGTGTGACAGATTCTGTTAGCGCGGTGCGTTTCTGTGCCAATCCTCCAACGCCGTCACCCACCCTTTCGCCCACCACGGCCACTCCTACGACGGCAACTCCAACTTCCTTGCCAACGAATCGTCCAACTCCCGGACCAACTCCCTGGCCGACACCTGGACAACTGGCTCCCCTCCGAGCAACTTTTGTTGGAAACCCAGCGCCGGACGTCCTTCAACGGTGTCAGGCAGATTGTGACAACGATGGTGATTGTGCCGAGGGACTTAGTTGCTACAATCGCGGGTCAGGCGAATCCATCCCTGGCTGTTTCTTTGATGAACTCAGCACTCTAACTATCGAAGATGACTCTGATTATTGCGTCGCTTCGAAACCTCAGTTTCGTCTGAGATTATACTGGGAAGAAGGTAAGATGTCGCGTTGTAGCTTGCTTTTTCATCGTCTTTACTTTTGAAGTCTCGAAACGGCATTGCTCATTGTCCAATCCTTCTTCTTTCTCCGCCCGCCCGAAAAGGTTATTATTGGCAAGAAGAGACGAAGGAATGGTTCTATTGCATGTCCCATGGATGGGGTCGAGAAAACGACCTCAGTTGCTGGGATGGTAATCCCCGACGACGATTGCACGAAGAAGAACACGACTATTTTCACCGAATGCTAAAAAATGACAACAAAGCTGACGATGACAAGGTAGACGATACCAGGGCCGACGACAAGGATAATACTGACGACAAAGTGGACGACGAGAAAGAAGAGGAGGTGGTCGAAGAAAGTTGTGACATTAGTGAATGGTGCCACTATGGCGAGGAACAGCGTCCATGCGATCCGGATCGAATCTACCTTGATACCTGCAGTGATTCTGATTCCAAGCAACGATTTGAGTTTGATTATCTCCCATCTGGAGAGATAATGATCCGTGCTGTGAGTAGAAACAAGTGCCTAAAAGGAGGGCGACCGAAACTAGTGTAAGTACAGATTCAGTTCGGTTCTTGGCAAATAATTAATTTTCAATTTTGCTGAACAGTTTCTCATTCTCCTTTCTTTTTTTTCTCTAATATCTTGGGATTGCAGGGATTGTAACCCAAATGACATAGATCAGAGGTGGATGCCTGGAAGTGGAAGTTTTGCTGATTTCCGATTTGAAATTAGTCGCGTTGGCCATGAAACCAGATGTTTGACAAACCATCATCATCCCAAAGAGAGGGAAATAGTTGAAATGTCGGAATGCGAAAACGAAAGAAACTTTGATACGTCTTTTTGGCAAATCTATTAGAGAACCTGGTAGAAGGACGAAGGACATGCCGCGGGCTTGATACTTCCAGCAAAATAAATAATAATCTACTGCTTGTTTCTTTTTTCAGTGACTGCTGATGGGTTAGATTTTTTTGTTTGGTCTATTCGTCGTCCGTACGTCAACAACTGAATGGTCGTGACGCGTTCTTCAGAGTAAAATTCTAAAGATCGCGATCGGCATATTTTTCGGCGTATTCCGATGATAAAAAAATAATAGTAATAAAATAAATGCTAAGATTTTGTTGACACCGTATTTGCAGCTCGCAATAAAACTTTCTGTAGGTTTGGTTACGTAAAACTTGCTGAAGCCCTCACAACTCCAAACTCAATCATAATAACATGAGAGTCGGTGTAACACATTTCCTTGCGGCAGCATCTCTCGCGATCTGTCTTTTAAAGTCTCCATCCGATGCTCTGGTAACACCTGCCACTGTATCTCCGCTCCAAAACCAACAACATCAACGCAAAGTGCTTATTAAGCTCTCTTCTGATGCCATTTCTTCCAATGGAGGAGCGTCCAACAAAGATATCGGAGATGGTACAGCGACTATTCCTAACGAAGTCTTTAATTTGGTGAAGGGTATTGTCGGAGCAGGTGTTTTGAGTCTTCCCTATGGAATTGCCGTCTACGGGAACGCCCCAGGAGCTGTCCTACCTGCTTCCATTTTAATCTCTATCATGGGTCTCATCTCTGCTTACACATTCGGGGTGATTGGCCGCGTCTGCCAGGCTACCAACACACAGTCCTACAGTGAAGCCTGGGACGCCACTGTTGGAACATCTACTTCTGGATTGATTGCATTTTCCTGCTTCTTTGATTGCTTTGCTGGAATCCTTTCTTACTCGATGATCTTGGCTGATACATTTGTCAATTTATTTGCATCCGGAGGCATTGGCATTACCCGAACACAATCACTCTTGGGTGTTACCGGATTAGTCCTCACCCCCCTCTGTTTCTTAAAGAACCTAAGCAGTTTGGCGCCATTTTCGCTGGTGGGAATTCTGGGAATGTTGTACACATTTATAACCATGGGAATTCGATACTTTGGTAACTCATATGCTGTCGGCGGAGCCTTCCGCGAGACGGCTTTGAAAGCGCCTCTCTTTGGAAGCATTGGAGCCTCGGGAGCTTTGAGCCCAAAGGCGCTCATTCTCGCCTGCATGTTGTCCAATGCCTACATTGCCCACTTTAATGCACCAAAATTCTTAAAAGAACTCAAGAACAACACCATGGCGCGGTTCCATCAAGTTATCGGCTGGTCCTTTGGTGCTAGTATCTTGCTGTATGCAGGAATTGCAGCTCTTGGATTCTTGACTTTTGGAGTAGCTTCCAATGGACTCATTTTGAATAATTACTCGAATAAGGATACGCTCATGAGCGTTGCTCGTATTGCTGTGGCCATTTCGGTCACCTTTAGGTAATTTCAATGCAGGCGATGTTTTGAATTTGATTCAGCGCCCTGACTTCCTTGTGTGCTCATAAAATTTTGACCCTTTTCAAACAATTATTTTGCAGTTATCCGCTTTGTTTCATTGGGGCCCGTGACGGACTATTGGACTTATTTAAAGTCGCCCAGAAGGACCGCAGTGACAGTCTGCTCAATAAAGTGACAGTAGGAATGATTGGTTTGGTCACGGGTATAGCAGCTGTAGTGACAGATTTGGGTCTGGTTGCCGGCGTTGGAGGCGCCACCTTTGGTACGGCTTTAGTCTTTGTGTATCCTACAGTTATGCTGATGAAATTGAAAAATAATAAGGGAATGGAGTCCAAGATCGCAGCCTTGATTGCGGCTTTAGGTGTAGCCATGGGCGCCGTTGGAACCGTTTTGTGCTTTAAGTAAAGGTAAAATAATGTTTCCCTTTACGAGCGCGGCTATTGTACGGTATGAATTGCATGCCGAATAATATAATTTTTTAAATTTGTTTTTCTCTATGTATGAATTGTCACTCAGCCTGGCTTCGGAAGCTATCAGTAGGCTGGGTCAAGGTGATCTAACTTTCTCTAATAAGCTGCTAGAGACGGTAAGGATCCCAAATCCAAAGATTTGCAAAGAACTTTTCTCCTTCTGTTACTGGTCTGGCTGCATGTGCCGACAGATCATCACGATTTCCATCGGGATTGACCACTAAAGGTAGATCACGAAGACAAAAGTATGAGAAAAGGCGCTAGCAAAAAATGAATCATCGGAAAAGCAGCAGCAAAAATTGCACCTACTGTAAAAAATCATTGCCTTTCCCTTTTCTGGCTTCATGTCCAATCCTTGGTCCGTCTCGGCATTCCTCCAGCGCACGAAGGAAGTTTCTCCGCCCGTCATGCCCTCGTTAAGGTACAAACACAAGTTGATAGAACGTGAAGCCTTGTCATATCCAAAGTCATGATGAGCTTCACCAATAAAAGTAGAAAAGAGAAGAATACATGAGTGCACAACGAAAAACTCGTTTAAGTCCAGCCAGCTATTGACATTGTGGTGATCGCACCTGTATACTCCTCTGTCTTGCCATAGTGTACAACCTGAAAAGGCTCGTTCAGAGATTCGCGCTTTCTCCAGTCTTCCAACCCTTCGAGCATTGTAGGTACGGGCTCACTGGCACTACGTTTTCTTAGCAAACTCTCATCCAAGCGCAAGGCATCGGCAGCGCGACGATAAATTGCATCCAAGACCGGACTTTCGTCTCGAGAAACCCACGTATTCATGGATGTTCGAACATTTGAAATCTTGCAGGATTCATCGTCCGCACCAACAATGCTGCCCGTAGTCGAGCGCTGCATAGAATGCCTCTTGACAATATCAATCACATGATCCACTTCCGCCTCGGAAAGAAAGTTATCTAATTGAAAGGCTCTCGGCTCAACCGAGACGGCTTTGATCGTAATGTTCATTTCCGGCTCTGGCATGCGATACTCCGAGAAAGCCACTGGGTCAGTGGCGTTTCGCTTGACCTCGAATGGCTTTCCATTCAGCGCCTTGAGCATTGGCGGAACTTTCAAAAAATGCGTCTCTTTAGTCTGCACCACATGTTCCTGCCCCAGGTAGTCAGCCCGCCAGATGGGATGCCATGGTTTGGGCATCCCATACATACCCAACCAGTCAGATCCGCCTGTAAAGTTTTTGTATTGCGTCGCAAATACAAAGTTGTAGCGATGTTCGTTATACAGTCTCAAATGGTCTGGCTTTAGCGACTCCAATGAAGGAATGAGGTCGCGATTCCCCAAAAAATCGCCTTGTTTAGCTACAAGGCCCCCATCATTTCCAGAATTGGCAAAGGGATCGCAATAATACAAAACAGTACCACGCTTTACCTTGAATCTGCAAAAGATTTCCTTGGTGTCACGACGCTGAAACAAGAATTGGTGGTTAGGAAAGCTCGATCCAGCCTCAAAGGGTCCCACTGTTTTTGTGTAGAACCTTTCTCCATTATTTGTATTCTCCCTGGTGTATTTTCAATAAAAAGCCATTGTCAGCGAGAGTATAGCAACACCATCAATTGGACAAAACGATCAAACGATCAAACATCAACTGTTCAACTTACCAGAGGAGATCCATCCGGTAGGGGCTCATATTGACGAACTTAACCGCCTGGCCATTATAAGCAGGCTTGACCTCCGTGCAGGTTCCTGGCTCTTCGCGATAAAAGGATGAAATGTCTTTGCGGACGTAGACATCATAATAGTAAGGTGGACGGTCAATTGGCATGGGCTTGAGCATGGGATCCCTCTCGTCGTTTTCATCCAAAAATTTGGTCCTATCATCGCAGTCACCATGATTAAGACATTGCTTCCAAAACTGATCTTCCAATGAGATGAATGGCTGTGTCACCCATTCCGGTGTTGCAGTCGAAGAAGGAACTCGCGATGTTTTTGTCGCCAGGTTCAGTCTTGGACTACGAACAGGAAGTTGCTCCGACAGAACGGCGCGATATTTACGGAGCTTCCA
>Ga0210036_1005470_pt1 | contig 11001 bp, 6 predicted proteins | sample CryGeymeta201515_FD_185469 | JGI IMG/M metagenome (GOLD analysis project Ga0210036, IMG submission 185469) | Groundwater microbial communities from Crystal Geyser aquifers in Utah, USA - Crystal Geyser metaG 2015-15 (SPAdes) (version 2) | ecosystem: Environmental > Aquatic > Deep subsurface >...
AGTAGTAGTAGTAGTAGTAGGAGGAGGAGGAGGAGCAGTAGTAGTAGTAGTAGTAGTAGTGCTAGTACTAGTAGTAGTAGTACTAGTAGTACTAGTAGTACTAGTAGTACTACTAGAGTAGTAGTAGTAGTAGTAGTAGTAGTAGTAGTAGTAGTAGTAGTAGTAGTAGTAGTACTAGTACTAGTACTAGTACTAGTACTAGTAGTAGTAGCACTAGTAGTAGTACTAGTAGTAGTACTAGTAGTAGTAGTACCATACTAGTACTGTAGTACTAGTGGTACTATTACTCCTACCAGGTAGTACCGTAGTAGTAGTAGAGAGTACTACTAGCTACTTACTAGTAAAAGTAGAGAGAAAGCTAAAGTGCCCCGTGACTAGCAGACTACTGGTATAAACGAAATAATATTAGCTACTACTAGCTAGCTAGTAGGGTAGTACTACTAGCTAGTATCGTTAGAAGAGACCCACCCACTACTAGCTCTAGCTACTAGTAGGAGCTACCATGGTAGTTGCATTCGGACCGTTCTAAAAAAAAAGCCCCCGGAGTGCGTACTGGTACTATTATCATTTGGTTCGGTTCACACACACGACAGAGACTTATTGGCCGCAGCCAACTAAACTCGATGCAAAACCAGAGTTCAGGGCCTCAAGTGAAACTGACAATTAAAAATACGAACTTCACTTCATTCTTTATTACAGTACCAATATGTATTGTACTTATGTGGTGTTTTTTATTCATGCTAGACGCAGAGTGTATGCAGGATTTTGAAGAATTACGTCATCACCTCTAAATGCTCTGAACTTCATGTTCACTTCTGGTTGTACGTATTCCTGTAACAGAGTTGTAATAGTACTACTACTAGTACCAATCGAGTAGTACCAGTACTAGCGGTACCTAGTACGTAGTACTGGTACCAGGTACGGTACCAGGGGGTAGTACGGTTGGTACCGCTACCCATGTACGATTGGTAGGTAGTGCCACCTTGTACTACTGTAGTACTATTACACTTCTTGATTTGACTAAGTAATCACAGCTTAAAAGAGAATTTTTTTTTCTACTAATGACGCTAAATGTCCTGGGCAGAATAATGAAAGCTGATTACCTGGTAATACGATAAACCCGAATAAAATCACTTTTCAGATGGTCAGGAAATAATTTTTATACGTTCATACCAGTGAAAAACACGTGCCAGCCAACATAATGGTTACCGGCACAACAACTTGTAGAAGAATAAAGCTTGCAGAAGGATTTCCTTTTGGTGAGGGCCAAAAGCTTTGCTTCAGCAGCAAAAAAGACACCTTCCAAGTATCTTCATAAATTGACTGCATTTAACAACTAATAATTGAATATCCTGTCAACCCACCTACCTGGAAAGCTTTCCTTTGTTTGTATCACGTATCACGTCATGAAAGGTTTTTCCAAGAAGTTCTCCAAGGTGCTCACGCTCAGTAGTAGAAGCAAAACCAAGGGTAAACAGGTACTGTGGCTCGACTGTGGCCCCCAGCATTCCACAGAGTTTCTGTTAGAGCAACTCGAAGGTCCCCAAGCTCTGCAGCTGACACACATTACGTTAGAGGACTCATTACAAAGGCACGACAATGTTCGTCTCTTTAGTGCACTTCAAGACATTGCGTGTAACGAGGCAAGTAAACTGACGCAAATACAACTCCTGGAACCCCGTGTCAGCGCCTCAAATTACAAGAGATGGAGCTACAAAAGAACAAACTTCCTTCATTATGTATACCGCCGTTGCCAAGAACGAAATATTAATGTCGTCATTCACGGAACACTTATATTGGAAACACCCGAAGATAAGCCACAGGATGTTTCTAGCTGGTTGCACCATTTGCTTCAGACGGTACCCCAAGATCCAGATATTACCTCGCTTAAGATGTCTCTGCGAGATATCAACAGCAAGAAATATCAACACAAGAAGCAGAGCGGAGTAATCCTCCACAATTCACTTTCTCTCGCCGTAGCGGATGTTCCAAAAGTCTTTCAAGCCCTTATTGAACTATTTAACATGGACACTCGATCCTGGCAATCCATCCATGTCAATGTGCTCTACACCAATATTCCATATTACGGCGCATCTCAAACCGAAGCCGTCATGGAGGTGGCTGAAGGATATAGAGTTCCCGTGCAAATTCGGTGGCAGCCCATTGACCGGTCCAACATTGCAGGTATCTGGGTTCGCTCTAGTACAAGCATACTTGCCCGCACCTCTTCTTCATCGAGTAATGCGACGGGCAAAGGGAAAATTTCCATCGAGGATACCACAGACGCTACTGTCACTTCAACGATATTTCAAGGGTCCTCTGGTGCACTCTTCGACCCGAATATTCGTTCATAAACGGATTATCTCAGAGATTCGGTCGCAATATCTCCTGCAACGTATTTATACCTGTCTTACATCGAGATCGGCATGCATTTTCTCACGAAAAACCTATTTTATTGCATTATTACACTACTGTATTATAATTAACTGTATTTTACGTGCCAAAAAGTTCGCTAGTAGTAGCTACATACTCGTATTGAGTAGCTACTCATAGTACCGTGGTACTAATCAAGGCATTTTTTACTAACTATAACTTGGTGAATAAGGGCACACGAGGAGTCTGCATATTCGCAGGAAGTGCCACACTCAGCCTCGCCAGCTGTTTGGGTTCAATATCAGCCACCTTTTTAGGGATTTCATTCTGGTAGATCCGATTGTTGTCGTCAAATGCCGTATGGTAGCGATTTTGAATAAAGGGCATGTAAACCTGGACTTCCCGTTTTAATTCCAACAAGCTAGAAGACTCGCTATCGGAATCTGCAGGTTGTACAAATTCATTACATTGCTCTAGTTTTTGCAGGCAGAGCTTCAGACGTGCCAGTTCTGTGCCCCAGTGCGAGCCGCTTCGCTGAAGAACAGCATCATGATATTCTGCTTTGGCCGAAGACATCATACTTTGTGCTTTGCAAAATGCGCCCCATTCTTTGGCAAAACGGGGAACTTCGCTTTGCAGCCGTGGATCCTGGGCGCTCTGAAGGGCGTCGTTCAACAAAAGATGAGCAGATTGGCTGAGGCCGCTCAGTATGGAATGCTTTGACTGGTCAGCCATTTTGTAAATGAGAGATTGAGCTTGTGCCAAAAAGAGGTTCTGCCAAAAGGTCAACATAGGCTTGCTCATTTCGACAGTGGCAAAGTCGTCTCCACTTGTTACAAGCTCTTTCAAAATGGCAATACAGGACGCTGCCGTCTGACAGTACCCGACTGCTTGCTTAAAGTCATCCCGTGTTGTTTCACTGGTCGAGATCAATATTTCCTGAATCAGCTTCGAATGAAGAGCTGCAACATTCCAGAGACAGCATGCTCGATCCCAGACCAAGGTGTGGTGCATTTCCTGTTGAGGAGCAAACGCTGATTTCCATGTCAGTTCAATTCCGTTGTTTTCGTCGTCCAGGGAAGGAAAGCCCCGTCGTTCAAATTCTAACAACGCGGCGTGATATTCACACAAATCTTGCAATGCGTTTTCTTGCAGGGCTGCTTTGTGAGAATCTGGCTTGGTTATAGCATCGCTCAAGGCCTTGCGAAGTGCATATAGTCTTGTGAGCTCACCCTGGCACTGGTACGACTTAAATGGAGGCTTCGGAAGGATCATTGGTGGATCGTCCTCATAGTTGCCTCTAGTCTGGTAGGAAACTTCCTGGTCCCCGTCTAACCAATCGGCTAGAACAGTTTTGAGATCGAAATATACAGGAGCCTTTAATGGAAGGACAAGCATATTGTAGGATTTTTTGGGGTCGCGGGAGTATTCGTAAAACGTGGCTAATAATAACAACGACTATGGTGGAAAAATCTATCTTTGCTGTAAATTCTCAAGAGGGGTTTGTAACTAGCGCTTGACGGAATGCGCTTCTTTCCAACCGATAAGGATCTTATGCTGGATGTACTATTAAGTTAATTTGCGTTGTGTGGAATGTTGCTGTTATTTCCCGTGAATTATCTTGGTAATACAGCAAGTAGTATTGAAGTGTCGTGGGTTGTTGACCTGTTGACCAAGTCAACTCCAAGGATTCTACTAGTGGCTAGACTACTTACGCTAGCAGTAGGCAGCTTGAGTAGTAGTACTAGTACACAAGAACCAAACAATCGTGAACAGAGTTCAGAAGGAAGAAAAATGAGTCCCGTCCAATCCAAGACTTAACTCGGAATGCACTTTCAGGTTTAATTAGCTTGGCTGGGCTACCTGGTACATTAGTAAACTACACCCCGACTAGTAATAGAATAGCTAGCTGCCGGCTGCTTGGGAAAGCCGTGGCAGCCTCATGGCCCTTACAATTGCCGACGTTGATGCTACGGGGGAGGGAGGGGGGAGGGAGGGGTCGACACTGCAATCTCTACTTTTAAGGCAGACTTAGAATATTATTTCTCGTGCATAGCCTTCACGCTAAGGCGGATACTTCCCATCACGGGATCCACGCCGGTACAAAGGACCTTGATTTTGTCGCCTACTTTGAGGTACTTTTGGACCACTCCAAGATTGCCTTGTGGATCACTTATGTTGTCAGCTAGTTCACTGACGTGTAACAGTCCTTCTTTGTTTCGGAGCAGCTCGACTATAGCTCCAAAGTCTTTAATCTCGACAATAGTTCCTTCGTAAATTTCTCCAACTTCCACATCTGCCACTATATCCGCCACTACCGATCTTGCTTCTGCTACCATGTCCTTGTTCGATCCAAACAATAGACATTGGCCTTCCTGCGTCAGATCTACGGAAACGTCGTATCTATCTTCGAGCTGACGAAGCACAGCTCCGCCTGGGCCAATCAAATCTCTTTTTCTCTGAGGATCAAAACGAATCACTTCGACACGAGGTGCTGAATCTTTCAAGGATCGACGTGCTTTCAGGCCTTGCAGCACCGTTCCCTTACACTGCGTTTCCATTTCTTTTAGCATGGCCTGCCGTCCAGACTTGGCAAGTTCCAATGCACCAGGCAAAACTTCCAATGGAATGGGTGTCTTCACGTCGAGCTGAAAGGCTGTGACACCATTATAGGTTCCTGCAATCTTGAAGTCCATGGCCCCATAGTGGTCTTCAGTTCCAGTAATGTCTAGCAAGAGCTGGTAATCGCCAGTCTCCTGACTAATATCGGTTGTAGCTGGCAGTGCCAGTCCAACACTTACTCCCGCTACTGGTGCCACCAGAGGAACGCCAGCATCCAAAAGAGCTAAGGTAGCGCCACATACCGACGCCATGCTGGAGGATCCATTCGAGTCCGTAACTTCGCTTGTTATCCTTACGCAATAGGGAAAGTCTTGCGGCGAAGGCAGGACCGATAGAATGGCCTTTTCTGCCAAAGCTCCGTGGCCAATAGCTCTGCGATTGTGTCGCTGTCCCCCCATCGGTAACTCTCCTGTACTGTAGGATGGGAAGTCATATTGCAGAAAGGCTCGCCGAAAGTCCCACAAATTGCCAGATGCTCCGGTCATTTCGCGATCAACTTTGCTCTTGCGTGAATTCAAGTCGGAAATAGTAGCCTCCTGAGTTCGTAGAAACCGTAAACTCCCCACCGGTAATTCGTCAAAGGGGGTCCCGTCTTCTGTAACATTTGTCTCTTTTTCGGTTCCAGATGGATCTGTGAATCCAGGATTTGGTAACGGCGGAAGAAAAGGATCGCGATTGGGAATACCGTCTCGTGGAGCACCCAACGTAGCCGTACACAATACCTGTGTATCACCGCGAGCAAAAATGGCAGAGCCATGAACAATCTCTGGTAAGGCGGGAACTGTCAATGATAGAGGTCGGATGGTCTTGTAGCCTTTGTTGTGTGGATCAGGTCCTGGTCCTCCAAAACGATGGTCAGCCCTTGTACCAAATTGTGAAGCAGAAATATGCAGAGCTTTTTTCAATAACGACTTGTGTACCAAAGGTTTGAGGGTAGACACCATTACTTGGACGATGCTCTGTTTCTCGTCTGTGTCTAATTTCGAAAGATCAGCGCCATCCAGGATTGTCAAACGAGACGCAACCCATTCCGTTAGAATTCGCTCGATTTCCTCTTGTACAATGGTCTCTCGTCTCCCTCGCAAAGATTTGGGCAAAATATCAGAAGAAAACTCCTTGGGATGAACGTAGGCACTCTGATAGTCTACGTCTTGTAATTCTTGCTCCGTGGACGTTTCTCCAATCTTGCAACCAAACAAAGCTAACGTCGCCTCTTTTAACTCTACCTCGCAGGCTTGGATGGCATCTTCCAACAATTCTAGGGCCTTGGCACTCCAATCGCTGTTAGACTCTTCGTCTTTAAGATTTTCGGTTGGCAGTGGCGGTAAACCCAACGTGGCTCGTATCTCACTTTCTTCCTGTAGATTTTGCGACTCTCTACGTTCGCTCGGTTTACTTTGTTCTAGTTGGTTTGCAATAAACTCTTCTTGTGTATCTAAAAGAGGATGAATGGCAGCTTGAGCCAACGACAAGAGCTGTGCGAGTTCGGTTTCGGGAATGGAAGTGGGAAGGTTCCCATCCTGATCGACAGTTAGGGCACGGTGATATTGAAATTCGGCCATGACAGCCTTGGTGCGAGTTCCTGCGTACAAAAGTTCACACACCATGTGTTCGCTGTTATTGTTTTTGTTGCTAACAGCATTTTTTCTCTTTTGTTGTTGTTGCTGCTGCTGCTGTTGTTGATGAAGAAGGGGAGATGGATTGATCAAAATTTTCGGTCGTCCGTCCGTTCCGGCCAGAACGCCCAACGATACGGCTGCCACGGGTTCTGATATCATACCGTGACTCATGAGTGCCACCGAAGCGGCATTGATACTTATCGCTACCGGATTACCTCCATCGGATGCACAACCCTGGGCACTGGATTGGACGTGAATGGCACCGCAATCCGCAGCATCCAGACGAAGGAGTGGTCGCAAGGCACGATCAATGGCTCGACTTCCCAACGTTTCCAAATTGGATGGTGTGGCATTGTCACGACGAGCTGCCGACGTTGTCGGGATTTTTCCAACTCCGTGATACCGCTGCCGATAATCGACCGTAAAATTTTCAAAAGACCGGCTGTTGCTGTTGTTATTGTGCGAATCTTTACCACCACTAGTCGTAGCATTGTTGGACAATTCGGTGGCTATCGTGGTCAAGACGACCGTATCTCCCATGGCACCAACAATTGATGCTTTGGTAAGCTTAGCCAAATGTCCGGTTCCAAGAATCAAGGGAGCACCGTCTTCCATTAGATCTGGCGTGAACAATGATGAGGAGGATTGATTTGATTTTTTTGAGACTCTGGTAGATTTGGATTTGGATTGACTTGTTGGTGTGCCGCCGCCGCTACTGCTATAGGACCGAGTGGTTAATATCCATGGTCGTCTGATGTGTGGGGATGGGATGGACGAAAATACAATTGTAGCAAGATTGCAGTGCGTCTGGATCCTTCTACGTCGACCACAAGGTCGCTGGGCATGGATACTGCCCACAGGATGCAGATCCTTCAACAGACTGCACGATGAAGCAGGCTCTACTAAAACTATTATTTTTCTTTTGCTCGCATGAAAATATGCTCGCCCCGCTTTCACATTCAGAACCGGTGGTAGTATCCTCTGCATTCTATGGAGTGTCGATTGCAACATTACTACTAGTCTAAAAGCCAATTTGATGGATAGGGGCGCACAGACATGTATTTGAAAAATGATTATTATTTCACCAACTCATCGTTCTGTGTGCGGAATAATAAGAAATAATAAGATGATGGGGTTTACGTTTTAAACGGTGATGATGATCATGATGTGGTAGGTGGAGCACCACACAGAAATCGCTTGTTTAAGGTTATCGTATTACTAATAGGGTTCATCAGAACAACGCGAAAATATGCGTTTTCCAGTTTCAGAAAAATTCTATACCACCGTAGCCTGCGGCGCGAGCATCTCAAAAGACACAAACATAGTGACCGCTTTCATGACGATCTTGAGGTATGGGATAACACTCGTGGTCACATTTGCAGAAGCCATATTTTGCTGGCTAAACAGCAGGCGTTTTTCTATCTTGCGAAACAAAATGCTCGTGACCCACGAACCCACCCGCCATTGGAGTGTAAAACGCAATGAACTTGCAGCAAGTCGGCGTTCGTCCTTTAAAATAATGTCATGCGCTTACAATCGAGAGAATGCATCGTGCTTTCTTACTTCTCCTATGTAAAAAATCTTTGCCACAGATATTCTCGCGACCCTTAACATTCAATGTCTGTCGTTGCCGGTGGGAGTTTTTCCTCAGAATGGACTGTCTGATTTGAAACCAGAGCCGACTTTGGAGATGGCGAACACCCTTCCGCCGTCATAATTGTTTTCTCCTTCGACTTTTTGAAGAAAGATGCCTGCAGAGCATGAAAGTCGGCAGCGTTCCGGACTATTTCCATATTCTGCTCATCCTTTGCTCGCTTTGCTGATCTCGACACACTGCGCACCCCGAAAAAAGCAACAAATGCGATGGCTGACAGTAACCCTGTCAAGCACAACAAGAGCATATTCAGTTGGCTTGAACTGGGACAGCCCTCCATGTCATCTTGAACTCCAGGAACAATACACCAAAAATAAAACCGCGAAAAGAGATAGCGTAGTTCTTTGATGCCTGGTAGACCAGCACCAGGGCTAAATGTAGTACTGAAAAAGATCAAGAAGAGAAAGGGGATCAGAGCCAGTGTTTCCACCAACTGATGAGGTAGTGTTGTATACAGTCCAAAACAAACAAAGGGAAGTGTTGTGCTCCCAGTGTCAAAGAACATGGCCAGCATGTAATTGAAGCTCTCCAGACCACTGATGCATGCATTTACCATGCCATACTCCACTAGGGCAATGATAAAAATGAGTGATACACAAACCAGAGTTTTGAGAAATCTGCTCATGTTCTTGGAAGAATGCAAAAGCGCTTCACATTCTTCATTTAAAGTGTTCCTCCAGTCGACCAAACTCAAAAGGTAGGGATTCACAGCAAAGAACGCAATAATATCTCCCGCTATGAGAATATAGGCGGCATTCTCTCTCTCGCTTCCCCAGAAAGTGGCAAAAAAAAGCAAAAAGAAGACCGTCGTAAAGCCAGCAATCATGAGAAGCGATCCATTTATCTCCACAGCCAAAAAGAACGCAAGATCATGCTGCGATGAAGGATTCTTGTAGTCTGCACCCACAGATAACGCCAATATGACTGTTTCACGATCCACTAGTGTGGGCAGGGAATTAATGCTCACTTTTTTCCGATCAATGGCGGAAACTGTAATGGTATTGTCCGCGAGATCCATCAATGTTTGGACGTGGTCGTTGGTGACCAAGACGACATTGTGGTGTTCTCTCAGGGACATCAGTCGTCCTATGATCCAAGGTACGAAATCGTCTGTTACTCCTGCGAACGGCTCATCCAAAACAATCAGTAGTTGTTTGTCTTTGGAGTCTGGTGCCATGGTTCGTTGATAAATCAACTCGAAGAGTAGTAATTTCCTCTGCCCGCCTGAGCAACCAGGATAGAATTCTCCGGCCATAGTCCCACCTACAGGAATCGTCGCCGCTGTTCCTTCTCTTTCATAAATATCCCAATAGGGAAGCTGAGTAGGGTCAAAGCGTGGAATTTTTGTCACGGCAATGTAGGGCCGGATGTTGTGGTACTGTCGGATGTACACACATTTGTGCTTCTTGTACACATCATTGAGAAATGTGGTCTAATAGAGGGTGGGAGTTGTAGTACACGTACAATTATTCGTCCCAAGAGAGTTAGAAACAAATAACGGAGCATATTGAAAGAAGCAGCACCAAAGAACTTACCTTGCCACTCCCAGAGCTGACATAATGAGCATGGGGGCGAGCAAAATGAACAATCCATCAAACATCGCTGGGTCAGTCACTTGTAAGCATGAGCTCGCTGCTGCTCAATCAAACGAATACTTTACCTTCCAACGACAGTAGTTAAAGGCATGTTACGTCAAACTTGTTTTCCGCAGAAGCATTAATATATGGAACTTTGACCAGAGGCTGGTTTGAGGACATGAACGTTTTCTTTTGGTTTATTCTGAGTAGTGAGTAGGCCTACAACTAGCTGGTTGTTTTGTTGCTGGATGACGATTCATTCACCAACCTCTCAATCCTGCAACGCAACGAAACGTTCATGTGCTGCTCGATGAATTTTATAACTTTTGACTTATACCCCTTCTCCCGTCTACTGCAACTGCTGATTTACCAGGTATCCCTCAATTAGTATTCGGGGCGTAAATTTGAGCGACAGTTCCAGTCAGATCTTGGAAGAGTTTCCATTCGTGCGCAGGAACATCGTAGAATGACAATAGATAGATACTGGTACCAGGTACCAGGTACCCGAGAATAAGGTAAAGGTACCAGAAACACCCACAAAAGAGTCAATTTGCAAAAATCAGCCAGAGCCTTCGAAGCCACGGCAATCGACAATCACCTCAAATACCAAAACTGTTCCACGATCGTCATTTGACGGCTCGGATATGAAATCCAATGACGAAGGCGTCTCCTGCAAGGACAAGGAGAGACACTTAAACTGCTTACTGGACCACGAACGCACCACTATTGGGAACGATTGGCAAGCCAACTTTCTCAGGACCAGAATAAGTCTCCTGTCAGACCTTACTTGTTGGCGGCAATGGCTTGTACTATGCTAGCTAGTAGTATTGCTACTGGCGGTTGGTGGAGCCACTGCTGGAACGATGAGAATGACATCTAGCTACTACTGGCTGGAGCTACCACTGGCTGGAGCCACTGCTGCAATGGCAGCTAGTAGCTAGTACTGGAGCCACTGGCCACTGGAAGCCAGCTAGTAGTAGTACTAGCTGCTGGGAAAGGAAAAAGCTAAGAATGATGTGAACTTACATTGCAAAGGAAGCTAAACCTAGCTTTGCAAATTAAGCCCAGGTGGACTGCCATAGGACTCAGGAGTTAGGTGTTACTCTATTAGGTCGTGTGCCTATGCCTGCTTCCTATACACACACCAACCACTAGT
>Ga0210036_1005473_pt1 | contig 10999 bp, 9 predicted proteins | sample CryGeymeta201515_FD_185469 | JGI IMG/M metagenome (GOLD analysis project Ga0210036, IMG submission 185469) | Groundwater microbial communities from Crystal Geyser aquifers in Utah, USA - Crystal Geyser metaG 2015-15 (SPAdes) (version 2) | ecosystem: Environmental > Aquatic > Deep subsurface >...
CCGCGTCCCGCATATGCGTTGACTTCGTCGCTTGCCTTTTGCGCGGGATTGCCCGTGTCTCTGGTGGTATAGATGCCGACGAATTTATCGATTTCTATTTCCTGGCCCTCGTCGGCCTGCCATCTCCATTGCTCGCTGGCACCGCATTCGTTGATAAATGTGCGATAGTCGGGCTTTAGCATACCGCCCCTTACCACGCTTAGCTGGGCTTCGGCGATTTGAATATCGGTAAGCTCGGTTTTCGCCACCACAATGACGCCCCGGTCGCCGTCCAGACTGCGCTTTTCGATAGGCTCGGCTGCAAGGCCGGCTTTGCGACAGAGTTCAATACCCGTCTCAACGCGTATTTCTCCCCTGTAGTTTTCTGGGACAACACGAATCCTGAGCGCCATTGCATGGGGCTCTGCAAGTGACGCAAACCTCGAGAATCGTATTGACGTTATGCGGCCCTTTTCGCCTCTGTGACGCCACTCTCGGTGCATAACTCCTTTTCCCATATCAAGGATACGTTTGTGACTAAGTATCGTCCGCTCATCCATCGTAAGTTCTTGACCATCCACATATATCCTGGTAAACACCCAATCGGCTATTATGGAAAGCTCTTCGATCTCACCCGGAGCGGGCCTGGCGTAAACGCCTGCCAACAAGGTTGCGGGCTCGGAACCCAGATCTTGCTCCTCGAGCGAGCCACGGGTGCCGAGGTATCCGTTTCCAACGGTAAAAATGGATTCGACCTCACGCTCGCGTAACGGGTCGTATCCATCCTCGACGATTAGAAACGTCGGGTCGTCTGTTACGCAAAGCTTCTTGTTTAGTTCGGTTTGCTCCTTCATAAGTTGTAGGAAACATGCCGGGCCGCCTCCGGTATGGATGACGCCCGGGGGTACGCCGTTCGGCTCTTTGCCGACTGAAACATAGGTTATCCCCGGCGCAGCCGGCAGGTACATCCGAAAATCGCTGCCCTCAAATCCGGCGATCGGCCCGAATTCGTCGCCGAGGACCAGCGTATCTGTGAATGGAATGTTTTTCTTCTTGGATAGCTCATCTATGACCCATTTTATTGAATCGGATTTATCGGTAAGACCGACCTCGATATGCTTTACGTCGCTCGTTAACCTGACATCTAAAAGCCCGAGATCGTGCGCATAACGGGTGCTAAGGTCAAACGCCTCTTTGATGCCGCCGGCGAAGCCGCCGTTATGAAGACGCTCCTCTGTCGCTGTTAAAAGCTCGCCGATTTGCGATTTCAGGGGGTTCTCCCACTCTGGGATAAGATCGATTTTACGGCGGTTCATGCGATTATAGACGATATCTATGGTAACGTTTGATCTGCTTTCAATATGCTCCTTTACGGCTTCGGCTGCGCGGTCGAGAAGCGTGTTCTCCTCTTCGGTCGCAACCCTCTTAAAAAGCACGACCGGCTCTGAATTCTCATCAAAGCCGTACACTTCGGAGCCCCTATTTGTGCAGATAAAAAGGTTTTTCTTGTGGGGACCGTTCACCAGCGAGGCGAACTGCCGGTTGACGTTGTCAAAGTTTGTGCCGGTGATAACCACGATATATACCCCGTATTTCATAAGCTGTTCGAGTACCTCGGTAATGGCCCGGGCATCGGCGTTACGGTTCTCGACAGCCGTTCCGTCCCAATCAAACGCAATGATCTTGTACGGATGTTTCTTTATCTTTGGAAAAGCGACTACGCAATCATTCAAGGTAAAAACTCCAATTCAATAATTTGTATTAAGCTTATCCGACACTATCTACCCAAATGCTGGTACTCTCCTATCCCCTTATTATCGGAAATTTTGTGGCGAAATTGAACCTCTCGCCTGACCCATCGTGCTACTTTGTCTTTTAAGTTTATTGTTTCCACCCGATCACCTATGGGGATTATTTGAGCAATAGCATTTTATGCAAAAAAAACCCTTTTCTTAATGTAAACAAAAAGTAAAGCGATGACAAATATTTTCGCCCACCCCACATTCTATTCACCCATTCACCAATCTCCCCCAGGCCCTTCCCCCGCTCTTTTAATTATTCATTGACCCCGAGAAATAATCCGATATAATTAAACATATGATCACATATTCATATGTATGGAGATTACCGGATGTCTATTGACGATATTTGCGGGGAGACCCGGTTCGACATGTCTAAAGTCGCTGATGTAAAAGAGCATCTGCAGCATCTAATACCGGATGTCGCGATCGAGCGACTTTCGGATACATTTAAGGTGCTATCGGACCCTACCAGGGTAAAGATAGTGTTTGCGCTGCTTCGCAGCGAGTTGTGCGTGTGTGAAATTGCCGAGGTGGTCGGGATGAGCCAATCTGCTATCTCGCATCAACTGCGAAAGCTAAAAGACCATCGCGTTGTTAAGCGCCGTAAGGCCGCTAAAATGGTGTACTACTCGCTTGACGACGAACATATTATAAAACTGCTGACTGAGGGTATTTCCCACGTCCGGGAAGAGCTGCATGACCCCATTGCCCTCCCCCTCGGCGAGAGGTTAAGGTGATGTGTTGTGGCGACTAGGGGCGTTAGCGGGGAGCGTGCAACAGAAGAAACCGTAGCCATATCGGGCCTTGATTGCCCGGACTGCGCCCTTAAGGTGCAGAAAGCCGTTCAGAAGCTACCCGGTGTCAAAGACGCTGAAGTTAACTTTACTGCATCGAATCTGCGTATTAAATATGACCCCCAGGTGAGTTCGAAGGAGACGGTCTTCTCGCTCATTAAAGACTTCGGATACGGGGTCGGCACTACTGAGGACATAAGAACGTCGATGTTTCGCATCGGTGGGCTTGATTGCCCGGATTGCTCGGCGAAATTGCAGAGAAAAATCGCGGGCCTCGACGGCGTCGACTCGGCCGAGCTGGTCTTTGAGACCGGAAAGCTTACTGTAAGCCACCATGAAGAGGTTGTTCCCGACTCAGAGGTCATAAGGATGATTGAGGCCAGTGGGTATACCGCAGTGCTTGAGGGCGCCAAGCTTGCCGAAACGCCTAAGAGATCATTCTGGCTTTCCGACAAGAGGGCGTTAACGGTGCTGATTGCCGCTGTGCCACTTGTAATCGCGGGTCTTCTTCAATTGTTGCTTGGGCAAAGTATCGTTACAATTGCATTATTTACCGCAACCGCCGTTATTGCCGGGTACAGGCCCGCCAAGGGTTCGATCTCTTCGCTGAGGTCGCGGGTGTTCGATATGAACGTCCTTATGACGGTTGCGGTTATAGGGGCGATGGGGCTCGGGCAATGGGCCGAGGCTGCAACGGTTATGTTTTTGTTTGCGCTGGGGACGATGCTTGAGGCATATACGATGGATAAGACCAGGCACGCAATTCATCGGCTGCTTGAACTTGCGCCGAGCGAGGCTACGATTAAAACCGCGGGAGGTACAACGGTCGTCCCTGTTGAGGATGTGCGCATCGGGGATATCGTGGTAGTCAAGCCCGGCGAGGGCATACCGGTAGACGGTGAAGTCGCCTCGGGCCGCTCGTCTATAAATCAATCCGCAATTACCGGGGAGTCGCTGCCTGTCGTCAAAGAGACGGACGACCAGGTCTTTGCCGGTACGCTCAACTTGGAAGGCTACCTGGAAATAAAGTGCACGAAACTATCCGGCGATACGAAAATAGCCCACATTATCCACTTGGTCGAAGACGCCCAGGCCAAGAAGGCGCCTTCACAGCGATTTATCGATAAGTTTTCCGTCTACTACACGCCGATTGTCATCGGAATCGCTCTCACCATAGCAATTATCCCTCCGCTTGCCGGGCAGCCGTTTATTACCTGGTTTTATAGAGCGCTCGTGTTGCTTGTAATCGCGTGCCCGTGTGCGTTGGTTATCTCTACGCCGGTATCAATTGCGGCCGCGATCGGCGCGGCGTCAAGAAGTGGTGTACTCGTTAAAGGCGGCGCATACCTTGAGGCCGTGGGCCAGGCATCTGCAATCGTATTCGATAAGACGGGAACACTTACCACAGGCCGGCTTTCGGTTACCGACGTGGTGCCGTTAAACGGTTATAAAGAGGACGAGATCGTAAAACTTAGCGCGGCAATGGAATCAAGGTCGGGTCACCCTCTGGCAGAAGCCATCATCAGGTATGCCGGCGAACAGGGTCTTGGTTTCAGAGAGCCCTATAACTTCGAGTCGCTCCCCGGGCGCGGCTTAAAAGCCGACTTCGGCGGCATTACCTACTATATTGGCAATCCAAGGCTTTTCGAAGAAATTTCCGAAGGGATAAATATGATCGACCCGGAAGTCGATCCCCTGATATTCGCCTTGCAGCGTGAAGGTAAAACCGTATTTATACTTGGAACCGGTGAGAAGCTTTTAGGGATCGTCGCCGTTGCGGATAGGCTGCGCGAAGATGCAAGGCAAACCGTAAAGCAGCTTAGAAGCATCGGTATCACAAATATTGTAATGCTCACCGGCGACAACGCAGATACCGCGAAGGAGATCGCCTCTCAGGTCGGTATAGACGACTACCGTTCGGAACTGTTGCCGGAGGACAAGGTTAAAGCCATCGAGTCGCTCTCCGACAAATACGGCCGTGTCGTGATGATCGGGGATGGCGTAAATGATGCGCCGGCTCTCTCGCGTGCCGACGTCGGTATCGCCATGGGCGCAATCGGATCGGATATCGCGCTTGAGACCGCGGATATCGCGCTGATGGCCGATAGGCTCCATAATGTGCCGTATACAATTAATTTAAGCAGGCGCGCGCTGCGGATTATAAAGCAAAACGTAGCCGCTTCGATTATGGTGAAGCTCGCGTTTATCTTTCTGGCCGTGATCGGTGCCGCGACGTTGTGGATGGCGGTCTTTGCAGATACCGGCATATCGCTGTTGGTAATCTTGAATGGTATGAGGTTGTTTACACGCAAAAGTTAGAATTAGTTGGAAACTAGGTCAAAATCAAGCCTTCTTCTGGCTCCTGGCTTCCAAAAGTTTTTTACAAGGAGTTTTTATTGCATGAAAAAAGCGGGTGTTGATTATAGCAAATGTCAGATTTGCAGTAAGTGCACGGCACGCAAAGCCTGCCCTACAAAAGCGCTGTTTAAGATAGATGAAGACGAGCCCGCGTCTGTGGATATCCAGCTGTGCTATGGATGCGCCAAGTGCACGATGGAGTGCCCCCATAACGCGATATACGTTCGAGAGCTTTAGCCGGGATAGCTTCCGGCTAAGGGGTCTTTGTCCGGCTTGCCTTTCTGGTTACAAGTTGCTTGATGATATCGCTGTACATCTTCATTCGCGCCTTAAACCCACCAACGGCGCCGAGCTTTTCCTCCTTCATAACCTGGGTCGCATCGGGAAACGGTACTTCTTCAACCTTGAGGTTGTTTTGTTTAGCGTGTTGCGTAATAGCTATCTCGACACCAAAACCGGTAGATTCGAGATCGGCTAACCCTGTGAGAACTTCTCTTCGCAGTGCACGTTGCCCGGATATAAACGGGACTATTGTTTGGGCGAGATCAGTCCGAAGCCGTCCGCCCGTAAATTTTCCTACCGTCATCATGAGTTCGGGGTCGTTTAAGAGGGGTTGGATAAGATCCGTTATATGCTCAGGCGTTATCCCGATCAGATCGGCATCGATGAATGCGATAATATCGGCATCCGTGGCCTCGATGCCGGTTTTCATGGCCGCGCCTTTGCCGCCGTTTGTTTCGCAATCGATTACGCGGACGTTGTAAGACCCCGCGACTTCGGATGTCCTGTCGCTTGAGCCGTCGCTAACAACCAGTATCTCGTCGATCAGGCTGACTTGCTGCAAGATATCTAAGACGCCGCCGATATGCTTTTCCTCATTATATGCCGGTACGATAACTGTGATTTTATCCGGCGTTTTCTGCATCTGGTCCTCCAGGCTGCAACATAGAGCGCATCTTCACTACCAGCTCTGATATCCTATCAACCGCATCATCCACCCGGTATTCGATCCGCTCTGCGGTCGCCCTTATTTTTACTTCAACATTGCCGCTTTTCACTGTTCGATTACCTATTACAACCTGCACCGGAAAACCTATCAAGTCCGAATCGGCGAATTTCTTGCCCGCAGACTCGATCCTATCATCCAGTATGACCTCAACCTCTTTTTTGCTAAGGCCGTCATAAATCCTGTCTGCGATCTCTTTTTGCTCGTCCTTGTCGTAGTTAAGGACGACTACCGAAACCTCGTAAGGGGCTATTGAAATCGGCCAGATAATGCCGTTTTCATCGTGGTTCTGCTCGATCGCCGCAGCAGCCGTGCGGCTTATGCCGATACCGTAGGTTCCCATAATATAAGGTTTAAGCGCTCCGTCCTCATCGATATACATCGCTTCCATCGCGGCGCTGTATTTCGTACCCAGCTGGAAGATTTGGCCGACCTCGATACCCTTTGCCGAGAGAAGCGCTCCCCCGCATGCGGGGCATTTATCCCCCGCCTTAATCGTTTTTATATCGGCCCACTCTTCGACCTGGAAATCCTCGCCCACGTTGACATTGATGAGGTGCGCATCGGGCCTATTCGCGCCGACTACGAAATTTTGCATAACCGATATCTCTTTATCCGCTATCAGGCGCACACTATTAATGCCAACCGGTCCGACAAATCCCCGGATAAGCTCGGGGTACTCCTGCCATTCGGCGCCCGCGAGAAGGTGAAAGTCCGCAGTGCCCAATGCCACGGAAAGCTTTTCGTCGTTACCCCGTATTTGTAGATCAATGTCTTAACGATTTTGTCCTCAGGAATATTGAGGAAGGTTGCGACCTGTTCCACACTTTTCTGCCCCGGCGTTCCGACGAGTTCGGATTGCTTGATCGCTTCTGTTGAAGGTTCGGCCAAAGGCGCGGTTGCTACTTCATCGCTCGCCGCATAGTTGCATGACTCGCAATAGAGAATCGTGCTCTCGCCCGATTCGGCAAGAACCATGAACTCCTGGGATACTTTGCCGCCGATTAGGCCGGTTGCGGCATCTACCGCTCTATAATCCAGGCCGCACCTGGAAAATATCCTGCTGTACGCATCATACATGTCGCTGTATGATTGCTGCATTTCCTCGACGGTTCTGTTAAAACTGTAAGCGTCTTTCATGATAAACTCGCGACCGCGCATCAGGCCGAACCGGGGACGAATCTCGTCCCTGAACTTTACTTGTATTTGATAGAGCGTGAGCGGCAGCTGCCGGTACGACTTAACCTCGTTTTTAACGAGGTCGGTTATCATTTCTTCGGCCGTGGGGCCGAGGGCGAATTCCCTGCCGTTCCGATCGGCCATCCGCATCATCTCGGGGCCGAACTGGTCCCAGCGCCCGGTTATCCTCCAGAGATCGGCGGGCTGCAGAACCGGCATCAGAATCTCCTGAGCACCGGCTCTGCCCATCTCTTCACGGACGATGCGCTCTATTTTCTTTATAACGTTATAGCCAAGTGGCAGGAATGTGTAAATCCCTGCCGCCACTTTTCGTATCATGCCCGCCCGCATAAGGAGCTTGTGGCTTACCACTTCAGCCTCTGAAGGGCTCTCCTTTAACGTCGGCGCTAGTAATACTGAGAATTTCACTTGTCAGCCTCTTCCTTTTCTTTCACTTCGACTATTAACTTCTCTATCTCGCCCATCAATTCCTCTACCATGTTGTCGGCCGGCACCCGGCGGACGGCTTTGCCGGCCTTGAAGAGCACCCCTTCGCGTTTGCCGCCGGCAATACCGATGTCGGCTTCTTTCGCCTCACCGGGGCCGTTTACTACGCAGCCCATGATGGCGACTTTCAGCGGTGAGCGTATTTTCATGAGCCGCTTCTCTATCTCCTCTGCAACCGGTATAACATCGATATCGCAGCGCCCGCACGTAGGACAGGATATGATTTCGGGGCCGTACGACCTCAACCCCAGCGCCTGCAATATCTGAAACGCCACCTGTATCTCATGTACCGGGTTGGCCGAGAGCGAGACACGCATGGTGTCGCCGATGCCCTCGGCAAGCAACACGCCCAAGCCTACGGACGACTTAATCGTGCCCGACATCAGCGTGCCGGATTCTGTTATGCCTAAATGCAGCGGATAATCGGTTGCCTTGGCAAGCATCCGGTATGCTTTTATCGAGTTGACGACGGATGAGGATTTTACCGAGAGCACGATATTGTGAAAGTTCATTTCTTCGCAAAATTGAACGTACTCTATGCAACTTTTAACGAGGGCTTCGGCAGGATTTTCCTCGTTTCCATATTTGGGATGGAGCGAGCCCGAGTTCACACCGATGCGAATTGCGACGCTGTTCTCGCGCGCTTTTTCGATTACTTTGGCGAAGTTTTCAAGGCCACCGATATTTCCGGGGTTGATGCGGATTTTATCGGCGCCTGCATCGATGGCGCCGATCGCGTACTCCCAATGGAAGTGAATATCCGCAATGAGCGGAATATTGATCTGTTTCTTTATCTTGGGCAGCGCATCTATCGCCTCACGGGTCGGTACCGCAACGCGGACAAGCTCGCAGCCCACGGCTTCGAGGTCTTTTATTTGCTCGACGGTCGAAGCGACGTCCTCGGTTTTTCTGTTTGTCATCGACTGAACGGCGACGGGGTTGCCGCCGCCGATCTCTAAATCGCCGATTCTAACTTTTGAAGTATTTTGCGCCATTTATCCACCCCCCGGGAACGGTGCCCCTTGAATTATTTTGAAAATATCCGAGAACACAAAGTACACCATAAGCGCTAACAGCAACGCCATTCCGGCGGCGTTGATTGCAAATACCGCCTTTTTGTTGATAGGTCCGCGTTTGATGCCTTCGATTCCAAGGATCGCCAGCCTTCCGCCATCAAGCGGCGGTATCGGCAACAGGTTGACTATCCCGATGTTGATGCTGATTAAGGCAAGCAGCCAAATATACGACCAGAAGTTTTGCTGGATTATCTTTGCCGATTCATAGACGATCCTGACAGGGCCCGCGCTATCTTTGGCCAACAAGCCGATTTTCTGCGTAATAACGACATAGAGTGTTACCGCCATGAATTTTATTATTGTCAGCGTAGTTAAGAAACCCTGGTATAGCGCTTCATGAGGAAGCGGGGTTCGAAGACGCTGGCTTATGCCTAAAAATCCCTCGCCCTTGTTATTATCCAGGACCGGTCTGAAGATTTGCGTCTTTCCGTTGCGCTCAGCGACAATCGTTATTTCCTTGCCCGGCTTTTTCTTAATAATAGTAACGGCTTGAGCCCAGTTTTTAACCTTTTTGCCTTCAACCGTTATGATCTTGTCGCCTGCATGCAAACCGGCTTTAGCCGCCGGTCCAGCTTTTACAACTTCGCCGATGACGTTTGTGCGATCGGGCACTCCCTGGAACATTAACATAATAGCAATCAAAAATATGGGGAGCACCATGTTCATAAACGGACCGGCGAACATGATGATCGCCTTTTTCCACCGTGGCTGCGTATCGTATTTCCTCTCGGGAGGCGTATCCTTATCCTCGTCGTCCTCCTCCAGCTGCAGCTCGGATTCAACGCCCGCAAACTTGACGTATCCGCCAAAGGGTAGCGCCGTGGCACCGTATTCGGTCTCCCCTACTCTAAACGAAAAGATTCTCGGGCCGGGGAGCCCGAACATGAACTCTTTAACCTTGAGCCCAATTATCTTCCCTGCAATGAAATGGCCGAATTCATGGATGAAAATAATCAGGCCCAGACCTATAAGCGCAATAAGGTAAAATATATGGATTCACTCCTTTTTCCAGTAGACACTCTAAAGAATAAGCGACGTGATTAACCGGTCGGCGTATTCTCTTGCCCTGTGTTCAGTTTCTAATACTATACCCAAATCGGTCTCATCGCCGGGCTCATGTCGCTCTATGACTTGCTTTATTATGTTGGGGATATCTGTAAACCGTATCTTTTTGCTTAAGAAAGCGGCTACCGCCTGCTCGTTTGTCGCGTTTAGAACGGCCGGATATGTTTTTCCGAGCCGTATCGCCTCGTAGGCGTACGCAAGACATGGGAAATTCCGCACATCGGGCTTTTCAAACGTGAGCTTCCCGACCTCGACAAAGTCGAGCGACGGAAGCGGCGCGGGCAACCTGTCCGGGTATGAAAGCGTGTATTGGATGGGTATTCGCATATCCGTCTGGCCGAGGTGGGCCTTAATCGAGCCGTCCTCGAACTCGACCATCGAGTGGATGATGCTTTGCGGATGCACGATCACGTCGATTTGCTCGTAAGGCAGGTCAAAAAGCCAGTGCGCCTCGATTACCTCGAGACCCTTGTTCATCAGGGTCGCCGAGTCGATAGTGATCTTCGGGCCCATCGTCCAGCGGGGATGTTTGAGTGCCTCTTCCACGGTAACCGATTCGAGTTCGCTAAAGGTTCTTCCCCTGAACGGCCCGCCGGATGCGGTGACGATAAGCCGCTTTATCTCGCGTTTCCGCTCGCCTACCATGCATTGGAATATCGCATTGTGCTCGCTGTCTACGGGAAGTATTTCGGCCCCTGTTTCTTCCCGCACTTTGGCGACTATAGCGCCGCCCGCAACCATCGATTCCTTATTTGCAAGCGCCAGGGTTTTTCCCGCCCGCAACGCGGCCAATGTCGGTCGTAGCCCAACCGAGCCTACCAGGGCGTTTAATACTAGGTCGGCCTCGGGATGCGCTGCGAGCTGCTCGAGCCCTTCGATACTCGTCAGCAGCTCCGGGATGTTTGATGTTCCCGCTATTCTCCGGCTAAGCTCTTGTGCTTTTTCTGCATCGACAACGACGACCGCCTTTGGCCGTAGCTCTTTTATTTGTTGTTCCAGTGCATCAATGCTTTTGTTTACAGCCAATCCGACTACGTTAAAAAGTTCGGGATATCGCTTAACAACATCTATTGTTTGTAGACCTATCGATCCTGACGACCCCAGGATTACTATGTTTTTCAATATGTTTAAACCTCACTATTAGAGACGAATTATGGCTGATTCTTGTCATTCTGAAGCGTTGTTAAGAATCTAAAGACCACTCACAGACTGCTGTTGCCTGTCATTCTGAGC
>Ga0210036_1005477_pt1 | contig 10996 bp, 9 predicted proteins | sample CryGeymeta201515_FD_185469 | JGI IMG/M metagenome (GOLD analysis project Ga0210036, IMG submission 185469) | Groundwater microbial communities from Crystal Geyser aquifers in Utah, USA - Crystal Geyser metaG 2015-15 (SPAdes) (version 2) | ecosystem: Environmental > Aquatic > Deep subsurface >...
TCTTTCTGGAACACGGTCCGGTACTCAGATGTGTTCTCTTCACTAGGGATAGGGATCTCCTTCTTTCTTCTACTATTAGATCCCATCCGGAAATGGAATCTTCTGCTAAATACCACTCTGTCACTTCCATCATTAAAATAATCCCGCAAATTGTTTCAATGTCTCCGCCAGGTGCTTGTTAGCACACTTGATCCTTCTCCAGGTTTCACACTTGATCCTCATCTCATAATATTCAATTTTCACTTTTTGTGACCATAGAGGTGCGTTTCAAGGTGCAAAAATATCACCATAGAGGTGCAAATATCACCATAGAGGTGCAAAGTAAAAGGCATAACTTGTGCCTTTTCATTCATGACTGGATTTGGAACCAAAAACCTTCCAACACCCTTCCATTTGGTTTCAAAGACAGTCCGCTTTCACTGCCTTGTCTTTTTCCCTGTTAATCAATCTCATCACCACCATAGCTCTGTTCATTCTCACTCTTGTCATCCGAATCTTGCTCATAAGCAATATTATTGTCGTCTTTCAAGTAGCTTCTCTCTTGCACACAATGGGGTGTATGGTTCTGATAAGTCTCTCTGTTCACGTTCTTTGTAAAGCCATCACTGATATTCTCCTTGGTACGCACGAATACCACTTCAATCAGCTTCTTCTCAATCCAGTCAGTCACAAATCTGTATCTCACATCCACATGCCTCGTCCGCTTGTTGCTTGACTTGTTCTCCAACATAAATATCGCTCCCATATTGTTAACATGTACTGTCACAGGTGTCTCAACTGGCACCTTCATAAACTCCAGCATCTGGACAACAAATAACACTTCTCTCACTGCTTCAGATGCTGCAATGTACTCCGCTTCTGCACAGCTTAACGCCACAGTCTTTTGTCCTCGTGAAGACCATGTCACTGGAACTCCATTCACATACAGAATATGTCCGCTTATCAATTTCTGGTCATCCTTGTCTCCTGCCCAATCTGAATCAGAATACAACACCAATTTCCACTTAATTCCTTCAGATATATGTGTAGGTGTTGAAAAGACTATCAAACTCTAAGTCTAGTACTTTGGTTGTTCACTTGGTAACTTGGTATACTTATATTAGATTTATCTGTAGAAGTGAGATGGGCACAAATATCACTACTTGATATCAGTTTTGAGATCGTAGGGCCCAACCACTGGGTTAGGCTTTTTCACCAACACACTCCTGTGGTCACGGACGCTGGCCTCACTGCCAGATGTGACCAAACACTTACTCTTAACATTGGGGGCACTCTTACTTGGATCTTGTGCCAAAATGACACCCATAATCTGGTCTCTGAAACGAACAAACAGAGCACCCTTGTTGGGTTTTGTCATAAAATCTCCTATCATGTCCCCTGTGGGACACCATTCGGTTTTCATTTCTTTCTTCTGAATACAATCAGTCACAAAGAAATAACGAATGTTGATATGCTTCGTGCGTTTACTGCTGGAAGCTTTACCATTCTTCTCCAAAAGAATAGCACTCATGTTATCCTGGTACACGATGTTTTCATTCACACCATAAACTTGTGATTGCAAGAAATACCTTGTCCAACAAATAGCTGGCATGCAATCATCTACTCCCACAATCTCAGATTCTGTGGAGCTTGCTTCTTGTATTTAACTTCTGTTTGGTGGAGCCACTGGAACAACAGCCACCGGAGTCGATCGAACGACAGCCACTGGAGTAGATCAAACGACAGCCACTGGAGTCGATCGACAGCCACTGGAGCCACTGGAACGACAGCCACTGGAGCCCCTGGAACGACAGCCACTGGAGTCGATCGAACGACAGCCACTGGAACAAAAGCCACTGGAGCCGCGAACGACAGCCATTGGAGTTTATCGACCCACAGCCCCTAAGCCAAGTCGATCGACAGCCTAGAGCCGCAAGCCACTGGAGGGGAACGACAGCCAGTACCCACTGGATCAAGTACAGGCCCAACAGACAGGAAGTATAGGTGCAGCATCAATAGTTGATATCCCGGGGGGTGATATCCTTTGACAACTACATCTTAGATCCAGTCCGTGCAAGACAAGTCACTGCAGCCGACCAACCAGTCAGCTACTGATCAACAGCCACTGGATTGAGAGCCAGTCAGCCACTGATCTACAGCCACTGGAGACAAGCAAGACCCACCACGCCAACAACAATTGATAGCCACTGGAGGCAAGCCAGTCAGCCATCAATCATTCGCCATGGTGGTATCTTCTCGTTCTACCTGGTCCACAGTGCATTGGAACAAACCCAAGTACACGTCCATCTTCCGTATCACTTGTCCAGCACACAAGCCCTTTGATCCCAACAACACCACTGACAAGCGTTCCCTCACCAAATGGACCTTCCAGAATGTCTATGCCAAACTGGCTTCCATTGACCCATCCTTTGTCTGGAAAGTCTACCCTGATCCAGCCACTCCCGGTTTTAATCCTGAGAAATGGCACCCCATCACGTTGGACCTTCCCACTGGCAGCCTCCCTGACCATCCTTGGTCCCTTGGTAGATTCATTCATGGGGGCTATCTCAAGTATTCTGGGCAACCCACAGAAGGACTCATCTACCTCAAGCACAATCTCTCCTACAATGAACTCATCCACCAGTTCAACTCTCCCACAAACCTGTGGGCAAACCAAGAGAGTCTTGACCACAGAGCTCTTCTGTCCCCATGGAATATTCAAGACCCACACTATGACAAATGTATGTGGATCTCGGGTTCCATCTCCCAGCTCAACCGCGCCGCTTTAGGTGCAGCTCTTCAACAGGATCCCATTCTTCAGGAGCAAGGCATTGTGGTTGAGGTTATTTGGGCACCCCTAGAGGCCTTTCCCAATGAATCTTGTATGCTAGGCCACCAGCAAGTTCATGCTGCCCACATCTGCTGTGAGGCTACCAGGAGTCAGGACTGTATCAATGCACTGTTCCGGGTTTTTGATGGAGACCGTCCTAGGGACGACTATCCCCTTCACACCCGTTTTCACTGCTTCATCAACACTGGCTCCTTTTATCTCCAACCTTTTGGTTGGCAGCACCAACAGCACTCCGTCCTACTGTGTCAGGATCACCAGCAACAGGTATCCTCTCTCCGCCGTCTGATCCGACCCCTATCGCACCTCCTTGCACCAACCCTTGGATTATTCACTCTTTGCAATCTTCAACACCACCTTCAACAACGCACTGCTACAGACAAGACTCCTCTCTTTCTCAGCATCCTTCCTTCTACCACCAAAGGGCATCTCGACCTTCTCTACCAGCGTGACCATCACTCTGAGGTTCTTCAGGTTCTGACTGACTTAGCTCACATGACCTGTGCCTCCTCCTCCAGTTGCTACCAACCTTCAAGCAACCCAATGATGGTCCCTCCTGGTGGCCCTGACAACTCCAACCCCACGAGCTTGTCACCCTCACTCCAATCCAACCTGGAGAACCAGTCATAAGATGCCTTCTTGCAGGGCCTCATTGAAGCTCCCAATTGGTTGTAGCCCCAGCATCTGTAAATATTCACCACACCGAGAAGACTGACACTTTCTCTGGCCAAGTCTTCTCACTTCTTCTGTTATATATATTATTCACATCTTCCACTCTACATTTGGCAAGCCAAGGTCAGGTGCTGTCCACCTGTACATATTTCACTGGTATCTGACCGAAACAAAACAAAAACAAAGTTTGAGCTCCTACAACTGATATATTCCCCTCCTAGTAGCCCCTCTGCTGCTACTCATGCAACTGTGTTCGTCCTGGTCTGACATTACCAGGCAGTGGATGCCGACACCCTACAGGGTATGCCACATCAATAAGTCATTATCTGTTTTTTCTGCGTGAGTTTGGTTATAAGTGACTAAGCGGGCTGGGACTTTGGCCCCATGCTTTGCCAGCGCTTCGAAAGGACGCTTTCGTCCTACTACATGGGTGGCCCCTTGTGGTTTCACCCTCTTACTTTTTGTAGCTTTTAGCTAGCCTTAGTAATTGTAGTAAATCTTGAGTTACTTACTTACTTAGGAAATCCTCTTCCTAGGGATAGGCCTCCTCCAGTGTGTCCTCTCAAATTAGGATGCACTCCGTAGGATCCGTCAACCCACCATTTCAAAATGCCACTACCATTGGCACTAAGGATCAGGGGCAACTATCTTGTACCTCTGACATACTTCATCAAATGAGCCAATTTCAACCAATCGTCTTCATCTGGTTCTCTCACCCTCGTGGTGAGATAAGCAATAGCTGTGCAGGTATCGGGCCTAGCACGCTTTGTGGCATACAACATTTCTGCCACTAGATTGTGAAACATCTTAGCTTTCTCGGGCTTCAGTTTGGGACAATCTTCATTCACTTTGAATAAGTTCTCTGGGGCAGCACTTGCGTTGGTGCCTTTGCCTTTGGGTTCAGCTTTATCAAAAGCTTCCAAAATCTCATCAATGTACTGTTGCATTGATACTTTTACTTGGCTTTGAACACTGAAGTCCAAAGTCATCCCAAGGTAAGTATGAATCTTTCCTCGGTTCACCGTCATTTTACCAGAGCCATCTTCAAAGATACTCTCGTATTCCTGACGCAGCCATTCAATCAATTTTTCGACCTCCTTTGGGTCTTCATGGCTGATCTTGCAGTCATCTACATGAAAAGCAATTGTCATCTGCTTCCCATTGATTGTCTTGTTGGCTACACATGGGTCGTATGTATTAAACTCAAATCCAGTACTGGTAAGACTGGCACAGAATTTCCGGTAGTAAAGTAATGATGCCACCATGGTTCCATAGATAGCATTCTGGCACTGTACCACCAGCTGCTTTGTACCATTTTTGTCATTTGTTACATATGACTTGTATGTCTTAGGATCAATTTCCTCTAGCATATCTACCAAGATTCCTCGAACCTTGATGATAGCCATATCTTTCTCATCTTCAATGTGTGTTTGGATAAATGCATTAGGGATGTCAACCACTGCAACATCTCTTCCTTCCTCTGCATCTACAATGCAGGTGAGTAACACAGCTTCAGTTGCAACTGTAGGCGAGCTTGCATCTTCCTTGGAAATGAAGTCTCGCTGTTTGTTGCCTCCAGCCACAGTTCTTCCCTTGATTTTTCCGTCTCTCTTCAACTTGAGAAACATATGGGATTCCAATGTGTTTCTGTGTCACAGTCAAGTCATGCCAATGCATGGGCTTGAATGTTCCTCTAAGGTGCAGTTGCTTCATTTCAGAGTGTACTGCTTCCTTAGCTTTACTGCCCCATTCTCTGAGGCCTGCCCTCAATGATAGTTGCATCATAATTGCCTGTGCAACATCGGGCTGTTGTTCACACACTTTCTGTTGGTGGAACATGTGAGAATCTGGATGAAGAACTTCATTATTCTCATACTGGGCTGCAGCATATTCATAGGCTTTTCCTTTCATACTAGGAACATAAGTCTGTGACTGCATCCTGGCTCTTGAAGACCGACGCACTCCTGGGATTTCCTGAGGTGCTGGTTCTGGTTCAATAAGCTCTTGTGGATCAGGTTCTACTGCATCCACCACTGGGTCCTCTACATGGCTCTGTTCTTCTTGCTCCTCAGCTTCTTTGGCATAAGGTAGCACTTCTTGTTCCTCATCATTGGGAACAAATTCTTCATCAGGTTGGTAAATAGGCTGATATTTGGGATCATCACCATAGTCAGGCTCAAAGACTTCTTCAGGAAGTTGGTCTTGTGGGGCCTCATTCTCATCCCCATCCACTCCTGTGAGCTCAACATCACCAATTTGTCGTCCGGAGCGGTCAGTAAAAACTAAAAGCTCTGGTTGGTCACTTCCCAAGGTATTAATTTGGGCAATTACTGTATCAGGCATTGGGATTACATCCCACTTGCGCCTGACAACTTTTCTTGTAGTCAACAGTGTCATAAATTTAAATCCACCTTGGATGTTATCACTTGGTCCAAGGCAATTGGCACCTTGAGTGCGAGGGAGTTGACTGTTACGTGGTTCATCTTCCTCATGGATTTGACAATACTGTCCGACCTTGAGACTCAAATGTTTCTTAAAATTCAATGTCTCACCTGACATGATAGTCCTTGGACTATAGATGGCAGAGATTCCACCTTTAGTGGGGAAATAATTAAGCATTCGCACACTTGCAAATACAATATGGATTGTCAACATCTTTGGGATCCTGTCGAATGGTAGGCTGTGCCCATGGGCTCGGGCTTGTTCTTTCACAACCCGAATACGACCTTCAATCTCAGGGACATGCTCATTTGCACTGGCCAAATTTACTATTGGACCTCCTGGCATATCATGAATTAATGCCTGGAGGGGTGCAAATTCATTATCAGCATGCACTGTCACAATGTGGAAACCGCGATTGAGATACACCTTGTAGACACTCAAGAAAGCTTGAAAAATATGGGTGAGCTTTCTGTCTGCCAAGTGGTTCACTGTAGTGAAGCAAATGTTCCGACTTAATGTGAGTAGGAACGGGATCTTGTTCACAAAAACAAATCTAAAGGTAAGAAACACATCTTTGTGTAGCTTCACAATTTCACTAGGGATTTTTACGAAGTCCCTTGCCACATGGATCGGCTTGGATCTAGTGGTCTTGCCCTTTAGGGCTGCAATATTTTTGCCCCAAATCTTGTGGGCAATATCAATATCCTGAATGGTCACTGGACAATCAGAAATTTGATTACTTTGGACAACCCACTTGAAATCTTTCATGGATGGGTATCCTAGGGTGGAGTACAATTCTTTGGCAGACTCTGCACCCTTGATTTGTCACTGGCTAAAGCCTTCTTTGTTACCAGCAACAGTAGAAATAAATGTATACGATTCATTTCTTGGTTCATAGACATGCAGGCCATTGGCTTGCATCTTGAACTCCATGTTTGGTTTGTTGGACTGTTCACGATGTACAACAAACATCTTCTCAGTACTGTCATAAGTGACCTTGTACTGCTGGATTAAATTGTGTAAGGCAATAATATTTGTGATTGCCTTGGTGCTGAACCACACTCTTGGATTGTATCCAGCCACAATTGCCTGCTGATTTACTATCAACTGGCCACCATTACTATGCACTGTCATCGTGGATGGTGCCTGATGCACTCCTGTGACTAGAGCTGGGTTGCAGAATAAATCCATTGTGGACTGACTGTCCAACAAAATAACATTTCTCATGTTCATATTGGCATTCTTGCCATGGTTCTGTCTAAATAGAACCTGCTGTGTATTTATGGGCAACTCCACCACCTGAGTCAAAATAAATCCTTCTTGGAAATAATTGGCTTGGGAAGCTGCTTCATCAGCTGCTGATCTTTCATCTAACATGGTTTGCATGTTTGCCATTGACTTGGCTTGTTCCTTCACAGCATTTGTGAGGGCAGACAGTGCATCGCTGTTGTCTGCCTTTTTCTTCTTGGGAAGTGGGCAATGGTTGGATGGACGGCCCTTCTTGTTGCAGTTGTAACAGGTCCTCTCCTTCCAGAGGTCCTTGTCATACTCTTGTGCACTTTTACCTCGGCCATTATTGCCTTGTTGGCCTCCTCGGCCTCTTCCTCTACCACCACTACCACCACCTTGAGCAAATGCCACACCTTCAGATTGGGAGGCTGTGCTCACAGAACGTACATTGGCATATGTATTGAGTTGGTGGAGGACTTCTTGGCGGTTCTGGGGGTAATGATTTTGTCCTTAGGAAAAATCATTTAGTAGAGCAGTTCGGAGCTGATCATGCTGGGAACCACTTTGCTGAAGAAAAACATAGGCAAGATAGCGCTCTTCAGCAATTTCACAGATCCCAAGCTGTTCAGTAATGGGATCAAGGAGGGCAAATTCTTTGTTATGGAGCTTTTTAGCTTCAAGATCAAGAAGTTTTGGGTACTGATGGGTAACTCCAACAGCAATTCCAACATCAACTTTCGTGTTGACTCAGTGGTACCATTTGTCATTGGTAAGATTGCCTTCAGCTTGGGTATGCTTATATAAGTCATAAACATGGGCATATGTGGTAGCATATTCGTAGCAATCATTGGACTGAGAAAGGACTGTTTTCTCAATCAAGGTATAAAGCCTTAATGGGTCACTGGATTTACACGCCGTGAGCCAATCGGGATCATGCTTCATCTGATACTTTAGGAGTTGGGTACATTGACCCATGATTAAAGAAAACACTTTACCTAGTTTGGACTTGAGGTCTTCAACCCATCGGTGGTAGGAGGCTTTACTGCGACCATCAAATTCACTTTTGTCTTGTTCATCCAACTTCATTGGGAGAGGGTTGGCAAGACTGTCTTTGGTTTGTTGAATATCATTTTGGAGGATAGCCAACTTCACTGATGCATCGGGATCAATGCCGACCTCAGCAATTTCTTCATATTTTTCAGCTGAGATGAGCTGGCCATTTAGCAAAATCTGGAGAGATTTCTTCTTGGCAGCTTCCCTGACCTGATGCTTGGCCAGCACCGCTTGTGTGTGTCCGGGTGGCTTGATCACAACATGGTGAGCTTTGTTAAACAATTCATTGCAAACATCTTCACCATACTAGCATGGTCCACTAATTTATCCCAGGTGTCTGTCAATTGGTCAGCAGCACCTTTCTTCTTGTAATCAAATACATGGTTGCCTAAGGCAACGCATAATCCTTTTTGATTTTTGTTATCGGTGGTGCGGGAATTTTGGGATCGACGGCAACCTTGACCACGTGCTTGGTGACTCTGACGGCCACCACCTCTACCTCGCCCATGACCTCGTTCACTCATTTTTATTACGATAAAAATTTGCGAGAGCCTCCGGCGTAACGTTAGGTTGGGTTGGTTTTAAAGTCTATATCCTGACTATGGAACCACCACCCAAAAATATTTAATGTCGCCGACCTTGAAGTACGTTAGAACTTTTGCTCAACTCAATGTTCTTTCTTCTTGGGGACAGTGCTAAACAAATCCTGTTTAGATAGCACTCACTCTGGTTGCAGTAGCTGTGCTAGTTATTAGTATTGCACTAGCTCTCAATAGTACTGGATAGTACTAGTAGTAGCTGGAAGTAGCTATTGGTCACACACTAGCTCTCAAAAAATTCGTTTATGATGATGTCACACCAGTTTCTGAATTTTGATCACAAAATTTGCCTTGGGTGATGTCACACTAGCCTCTGAAAATTGAATCACTCCTGAAGAACACTTGTTCTTCCTTTTGTCAAAACTGACGCACATTCACTTGCCAGGCAGAAATTCAGCTTTTTCTCACGGGCTGCTTCTTATTTGCCTGCTTTTTACTAGTAGATTTTCCCTCTGTGAAAAAGTATCACTTCTCACTGGCTTTTTTGCGCGTTTGGGCTAGTTCAACAGAGAAACGCAACTCTGTCCTCGGGGTTAAAAGCTATTTCACTGGCTTTTTACTAGTAGTTTCAGCCATCAAGAAATCGTTTTGTTTCTTCCTTGCTTTTTGCCTGTTTGTAATGCTGTATTTTGGTACAGCAGGATCATGGGAATTCAGCCGCTGTCTTTGTACACAGTCTTGTGCACTGAAGACTGTGTGACCCTGCTGCTTGTTGTTTATTAGGGGCTCCCACTGGAGTCTTAAGAGGCTTCCTTTTCAGTACTTTTGTACGCGCTTTCAACACTACTACCTGGTAGTATAATAATTTCGATTTTGGGTGATCAAAATTGTCGGCTAGCCTGGATGCACAGCCAGGAAGTCTATAGTAAAACAGTACAATACAGCATGAAGCAAGATGATACGAAGATAAGAATAAGACAAGTTAAAGTAAGCAGATAAGACAACAAGATAAGAAGTTAAGCCAACAGATATAATCAGAAGATAGCAATAATACATTTGTCGCGATAGCACTATAGCCTGGGACTTACCTTTCTCCTTATATTTCAATATAAGTAACCTCAAACACTATACCTTCCTCTGTAAATATACAAAGGAACAACTTACTCTCTCACACTATAACTCAACTCAATACACTGTAACTCAACTCGATTCCTCTTCAACTATCAAGAGAAATACTCACTCAAACACCTTAAACTAAATCAATCGATATTGCCTTTCAAACTTTTCTTTCTAAATATTGTGTAACAATTGTGAGCTTAAAACTAGACTAAAAATAGGCTCCAAATCCTCGCAATCTCCTCAAAAGATCCGTATCTTCGCGCTTACATCACCCTCATGTTCTTCCAGTTGCTCGCATCATCGCTCGCATCATCACCTCGTTCACCAATAGTTTTCAGTCCTGCGCCTGGTCTATATTTACCACTTGACACTTGTTGTCTCGCATCACCTAGACTCCCAATATAGATAAATCGCACCTCATAGCAAAAATATCGCGTCCATCTGTCTGTCCATCTACATCATCACGTCTGACATCATCATCTCCAATCAAAACCAGTCATGCACCGTCCGACATCATCATTTCCAGTCATACACGGTCCGACATCATCATTTTCACCATAGTCTCACACTTGCTCCTTATCTCGCAATTCCATTCTCAATATCTTGGGTTTCCAGTTCATAAGACTGGATTTGTAACCAAAACCTTCCAACACCCTTCCTTTTGGTTTCAAAGACAGTCCGCATATATCGCTTCCGCTGTCTCTCTGATCATCATATTTCTCGCACCTCTACAGTAATCAATCAACCTCGTCTCCACCATAGCTCTGTTCATTCTCATCAACCTTTGCTTCCTCATACTCCTCGTTCCAGTATTCCCTCGCTCGTACATAGTTCGGTGTGTGCGCCTGATAGGTGTCTCTATTCACGTTCTTCGTAAAACCATCACTCAAGTTCTCCTTCGTTGGCACAAACACCACCTCAATCACCTTCTTCTCAATCAGATCAGTCACAAACCGGTATCTCACATCCACATGTCTCGTCCGCTTATTACTTGACTTGTTCTCCAACATAAATATAGCTCCCATATTGTCCACACGTACGGTCACTGGCATCTCAACTCGTATCTGCATAAAATCCAACATCTGTACAACAAATAGTACTTCCCTCACTGCTT
>Ga0210036_1005487_pt1 | contig 10970 bp, 9 predicted proteins | sample CryGeymeta201515_FD_185469 | JGI IMG/M metagenome (GOLD analysis project Ga0210036, IMG submission 185469) | Groundwater microbial communities from Crystal Geyser aquifers in Utah, USA - Crystal Geyser metaG 2015-15 (SPAdes) (version 2) | ecosystem: Environmental > Aquatic > Deep subsurface >...
GGGCCCAAGGACTCTTGCCGCCAGCGGCGCAGAGTTTTGACGGAGAGCCCCCAGCGGGTGGCGAGCTCGTTTTCATCGATGGCGATGCGCGTGGCACCGTCTCGAATGTTCCGGCGGTGTGGCCGACCGGATTCAACTGATGGGACTTGGTTTTGCATTTCGATGTGCCTCCTTTATGAAATGGGCACATCGAACTATCCGGATTACTTTCTAGGCGGTCTCAAGGCCATTTCTAGGTCAAATCTAGGTCAGCACGTGGAAGCAAAACGGGCCACCCAGTGGGCAGCCCGTTTCTCTGTATCGATTCAAGAATATATTCAGACGAACAGCGTCCAGCCACGTGTTTTGTCTGGGGGATGCCCCAAATACGACTTCCACGTCTCGCCCTGGAATGCCTGCGCCGGATGGTTGTAGCTCATCCCTTCAAACAGCGCTTTGTTCTGCAAAACCGGGTTGTTCGCCTTATGAGCCTTGACGAGACGATCCATGATGGTGACTTGCTTGCCGAGCAGCGGCCACGGCGCTTTGCCCGGGATAATCAACGTCGCGCTCTCCTGATCGACGAGGTCATTGTGGACAATCAGGTCAACCGTCGTTGCCGCGAGCGCGCGTTGCTTACCATCGGACAAAGCCCGCATTAACCGATCTTTATCGATTGCAACCTCCCCGGCATCCGTCGCCAGTACATCGCCGAGCCAGACGACGACGTTTGCGCCAAGGTACTGTGGGCTAGACTCGGTCGCGGTCAGAACTATGCCGTAGCCGATTTGCCGCTCGCCTCGAAGGTATGCGTCTGCTTCAGCGACGGTGTCGAGCCGGTTCAAACGGCGAGCAAGAAACACGGCAACGTCCTCGTCGCCGACAACCAGCGTCCCCAATTTCGTGACTGAGGCGTCTGCCTTTATTCGCTGACCGATTTGCATCGCGCCGCGTAGACCTTTCACAACGCGCTCTGCGACCCAGCCTCTCATCACCTCAAAGCGCTCAAGTTCAACGGGGTCGATCTCAATGTTCTGATGGGTCACCGGATCGTCAGCCACGAGAGATGCACCTTTTGCGCGCACGGTGAGATGAATCGCTGTGCCGTCATCTCGAAGATGAGTGACGTCCATCGCCCGGCCCATTGGTTTCAGGAACCCTCCAGCGCGCAGCATTTCGATGTCCGCGCCCCATTGCTCAAGCGTGCTGCGCCGGACTTCACGATCCTCCGATTCATAGAGCTTGAGCATCGTGTCGAACAGGTTCGCCTCCTCAGTTGCACTAAGCGGAACAACGCGCTTCATGATTCCGTATCGCTCAAGCACACCGAAGCCGATCTCCCGTTCGTGTGGGTCGCGTCGGCTACCCAGATTGCAACGATTGGGCGTGCTGAGGGTAATTGGAAGATTGACCTCCTTGTTCTCTTTCATGAACCGCACGTTGATGACAACACGGCTGATCAGCGATGCGGTCTTGAAAATATTGTTGTCGCCGAGGGTATCTTTCGATGCCTCCTCAATATCGTCGTTCTTGTCGACCTTTAGCAATACGCGACGCTTGAAGTTCTGCGGTCGTGCCTCGGCTTCGAGTGCGCGGACATCGACCAAATCCAAGTCGGCGACCGGTTCTTGTGGTAACGAAAGTGAGCGATAGAAGCGCCGGAGGTTGTACTGCCGCATGGAAACAGGCCTTCCAGATAGATCGGTATCCACGCCGGTTTCCGCGAATGACGACGCTATCAGAAACCGGCTCGATTCCTGTTCTGAAAATACTTCCACCGATTTCTTGTCGGGCTGGAACAGCAATGTCGCCTCTACCGGCGGACGGTAGTAAATAGGAGCCGTCGAGAGATCGTCGCAAACCTGCTGGATGCTGTTCATTTCGCCCGCGTGGCGGATCAAGAACAGGTGAACCGTTGTCACGTCTCCGTTTGCTTGCTTCTGCTCGAATGGGAGGTGCTGAACAAGGCAGCGTCCCGTCGTCCCAAGTCGCTCCTGGAGTAATGTTTCCAGGCGAGTCCGTTTCTCGTCGGTCCATTCGAAGCTGCTGGCATCGTCGCAATCGAGGTCGAACGCCTCGTAAAGCTTTCCATAGTTTCGATGGTGTTCTGCGTAGAAATACGTCTCGGCGTCGTCGAAGAGATCTGGAGCGCGCAGGTATAAGACGGTGGCTCGGCCAAAGTGATCCTGCTGGGCTTCATACTCGGCGACAGTCGACTGCTGGTCGTCATCGTGCTGGTACAGGTTGTCGCGCACCGCCTGGATGGCCTCGATACCTTTACCTTCTGACAAGGTGATGATGCGGTGCGCATGCCCATCAAGTGGTGCCGATAGTCTGGCATCCAGACCGGCGCAAATCCCCAAAACGCCCAAGCGAAAATCCTTGTTGACGCCATTCAGAACGGGGGCATCCGGCCATTCGACGGATGCGAAGGCTTTGGCGTCGCCGCCGCCATGCTCCGCTAGAAGTTTGCGAATGGCCTCAACAGGAGCCAATTCGACAAATCGATGTAGGGACGGGATGTTCTTGTAGGTCTTGGTCATTTTTCTTGGCTCCACGAAATGCGTCCACCGCTGTTACGGGATGATGCCCATCCGAATCTTGGTTTTGATACTCGACAGCCAGTCCTCCCGGTACTGCAATGCGAGAGCATCAAGATTGGCGCGACCGACACCGGCTTTGCGAGCCAAATCCTCCAGCGACACCGCGCAGTCAAGCCAGCCGAGCCCATGTGAGGCGACGAGTGCCGCCTTGTCGGCGGTGGTAACGACGATGGTTGCCGATGGCAGCAGTTTGTTCGCGAGCAGCCAAGCGAGCAGATGCTTCTCGCCGTCGTCGAGCGTCGCGCAGGATGGATGGGTGAGCGCCAGCGAAGCAAGCTCCTTGCGCGTCACCGGATGGCGGCAGGCAAGACCACCGTGCAGGTCAGCCGGTGGAACGGATATGTGCCGAGGATCGCCGGGGTTTCCGGTCAGTGTTTCCTCGACGCATTTCTCGACGGTTTCGATAGCGAACTGGCTGCAGATCGCAGTCCAGCAGCCAGTTCGGAACGCTTCGAGGATGACATTGGTGTCAGCGAATACCCGGGTCTTTGGCATACGAACCGCGCCTCACAGCTCGAACGGTGCGGAGAGATCGTACTGGGCGAATAGCTCAGTTAAACCACCCAGACCAAGACCCATGGCTTTGGCAGCTTTACGCGCCGACAAACGCCCGTTTTCTAGCGCCTCGTGCAGCATCCGCACGAAGGTGGGCGAAAACCGCTTAGGCGGGCCTGATACGGATGAACGTTGCTTCTCCTGCGAGAGATTGCGGCGAGTGTCGTCACTGATACGCTTGAGGTTGAACAGCCGCCACGCGAGGGCAACCGGTGCAACGCGCAGCAGCGCTGCGACTTCGCACAGATGCGCGATATCGTTTTGCCGATCACTGTCGATCAGTTTGTCGAGGGAGGCACAAGGCATCAGCAAGGCGGCGGCAAAATTGTCGGCCAGTTGCTCAATGCGCTTCTTCTTGTTGCGATCCTCAATAGAGTTGGATTCGCGGTGGTCGGGCTTCATCGCATCCCAAGTCAGCGCGTGGAATAATTCATGCGCCAGGTCGTAGAAGCGCCGTGCCTCCGTCTCATTGCGGTTGATGAGGACGACGCCCATCTCTTCGAGGTGACAGGTCGCCCCCGAGATTGATTTGCCGTCGTCGGCTTCGACGGTATCTACGAACAGCACCGGAATGTCGAGCTCGCGCTCAATTTTGTCGATCAAGGTCTCGGCTGGGATCACGCCGAGGTCGAGTTCAGCGGCTAGACTCTCGGCGCGTTCCTGTGCGTCCTCAAACGAGGACTGCGCAGACAGGCGCAGAGCGCGCTTGAGCACGCTCGCCCGACTGTCTTGCTGCTCACGCAGCCAACGCAGCAGTCCGATCCACTGACCGGCCTTTAGCTCAAAGCCGTCGAGACCATCCTCGGGCACTTCCGGGGCGGCACGCCACGAGAACTGCGCCTCGCCAGCGACGGCGAATGGATCGATGAAGAACTCGATGTCCCGATTCAGTAGATCGGACATCTCCAGCAATTCATCCGGCTTTAGCGCGCGCTTGCCGTTCTCAATGTCCGAGACCGACTGCCGGTCGTTTAGACCGAGCCCTTGAGTGAGTTGATCTTGCGTCAAACCCGCAGCAATGCGTGCGGCTTTGACGCGATAGCCGATCAGCTTTTGCGAGATTTTTTCAAGCATGGTGACGACCTCCTAAAACGACATTCTAATACCGCATATCGTTAATCGCAAGTTAATCTTGCGTATTTATGTTTGCAAGATAGGCGATTACCCTCCTTTGCCATCCTCTTCGGAGGATCGCGCTCAGTATTCATGACAGTTGCTATTCCCCGGAGCCGTCATGAACAACATCGAACTCAATCCCCCATCCGAGATGTCGGCCAGCGCCCGCGCTGCCGAGATCACGACCATCCTTGCGGCCGCCATCGTCCGCACCCAGCTGGCGCAGGCCGCCAAACAGAGAGAAGTTGACCTTGGCTTACTGCCCGACCAGCGCGTTCATACAACCCCTTATCAAGAAAAGAGGTTGTCATGAACGAAAAACAAGCATCCGTCGCCGCGCGCATCTCCGAGCTGTCGTGCCTGCCGATGGCGGAGCTCTGGACACTGTGGGATCGTTATTTCACCCGCCGACCGGCTTATCCAAACCGCACCCACGTTGAATCCCGCATCGCTTACAAGCTGCAGGAGGATGCTTTTGGTGGCCTCGCGGTGGCCACCCGCCAGCGGCTGGAGGCCATTGGCGCGAAGCATTCCAAGATCAAACAGCGCGCCAAACCCCGCGAGTTCAACTTTGCACCAGGAACGGTGCTGTTGCGCGAATGGGGCGAGAGGGAACACAAGGTCACGGTTTCTGCCACCGGCCTGTTTGAATACGAGGGTCGCCCCTTCAAGAGCCTGACCGCCGTTGCGCGGTTCATTACTGGCACGCGCTGGTCTGGGCCTTTGTTCTTTGGCTTGGCGCAAGGCGGTGCGAAATGAACGAGCCAGTGCAAATCGCATCCAGCAAGCCGCGTAAACGCTGTGCCGTCTACTGCCGGGTGTCATCGGACGAACGACTGGATCAGGAATTCAACTCCATCGATGCCCAGAGGGAGGCTGGCCACGCCTACGTCGCCAGCCAGCGAGCCGAGGGCTGGATTCCGGTGGCCGACGACTACGACGACCCCGGATTTTCCGGTGGCAACACGGATCGCCCCGGGCTGAAACGTTTGCTGACCGACATCCAGCGCGGTCTGGTCGACATCGTCGTGGTCTACAAGATCGACCGTCTGACGCGCAGCCTGGCCGACTTTTCCAAGATGGTTGAGGTCTTCGAGCGTCACGGCGTCTCCTTCGTGTCGGTCACCCAACAGTTCAACACCACCACCTCAATGGGGCGGCTGATGCTGAACGTGCTGCTGTCCTTCGCCCAGTTTGAGCGTGAGGTCACCGGCGAGCGCATCCGGGACAAGATCGCGGCGGCCAAGCGCAAGGGCATGTGGATGGGAGGTGTGCCAACCTTGGGCTACAACGTCGAAAACCGCCTGTTGGTCATCAACGAGGCCGAGGCGGCAGTGGTGCGTCGCATCTTCGAGGAGATGCTGACCATTGGTTCTCCAACCCAGATCGCCGTCAATCTGACCGCCGACGGTATCACGACCAAGGCCTGGACGACGCAGGAGGGCCAGACCCGCAGCGGCACGCGCATCGACAAGAAGTACCTACACAAGCTGCTGCGCAACCGCATCTACCTGGGGGAGTTGTCGCACAAGGGGAACTGGTACCCCGGCGCTCACCCGCCGATCATCGACCAGGAGCTTTGGGACAAGGTCCACACGGTGCTGGCCAGGGATGGGCACACCCGGTCGGTGGAAACCAAGATCCGGTCGCGCACCGACGCGCTGCTGCGCGGCCTGCTTTACGCGCCGTCTGGCGAGCGGATGTACCCGACCTACTCGCGCAAGAACGGGCGCAAGTACCACTACTACGTGTCCAAGTCGGAGAGCCGCTTTGGCGCACCGGGCAAGACTTACGAGCGCCTGCCTGCGCCCGAGATCGAAGCGGCAGTGATCGGACAGATCCGCACCGTGCTGACCAGTCCGGAGTCCATTACGTCGGTGGTGCGCTTCATCCAGCGCAATGGGGCCCAGATCGACGAGGCGACCACGGTAATGGCGATGGGACGGCTGAACGACGTGTGGGAGCAACTGTTTCCGGCCGAGCGCCATCGCATTGCGAATCTGATGATCGAGCGCATCGACCTTGTCCACACCGGTGAGGTTCAGGGCATCAAGGTGAAATGGCGGGAGATTGGCTGGAACGCGCTGATCGAAGAATTCGCGCCGAGCGGCATTGGTGCGGAAATGCTGGAGGTCGAAGCCTGATGGACGATTCACTGGAAACCTTCGTGCCCTTGGCGTTTCGTCGTCGTGGTGCCCGGCGAGTGGTCACAGACGACCGGCACTTCCATGACGTAACGCTGCTCGACGGACTGGCTCGGGGTTTTTATTGGCAGCACCTGATCGACACCGGCGCGATGCGCAGCGGCACTGAGATTGCGTGTGCAGAAGGGCTGCATTGCTCGGTCGTGAATGAATTCCTGCGCATGACCTTACTTGCGCCCGACATCATCGAGCGCTTGATGACTGGCAGGCAGCCGCACCGAATGAACCTGATCTGGTTCCAGCGAAATCCGGTGCCTGTGAATTGGGTGGCTCAACGCCAGATCGTGCAACGCTTTGAGGAGGATGTATGAGCAAGAAGCACCGGGGTCGGTACCAGGGTGACGCGGTCACCTACCAATTGCCATCACCCGCAGGCGGCGTCCAGTTGGAGACTTTCGTGCCCTGGACGCTGGTCAAACGAGGGTTGAAAAAGCAGATCATCACGCCGCTGGACGCGCCGCAGGAATTCATGGAGGAGGCGTGCCGGGAACGGCGGGCCCGCGAGTTGGCGCAAGACACCGCACTGGTACGCGCCCTCGGGCTGGCCTATCACTGGCAGCGGTTGCTGGACGAGCAGCGCGTGGGGTCGGTGGCCGAGATTGCGGAGGCCGAGGAGATCAACGTGACACAGGTGCGCCGCCTGATGCGCCTGACCTTGCTGGCCCCGGCGGTCGTCGAGCAGTTGGTCGGTACGTCGGAAACGGCGCTGGAACAATTGATGCGCTGCCCGTGGCCCACTGCGTGGAAAGACCAGATAAGGGTGCTCGCGCCCCCGGCGTGAACCGACACTCTCGTGCCAGCCGCCGCCTCCGGGCGGTTTTTTTCGCCTTCTTGGTTCTCGGTCGCCGCCTGTACAGCAGTTGCCATTCACAACCCGCACCCCGCAAACCCGCATGAATACTGGATACGGGGTCGAAAGCGCTCGCGAGGCAAACAGAGAAAACAGCGAGGAGAGAGGCTGAAAAAGTGCAGGAACTGGCGCGGTCGTGGGGTTGCCGCGCACAAGGCAATGGCCCGGAACCGCGCCAACACTGGCGCTCCGGGCAAAAAAAATCCCAACCGATAAGGGTTGGGATTTCAAATTATGGTGGCGGAACACGGAACCGAACCCGCGTCCGCAATCCGAACCGGATAGTAACGCCTTGGCCTTGAGGGCGTGGATTCGACAATTTGGGCAGGTACTCCCTCAGAACCCCGGGTACTTCCGCCAGATCCGCTGGTTCAACTCTTCGTTTTCGCTGTACTCGCCTATCGCCCAATCCTTGAACGCGTAGAGGTCTTCCGCCAATTCGGTGATGACGTCGCGCAGTTCCAGGGGCTCCAGCCACTCGGCGGGGATCGCCTTCACGCCGTGCATTGCGCCCAGCAGGTTGCCGACGATCGCTCCGGTCGAGTCGGAGTCGCCATCGTGGTTCACCGCCAGGATCACGCCATGCTTGAAATTGCGGGCGACCAGCGCGCAATAGATGGAGATCGCCAGGGCCTCCTCGGCGATCCAGCCCTGGCCCAGCCGGGCAATGGCTTCTTCATGGGGCAGACCGGAATCGGCCAACTCCTCGGCCATCTCTATTGTCCGCAGCGTCTCATCGTGGCCGGGCTCGGCTCGCAGGAGGCTTTTGGCGGCGGCCAGTGCCTCGGGCAGCGAAGCGCCATCGGTCAGCGCCAGGATCAGCACTGCCAGCACACCACCGGTCAGAGCTCCGGTCGGATGGCCATGGGTCAGCGCAGCCAACTCGGTACCCAGCCGGAAGGCGTCTTGGGGAGATTCGTGCTGACGCAGGTGCCAGGCGAACAGACCGACCGGCGCAACCCGCATGACGCCGCCGCAGCCTTTGCTGTCGTTACGGGCCGGCTCCCCGAGGGAATTCATCGCCCGCAGGGCCGCCAGGCAGGTGTTGCCCGGTGCGCGACGGCTGTGCAGCTGGCGCTGCTGAAACAGCCAGCCAGGCTCATCGGTGCCGAAGTCGATGTCGCAGGTCGGACGTTCGCCTTGGGTTTGCAGCCAGCGCAAGTAGGCGTGGGCCGTAACACCGGAATAGGTCGTGATGCCTTTGAAGCAGCCGCGCACCCAGCCTCGGATCAACCCCTCAGCGGTGAACAAGGTCATCTGCGTATCGTCGGTGATCGTCCCGATGCCGCCATAAGCCGGTGCGTACTGGGTGATGCCCTTGGGGCCGAAGCGACGGAGGATCTCTGCCCGCTTCATGAACTCGACCGGTGCGCCCAGCGCATCTCCAACTGCACCACCTAGCAGGCAGCCCAGAAACCGCCCCTGGACCGTGCGTTTTTGCTGGCGCTTGCTGCGCCAGGCCGGTGGTGCCGGTGTCTCGAATTCTTCCGCCGCGCCCGCATCGGCAACGGGCTCCTCGTCCTCATTGCTGGACAAGGTGTAGTAGGTGCCCAGCTCTGCGACTACGCGGGCGGCGGGCCGGGCAACGAGGTCCAGCTGCTTGCGCCACTCGGGCACATCGGAACCGTCCCAACTGATGCCCAGGCCTTTCTCCCAGTAGGACAGGTAGGCCTCGCCCCGGTCGGCAGCGTAGTAGTTGCCGTTGCCGGCAGAGCAGTCGAGCGCGTACTCCCAGTTGTTCTCGCGCATGCAGACACCGTGCTCAGGGTGAGGCACTTGCCCCAGCCCGATCAGGTACTCCGCGCTCTTGGCGTCCAACGGGCGAAACACGGCCACCCGCAAGCGTCCATCGTCCCGGGCGGTGATAGCAGCGAACAGAGCACCGCCACGTTGGATGGTGACCAGCTTGCCGCTGAGGTCCACGGGCCCGACCTCGATCCACCAGTGGTCACCAGCGGCTGAAACGACATCGCGTGCATCGTCGGGTGCCAATAGCTCGGCAAGCCGATCCATTGCGGGTTCGGCCTGCTGCCATTCGGCTGCGCCGTCCCGGCTACGCTGCTGCAGACCGTGCAGCATCGCAGCCAGCGGAAGATCCCCGTTGTCGAGCAAGGCCGTCTTCAGATCGGCCGCTGGGATGGGGTACGAGATGTCCAGCAACCCGTACCGCGCCAGCGTCTCTGGCTTGAGGTGAAGCTCTGCGAAATTTTGCATGGTGCCCGTACCGATTCTTTTGCCGCTGCGCCGCTTGTAGTTAAAGGAAAGGAAATTCAACCGCACAATTCAAACAAAACTTCCCCTACGCGCACCCGTCAATCCGATTTTCATCGTCAAAACCATGACAGACACCTCGCCACGCCAGCTCCCATGACAAGAATAGGCCGCGTCAACGCCAAAAACCGGCACACGCTAAACCCGGCGCACAAGCCTATCCGGGGCGAGGAAGAAATCTTCGTCACCAAGCGATGCGTTGATCGAACTCGAACTCCAGTGCAGGCTGCGCCGACATATCCCATTCGGGGCCGTTGCCCGCCCGCTCCTGAGCCATTGCCGCCTCCCACAGCGGAGGCCCGCGCGCGGGGGCGATGCGCGGCGGCAGGGTTGATTCACCGAGATGATCCAGAATCTTCTGCACGGTGCCGGCATCGGTGATGAAAGCGATGATGCGCATCGGGGCGTGACAGTTCGGGCAGACCAGCGGCAGCGTTTCGTAGATGCGCGCCAGCAGCATCGCCCACAGATAGCGCGACGCAGCGCGGTGGCGCGGTTCCTCCTCCGTGTTGGCGGCCACAGCCGGAGGCGGGGCAGTCACTTGCACTGGCGCCATTGCCGTGACGGCGGCACGCATCGGCGAGTTGGGCGCCAGCACGCCGTAGTAGCGGTGGCGGTGCGCGCGGGGTGGCGGTATCAGCGCGGCGATCTTGTCGATCAGTTCCAGCGGCGTGAGCACCAGATCACGCGGGCTATCGGAGCGGGGTTTTGGGTTGTGGTAGAGCAGGTGTTCGGCATCGAGTGTATGCAGATGCTCCAGCGCGAAGGGTGGACGGGCGCAGTAGCGCAACAGCCGTTCCAGCCCTGCCCGGTCTGTGCCACTGATACACACCGAGGCATCCAGAGAAAAACCTCCGCCGTGTTCCCAACCCATCATCTCGTCACGGTCGCTCTTGCCGATCAAGCCGCGCCGGACGAAGGCACGGAGGATGCGCTGGCGCACTTGGGCTTGCACTTGGGCGATGGCGGCGGTGTCCAGGTCGGTTGCGGCGTGGAAGTCCACGCACGCGACTGCATCAGCCGCGCCGGTTGTATCGCCAATATTCGCCGCAGGCTGAAACACCCCATCCACGATGCAGCAATGAAAGTGGGTATGTTCGTTCAGGCTTGAACCGAATCGGTGGATGAAGGCCACCGCCCCGATGCGGGCAGCGGTGCCGCAACCGGGGCTGTGTTCGCGCAGGCAGCGTTCCACCCCGCGCAACAAAATGCGCAGCACGGCACCTTGCAGGGCGGTGTCGCGTTGCAGGAAGTAGCGCAGGCGCTTGGGCACCGACAGCACCCACTGGCGCACCGGCAAACGGGGAAAGACGTGATCGGCCAGATGCGCGGCTGTTTCTGCCATGCGCCGCGTGTTGCACGAAGGGCACACGCCACGCCCTTTGCAGGAAA
>Ga0210036_1005494_pt1 | contig 10963 bp, 10 predicted proteins | sample CryGeymeta201515_FD_185469 | JGI IMG/M metagenome (GOLD analysis project Ga0210036, IMG submission 185469) | Groundwater microbial communities from Crystal Geyser aquifers in Utah, USA - Crystal Geyser metaG 2015-15 (SPAdes) (version 2) | ecosystem: Environmental > Aquatic > Deep subsurface >...
CGGCCTGCCAGCGCATGTCGCGATCCAGCACGCTCAGGCTGCGGTCGGTAAGACGCAGGCGGTAGATGCCGCCCTCTTCCTGTTCGTCCGCGAGGTAGGCGAACTTCCCGTCAAGCGAAAAGCTCAGGCCTTCATGAGCAAAACGACCGGCCGGTCTGTATGGCTGCAGGGAATCATTGCTGGCTAGCAGGTTAAGTCTGTCCACGCTCTGCTCGGCGGGCAGTTTGTCCACATCGGAGATGCGCCAGATCAGACCTTCGGGGAACTCCTCGCCGATCCACAGGCTGCCGTCGGGGGCGAATTTCAGAGCATCGGCGCGCATCAGTCCGAACAACAGAAAATGCTGCCGCCCGGTTTCCATATTGATGGCCACCAGACTCGGGGCATTGGTTGCGGCGGTAGTTTCACAGCTGATGTACAGCCATTTGCCGTTCGGCGAGAGCGCCAGCATATCCGGCCGGGTGTTGCGCCAGACGGCGACAGAGCGCTTCTCCCATCCGGCGGACATTTCCAGTCCGGTCGGGTTCATGTCGCAGCTGCCGAGCGAGAGCAGCAGGGGCATGGCAAAAAATCTCAGAAGGCGGGCGGAAAGACGGTCGTTGAATGCAAACATGGCGCAACTGTGGGAGAATCCGCAATGCGGCGCAAGGATGTTTTTCCCGATAGCATGGCGGCATGGTTTCGCATCATTCCCTGCAGCATATCCGTCTGTTCTACGCCGCCTACTTTGCGGCACTTGGCGTTCTGCTGCCATTTTTTCCGGTGTATCTCGCCGGACGCGGTATGGATGTGGCGACCATCGGCATATTCGGCGGACTGTTGTCGCTGGCCCGTGTGCTGGCTCCGCCGATGGTGGGTTACGCGCTTGATTCCCATCCGCGCCCGGCGCGCTTTATTTTGTATGCCTCACTGGCTGCCGGTTTGCTGGTTCTATGCTTCCCGCTGGCTTCGCCCGGCTGGGTGCTGGCTGTGCTGGTGCTGGCGTTCGGTTGTCTGTGGGCTGCAGTTCTGCCGATCACCGATGGTCTGTCGGTCGCAGCATCGGAGGCCTCGCTGATCGACTACGGACGCCTCCGCGTCTGGGGCTCCATCGGGTTTGTCGCGGCTTCCTTGCTGGGTGGGCTATGGCTGGCTGAAAGTCAGGCAGTGGATTTCCCCTACTGGATGGCGGGACTGATGCTGCTGACCGCCTTCTCGGCCAGGGGTTTTCCGGAGCGCCAGATGGAGGCGGGGGTATCCGCTGGACATAAGGACGGCATGCCGCGCGATCTGCTCTGGTTGCTGCTGGCCAGCTTCATCATGCAGACCTCGCACGGCGCCTACTACGGTTTCTTCAGCCTGTATCTGTTGCAGGCCGGCTATAACGGCTGGCAGATCGGTGCGTTCTGGGTGCTGGGTGTGCTGGCCGAGATCGTGCTGATGTGGCGCTACTCGCGCCCGATGGCCGCGGCAGCGCCTGCCATGCTGCTGTCCGCCTGCCTGTTGCTGGCTGCTTTGCGCTGGCTGGGCATGGGGCTTTCGACTGCGCTTGTCTGGTTGCTGCTACTTCAGCTATTGCATGCGGCGAGCTTCGCGGCCTTCCATATCAATGCCGTGACCTGGGTGCAGCGGTTGGCACCGAGACATCGTCGCGACAGCGCTCAGGGATGGTATTCAGCCACCGGTTTCGGCATGGGCAATGCCGTGGGCATCATGGGCTGCGGCTGGATCGCCACGCAGGCCGGCGGTGCCGCTGATTTTTCCGCGGCCTTTTTTGTGTGTGCGCTGATAGCGCTGCTCGGTATCGGGGCCAGCCTGCAATTGCCGCGCCGGGTGTAGGATATCAGCAGTCCGGGAGTAGTTTTTCGACCCGTTCCCATGCCCGATGCACATCGGAAAACACGATGCGGTAGATAGTCGTGTCGGGCGGTATGCGACGGTGCAGCTCGCGCAATCGTTCGAGCACCGGCAGCTTGTGATGCATCTCCTCTGCCAGCTCCATCAGTGCCTGACTGCGCGCCACCGGCTGCATATCCACTCCGGAAGCCCCCGCATCGAAGCGTGGCAGCAGCAGCAGTTTCAAAGCCGCGGGTTCGCGCGCCAGGCGCACAGGGTGCCAGAGCAGGGAGACGATGTGCTGGCCGTCGCGTCCGGTGAAGTCATAACGCCCCTCCCCGAACAGGCCGGAATCGCGCATGCATGGCAGCGGAAAGGCGGGGTGGGATTCACCGCCCCATTGCAACGCCCGTGGATAGGGCGTGATGCGGCCCTGTTTGTCGAGCAGGCTGTATTCGTCTGTGAAATAATCGGCTCCAGCCAGCAGGGCCGCGGTACACAGGCTGGATTTTCCGGCACCGGAATGTCCGGCGATGGTGATGGTTGTTCCCTGATGCCCGACCGTGGCTGCGTGCATGGAGAGATAAAGCGGGAACAGGGCATCAATCGTCCGACTGTATAGGGCCCACTCGAAGGCGGCCACCACCTCGCCGGCTTCTTCACTGCCCCAGATATGCTGGCCGTTGCAGAACAGGTGCGCACTATTATTATCCTGCACGATGCTGTAGCGCAGATCCGCTTCGCCATTGAATGCAGCTCGCTCGAACAGCGCGGTGAGTGCGGCGATACCCTCGCTGCATGCCTGAGCGGAGCAACTGATGCGGATGCTCAGGCCGGCGATCAGCAGGTCCGTGACGGGCATGGATGGCTTGCTTGCGGGCAGCTGTTCAGTCAGCGGCGCGGATCAGGCCGCAATCGACGAACTGTTTCAGAATGGTATCCACATCATCACAAACGCGGGTCATGTCTGTTCCCCCGCCGGTACCTCCGGCAATGATACCGGCGATATCGGTCCGGCTGCGCTTCCCGTCGCACAGATCGAGTACCGCCGCTGCGGTCAGGTTCAGCGAGAAGCTGGCACCGGTATCCGGACGGACATAGATGACTTCATCCAGTCCTTCCAGTTCTTCGCTGCTCAGGTTGGCGATCTTTTCAGGATGTTCGGGTAGCGGCATGGCTTTCTCCCTGCATGATGGGGATGACAATCTGACCTGTTTCGCGGTCGTTGCCGAGCAGGTAGGCGATGGCCTGACAATCGCTGCAACTCAAGGATTCGCGGCACTGCTGCCAGCGCTGCTCCAAGGCTCCGGGCAGCGGGCGCCGGTCGAGCGATGCGAGTACATCGTCCAGCGACTGCTCGCGGATATTGCCCAGTCGTGCGCGCCGGGAAAAGATGCAGGGGAATACATCGCCGTTTGCTGCGATGCACAGCTTGCCGCGCCGGGTTGGCAGGCTTCGCGCAGATGGTGGCATGTCTGTCTGGGCACCCCGTTCAGAGCCGCTATCCACTGAGTCTGAACCGGCCCTGTGGCGGTATTGTTGCAGCCGGGAGGTGTCCGGCTGGTAGTCGGGCATGAATTCGCCGCGACCGGTGGAGCGCACCATATCAAGCCCCATCTGCGAGGCATGCAGTCCGAGCTCGTCCTGCAGGAATGCAAAGGTGGCATCCTCCATGCCGCGATTCTCCTGCATCAGGATGATACCGACGCGCAACGCCAGCCCTGCCTGTTGCACGCGGCGCATGGCCTTGATCGTGCGGCTGAGCGAGCCCGGTGTCTGCGTGATGGCATCATGCACCGCCGCATCGTGTGCATAGACGGAAAACGAGAAATCCGGGCTATACGGCAGCAACCGGTCGAGCAGGGGTTGGTTCAATGCCAAGCCGTTGGTGTAGATCTCCACGGAACTGTAGCCGAGTTCTCGAGCCGACTGCACGGCGAACAGCAGATCCGGATGGATCAACGGATCACCACCGGTGAATTGCACGGCCGGATTGCCCAGTCCGTGTGCCTGTTGCAGCACGCGCAGGATCTCCTCGCGGCTCAGGCGGGCCGAGCGCTGCGGCGAGGATTCGGCATAGCAATGGATACAGCTCTCGTTGCACTGATCGGTCAGTTCGATGAACAGCATGCCCAACCCGCTGCCCAGCAGGATGTTGGATGCTGAAGGGGTCACGGCCCTGTGTAGCTGTGCAAGCCACGGGTGACGTTCGGCCACGGGCCCGAGGGACGGGAAGGGAATGTCCGCCGGGTCGTTCAAATGTTCTGCCAGACGCTGCGCAAAAACCCCGCTGAACAAGATGTTGTCGCCGCTGTGCAGGTCGCGCAGCCGGATGTCATCGCCCTGTTGCTCGCAGAGCACAAGTCCGCCATCCGGCAGATGCAGGATGCCCGGCTCGTTTGCGAATCGGCTTAAGGGTGATGTTGGGGAGGACAATGTTTGACGATGCAGGCAATGAACGGCGTGCCTGCTTCAGGATACGCCTTCATTGTCACCATTACTTCTTGTGCTTGTCGTTGTAATCCTTCTTGGCCTTCTCGACATCGCATTGCATCTTGTGGGACTGGTGAGTGTAGGCGTTATGCGAATTCTTATCCTTGCCTTCCTCATCGTCATAGTCGAGGCATGGCTGGCAGGCCGATGGCATGCAGGAGCCGATGCTATGGCCGTAGGCGTGGCCGTTACCATTGCCGCCGGCATTGCTGTTGCCAGCAAACGCTTTGGATGCGCTGCCGATGACGGCCATGCCGACGATGGCTGGCGGCACATAGGCGCCTATCTTGAGCAGGCGGCGGCGGGCCAGCAGGGCCTGTTCGTCGCTTGCGGATGTTTTCTGATGGTTCTGGTTGTCGTTCTGCTTGGCCATGTTCAATCCTCGATGGATTCATCCATCTGTTCACTTCATAATCAACCGCAATGCGGAATCACACAGGCACAAACGCTAACGGCTATCCGCCACGTTCTCAATACATCCATCTGCTGGCCGGCGGGGAGATTACCGACGGACTGCTGGCGGCCCTGCAGACGGATGCCGGCCTGTGGGATGTTGCATGGCGGGACGGGGTCGGGGCCAGCCTGTGGCATGCGCTAAGGCAGCAGGGCGGCGATGTGGATGCGGATATCAGGGCAGCAAGTATCGAGCAGCCGCTGCGCTGGCAGATGACGCATACCCTGATGTTGCGCGCTGCGGCAAAAGAACTGCTGCAGCTGTTTGCCGCAGCCGGCATCGGTGTGGTGATGCTGCGCGGCCAGACCGTGGCCGATGTACTTTACAGCCCACCGACACTCAGGCCGCAGACCGATATCGACCTGTTGATCGCCGTACAGGATATGCAGCGGTGCTGGGAGTTGCTGAAACAGGCCGGCTTCTTCTGTCTGCCGGGCCATCCGATGCTGTTCGCGCGCGGCGAGGTATTGCTGGATGTACATACCGAGCCGCTGGGTATCGAGCGCATTCCCTCCTGGGCCCTGCTCACCCCGTTACGCGGCGATGACTTTTTCAGATGTTCGCAGCCGGGGACGCTGCTCGGTGAGCCGGCCATCCTGCCGGATGCGGGTGTGTGCTTACCCTATCTGTGTTTCCATGCGATGAAGCATTCCTTCGAGCGACTGATCTGGCTGCTGGATATCGCGTTGCTGGCACGCCGGATCGATGCGGAGCAGGGCTGGGATGAGGTGCAGGCCGGGATTGCAAGATACGCGCTGCAACGTCCCTGCTTTTATGCGTTGAGTTATGCCTGGCAGCATCTCTCCGCCCCCGTACCTGAGCGGGTGCTCGATGCGCTGCGCCAGCGCATGGACTGGCGTGAGCGGGTCATGTTCAGGCGCTTCATGCAGCACGAACAGGTGCCGTTTCTGGCCGAGCGGGTGTTCGCCCGCATGCAGCCGGATCTCTGGCACAGGATGATCTTCTGGAAGCAGACCATCTGGCCCGGTCGTGAGATCCGTCTTCAGGTGGATGCCGACCCTTCAGCTCAGGGCGGCTTCTTCGGCAAGCGTCTGCGCCAGATATGGCGTGCCGCAGTGTTGCTGCTGGGAGAGCTCGGGGCCCTGTTCAGAACCTAATGGGCAGGCTTGCCGAACGGGGAAACCTGTTCGTCCCCGCCCGCCACGCCGACCGTATCCATGGCGTTTTTCTCATAGGGCTTGGCCCGCACAGCATCGGTTTTCTGCGGCTGCACGGATTCGCCGCAGGCGACGAGCAGCAGGGCGCAGAGGGCAAGGTTCATGGGTGGACGATATGACATGCCGGACATGCTGGCGCTTGCTACGGACCGGAACAAGCGTGCACGCAATGTGGTCGGGGATTTACAGAATGTACTGTTGCTCCTGACGCATCGGAGTGCTGCCATGTGCGGCGCACAGTTCGGCGAAGGCCGTCGGGCAGGCGGTCTGCTGCCACAGGTCGTAGGCATCCATCATGCTGTTGTCCCATTCGTGGCAGTCGTAGTGATGCATGGTGCGCAACACGCCGAGCATGTCGCCGAAGCCGTCGCACAGGTGCTGATACATCTCCGCACGGGTGGCCATGGTGGCGCCTGCCAGAAAGCGGTAGCAATCGCAGCCGATGCGTGCGAAGTAACCGGCGCTCACCATGCGGTGACGTGCCTGTTCGGGAAACAGCCCTGCCAGCAGCAGACAGACATCGCCGGTGTCATTGAGAGCCTCGATTCGGGCTGTGCCGCGTTTTCCGGCGGCCTCCATGAATTGCAGGGCGATGGCACCGTTCAAGCGCATGCTGCCGTGCAGATAGCGGATCATCAGATAGACCAGATGGGCTTCGAGCTCGTGGGGCAGCTCGATATGCGCATCGTGCTCGGCTTCCAGAACCAGATCCTGGAACAGGGCCTCCTGTGTCGGCGCGGTATATAATTGCTGGGCGTTCATAATCCACTTATCGGGGCCGGGGGTGCGAAGTTGAATCCGGCTTGCTACAGTGGTCCTGGATCCTGATATTTCCAAGGAGGAAGGTTATGAAGAAAGTATTGATCGGTGTGGCGGTATTGCTGCTGATTGTTGTCGGCGCGGTGCTGTATGTCGGCTCGAATCTGGACGGCATCATCAAGACGGCCATTGAGACCTACGGCAGCAAGGCGACGCAGACCCAGGTCAGTGTGGCCGATGTGAAGATCAACCTGCAGGACGGGGCGGGCTCCATCAGCGGCCTGAATGTGGGCAACCCGAAGGGATTCACGGATGCGAATATCTTTCAACTGGGGGCGATCCGCACGAAGATCGACACCAAATCGCTGACCGGAAATCCGATCGTGATCGACGAACTGGTGATCAGCGCACCGCAGGTGTTCTATGAGATCGACAAATCGGGTGCTTCCAATGTGGATGCGCTGAAGCGCAATCTGCAGGCCTCCATGCCGGCCTCGTCCTCCGAGGCCAAGGCCGAAAAGCCGGCCGGCGGCGAAGAGATGAAAATGGTCATCCGCAGGCTGGTGGTTGAGGGCGGTCAAGCAGGCATGCGCATCGCGGCCCTCGGCGACAAACAGCAGAGCGTGAGACTGCCGCGTATCGAGCTGACCGATATCGGTAAGAAGAGCGGCGGCGCGACGGCGCTTGAGGTGGCACAACTGCTTTCCGATGCCATGCTGAAGAATGTGAAGGGAGCTGTGATGGGGGCCGGAGTGCAGCAGTATCTGGGTAAATCCGTGGATGAGTTGAAGCAGAACCTGCAGAAAGGCGCGCTGGACAAGCTCGGCGGCGCGGCAGGAGGCAGCGGGGATCAGATAGGCGGTGCGCTAAAAGGCCTGATGGGCAAGTAATCGCTCTCTGCTGACAAATAAAAACCCCGGGGTGATCCCCGGGGTTTTTTGTTGATGCCTGCGGTTCATGGACGCGAGGCGGCTCTGAACCTGCGCATACTCCCCATATCCAGTTCGAACAGGGCCAGCCCCGAAAGGATCAGAGCCGATCCCAGCAGCACATCCATGCCCAGCGGCTCGCTGTTCAGCCAGTGTCCCGCAGCCAGCGCGAGCACCGGCGTGACCAGCGTGATCAGCGCCACCCGTGTGGCATCGACATGGTGCAGCACATAATAGAACAGCGAAAAGCCCAGCACCGAACCGAACACCGCCAGATAGCCGATGGCCCCGAGCGTACGCGGCTCGATGTGCTGAGGCAGTGCCGGTGCGAGCAACGCCATGCTCAGCATGAACAAGGGTGTCGCCACCAGCAATGTGCCGCTGCTCATCACCAGCGGCGGCAGGGATGCACGGATACGTTTCACCCACACGGTGCTGGCCGAATAGATGCCCACTGCCAGCAGCATGGCGAGCACGCCGAGGGCGGCATGCATATCCATGCTCAGGCTGCTACCGAAAATCGCAGCCAGCCCCAGCAGGCCGAGTCCCATGCCGGCGAACTTCCTGCCGTTCATGCTATCTCCTTGCAGCCACAGCATGGCCATCAGCGCGGTCATCACCGGTGAGAGGCCGAAGATCAGCGAGATCCAGCCGCTCGGAATGAACTGTGCGGCCCAGTAGGTGCACAGCATGGCCCCATAGACGCCCAAGCCGCCGGCCAGATAGGCCGCCAGCGCACGATTGTTCCAGCGCATGCCGATGCCCAGCAGGGCGACCAGCAGCAGTCCGACCACACAGCCGACAGCCATGCGGCTGGTGATGCCGAACAGGTAGCCCACACCCTCGCTGCTCCACAGGATGGCCAGCGGGGTGGTACTCCAGATGAGAATCAGTCCGGCAAACGATAATGGGACAGACACGGTTTTCTCCTTGTGTGATGTGTTGTGAATCTGCTTTGAACGCTTTGAACGGGGGGCAAAAAAAACGGCCATGGATCGCTTGGAACCCATGGCCGCTGGTGATTGAACCTTCTGTCGTGTTACTTCAGACAGAGAACTCCGGCGCACGGGCGTGCATTCGGAGGGCGACTAGCCAGCCGGTCGGGCAAACCTTGATGCGGGAGATCGGTGTGTACATGGCGACGAAGCATGGGTCGAAGCACGGTGTTGTCAATCGCGGGAGTGCGGGGCTGTGGCATTCCGGCTTTATCTGGAGGGGCAAAGCCTGAGCTAAATTGGGGGGTTAAACGGATTTCCCTGCGGGTGTAACCTATAAGCACCCGCGACCATCAAGGAGTCTATTCATCATGGAAAATATATCTGTTCTGGCCATGGTAATCAGCGTCGCCTGCGGTGCCGGGGCTGTTTTCTATGCACGTCAGTCGATCGGCTGGGTGATGGATCATGATGCAGGCAACGAACGCATGCAGGAGATCGCCGGGGTCATCGAGGTCGGCGCGCGCGCTTATCTGAGGCGGCAGTACCGCACGATCCTCTATGTCGGCATCGTCTTCACCCTGTTGCTTCTGATGTTCATCGGGTTGGGCACGGCTGCGGGCTTCGCCCTCGGCGCGGCACTTTCCGCAGCGGCCGGATTCATCGGTATGAATATCTCGGTGAAGGCCAATGTGCGCACGGCGGCAGCAGCCGTCAACGGGCGCGATGCGGCCATGCAGGTGGCTTTCCGCGGGGGGGCGGTCACCGGCCTGATGGTCGTGGGGCTGGGCCTGCTCGGCGTGGTGCTGTTTTTCGCGGCATTACTGATGTTCGGCTCGGGTGAGCCCTCGCATTTGTTGCAGCCGCTGATCGGCCTTGCCTTCGGCGCTTCGCTTATCTCAGTGTTCGCCCGCGTGGGTGGCGGTATATTCACCAAGGGTGCGGATGTGGGTGCCGATCTGGTCGGCAAGGTGGAGGCGGGCATTCCCGAGGACGATCCGCGCAATCCGGCGGTGATCGCGGATAATGTCGGCGATAATGTCGGTGACTGTGCGGGCATGGCTGCGGATCTGTTCGAGACATACGCCGTGACCATGATCGCCACCATGCTGCTGGCAGCCCTCACCTTCTCGGGATACGCCAACTCGATGGTCTATCCGCTGCTGCTGGGCGGTGCATCCATCGTGGGTACCATCGTCGGTATCCGCTTCGTGAAGATCGGGCCGGACGGCAAGGTGATGAAGGCGCTGTATCGCGGCCTGATTGTTTCAGGGCTGATCTCGGCGGCTCTTTTCCTGCCCATCACCGCCTGGATGATGGGCGGTAACGGCAAGTATTCGGTAATGGCCTTATATGCGGCAACGCTGGTGGGTCTTGCGCTGACAGCGGCGCTGGTGGTGATCACTGAATACTACACCAGTCGGCTTTTCTCACCGGTGCAGAAGATCGCCATGGCCTCGGAAGCCGGACATGCGACCAATGTGATCGCCGGATTGGGGTTGTCCATGAAATCCACCGCGCTTCCGGTATTGGTGGTGTGCTTCAGCATATGGTCGGCCTTCGAACTGGCCGGTCTGTATGGCATCGCCATCGCCGCCACCTCCATGCTGTCCATGGCCGGCATGATCGTGGCACTCGATGCCTATGGGCCTATCACCGACAACGCAGGCGGTATCGCCGAGATGGCCGAGTTGCCAGCCGAGGTGCGAGCAGTGACCGATCCGCTGGATGCCGTGGGCAATACCACAAAGGCGGTCACCAAGGGTTATGCCATCGGCTCTGCCGGTCTGGCAGCACTCGTGCTGTTTCAGGACTATGCCCATGAGCTTTCCAATTATATCGGCGAGGTGCGCTTCGACCTTTCCGATCATGAGGTGATCATCGGTCTGTTCATCGGCGGCCTGCTGCCCTATCTGTTCAGCGCGCTGGCCATGGAGGCGGTCGGCAAGGCGGCGCAGAGCATCGTCATCGAGGTGCGCCGGCAGTTCAGGGAGATTCCCGGCATCATGCAGAAGACCGCCAGGCCGGACTATTCTCAGGCCGTGGATATCCTCACCCGCTGCGCACTGAAAGAGATGATTCTGCCATCGCTGATTCCGGTGCTGGTGCCCATCGCCGTGGGCTTCATGTTCGGTCCGAAGGCGTTGGGGGGGCTGTTGGTGGGCAGTATCATCACCGGTATCTTCGTGGCGATCTCGATGACCGTCGGCGGCGGTGCCTGGGACAATGCCAAGAAGTATATCGAGGATGGGCACAACGGCGGCAAGGGCAGCGAGGCGCACAAGGCCTCGGTCACCGGTGATACGGTGGGCGATCCCTACAAGGATACGGCAGGGCCTGCAGTGAATCCGATGATCAAGATCGTGAACATCGTGGCGCTGCTGATTGTGGGATTGATTG
>Ga0210036_1005502_pt1 | contig 10945 bp, 7 predicted proteins | sample CryGeymeta201515_FD_185469 | JGI IMG/M metagenome (GOLD analysis project Ga0210036, IMG submission 185469) | Groundwater microbial communities from Crystal Geyser aquifers in Utah, USA - Crystal Geyser metaG 2015-15 (SPAdes) (version 2) | ecosystem: Environmental > Aquatic > Deep subsurface >...
TTGGTCATGCTGGCGCATGCATCACATTATAGTCCGTTGATGATTAAGAAAATTTCCTCGAAAAAATGAACAAGTTAACAATTTAAATAGAGACAATAATTAACACCAAACAGAATTCTTTAGACACGGAGTAGAATAACCTCTTAATTCTTAAAAATAACATCGAACCCCATGTAAATTTTATCAAATTTTAGTCAAATATGTGACATCACGTCAAAATGCACTTCTTAGACGTGATCACAACCAGACCACACTCTCCAAGGAGGATAGGATCTGCTATTTAAATTGGGCTACACACGCCTGTGGGTTGAGTTACAATTGATGGGTATTGGAAGTTGGAGGATTGGGGTTTGGTGTTAATACGTTCTCAGGGGCTCCATGCCCCACCAATAGTCCATCTGCTGTCAGGGTTGTATTGTATCTCCTTTTCTTCAAAGTAGACTCATACGTATTGATCCAACATCTCATCACGTTGCTTTTGAGCTGTAGTACTGTTTCTATGGGCTGTTCTAGTAAGATAAATTGAAACTCTGAGAGGACTTCATCCTTCATGTCATATATTTGTTGGATTTCCCAAACTGCCTGTCTGGTGGCTGCGGATTGTCTGGTGGTGATATCATGGCCATGTCTATCGTCATTTCTGGCCTGCCAGGCCATAAGGTATCCCTGGAGGTAGGTATCTGCTAGGTTAGTTGTCCACGTTTGCCCATTCAAGGTCTTGGTTAGTAATTCTTCAAGGTTTGCCAAAGGTAAGTGAGCTTAGCTCTCTGCATCTGGTAAATTAGTTTTGCAAGTTGCTAGGTGCATGACGTGGTCTTCTTTCGCGGCAGTTGACGCAAAACCCAAATCTTCAGGGAAAATCCCATCATCAGTTTTATTCCAAGATACTTTAAAGATAGCTAGGTAGGGCAAAAACTCAGAATCTCCTTATCTCTTGGAGTTTCTCACTTTCAGGGGCCTACCTACATTTTCTACTGGTGACTGCTACTATTGTTGTTCTCTTGTTCTTGTTAGAGACATCAGCAACCGCATTATTTTATCTGTGCACCTACCATCATACCCATGAAGTAAGCAGATTGGAGATAAAGATAATCGAATAGCCTTTTTTTTATTCGTAATTCTGATTTTACATTCAAGACCCACCCAGAGATTGAGTCGATTTTGGAGCGAGACGCCCTTTACTTTCAAACTTAAAACTAGTAGACGGTTTTCTACCTAAATGTTTCAATGCGCCGACTTGTGACTTATCATTATCTATTTGGGTCCACTTGCAGATCAACGTTGCTTCCTTTGGGCACGCAACACTTGTGTACACTGCTACTTTGTATCTTGCATACACGCAAGACCTACCTGCATCACCGGCAACATTCTCTCGCAAAGTCTTACCGGCTTAAGCAGCCTTGATGTTAGCCTTTCCTTTTGCTGCAGGAGGATGGTCGCTAGTTTCATCTCCATTCATTCGATATTGTTCATTGTATCCTTCGGCCATTTCCAACGCACACTCCGTTGCTTCTTGGAGCAAAAATGTGACTTTTTGGCCCCATGCAGTTTGGGATAAGAAAAGGGCCACCGAAGTAACGATTGCAATAACCTGGATAGGTGTTAACTCAGGAAGAAAGGACATGCTGAGGTGTGCAGTTTTTGGGCTGTAGATGGGTGGATGTGTGGTGGTAGAGTCTTTTGTTTGTTTGCGTATCATAATTTTTCTCCATTGCTGGGTTTGTTTCTACAGTACTTACTATTGTAGAGACTAGAGACTTACTCTTGTAGAGATGATAATCATCTTTTTTTTTTCGCGAAGATTTTGCTCCTTGGTGTTACCCAGTTTTAAGAAATAACCACTCCAAGTGCAGATGACCTTGGCTTTCTACTGCGTACAGCTGCAATTATCCGGATTAGCTAGTCTAGTATGATCAGCACTCATAGTACAATTAAGAATTCCAGAGCGATGTTGCACGTACCGCGAGTGACAATTGGTGGTAATGGAACCTCGTATTACCTACCTCTTCCTCTCCTTGCCTACCACTACTACTAGCTAGTAGTTAAAAGGTACTCGATTACTACCCGCCTTCCCCAATTAACCCCAGTAGCACTAATACTACTTTGTTTCCTGCTTTCCCGGCGTTCATTATCGGCTAATCTGAGAATGGTGCTTGACTACTAGCAGTACTCAACAGTTCAGTACGTACCTGGTAGAACTATTGAAGAATCGCAGGCTGCATGCAACACTGCATGGTTGCTTCCGTTGACCTGAAAGTAGCGTTGCTTCGTTACTCCGAGGCGCCAAGTTCCACCATCGTCAACGTGCCCGGAATCTCTTATAATTGCCTTCCTTTGCGGCTTAATTGTGCGTTCGCACTGTACCTACCAATAGTAGTACTCTCACCTGGTACTACAGTAGTAGTTTGCGAATTGAACTGGCAAGCGGAAAGTGAACTCTGTACTATGGTGGTACTACTATCCGTGATACCAGGTAGTACCACCACCACTCGTACCAGGTACTGCTGAAGCACGGCGCGACGGCACTACGTACAGTACCAGTCTCTAAAAGGAACGTTTTTTCCTGCACTTTCTTGTCTCAACTATTTACGTGCTAAGTAGTTGGTCTGTTCTTCGACCTTTCCTCTTGAAGAGTCCGAGCATCATTTATGCAGTTTTCCTACACAATTTCATTTCTCTCAAACCTTGCACTGACTGACTCTCTACAGATCTGCCTTGTGAACGGGACGTTCTTACCGGTACTATCGAAGGAAGCATACCTGGTACCAGGTACAGCCACCAAACACCAAGTCACCAAAGAACGATACCCTTTGTCAAGTCTACTGTAGCAGCCAAGCACTAAACTACAATTATTCATTTGCCGTAAAGGAGGCCAAAACCAAAGGAAAACTGGCTAGCTTAGCAAACTGACTGATTGAATCGAAACGGTTCCACCGCTTTGCCACACATCACACACAAACACTTTCACCAAATAGCAAAAGAAGGGGGATGTCATGATTCGCAACAACACTTACCAGTCGTCACCGCCGCGGAAAATCCCATTTGTCGAAAATGCTGCGTCGGATGATCTAGATAGTACCAGCAGCAATTGTTGTCGTGATGATGATAATGATAGTGATAGTGAAAGGCATAGTCCAATTTATTATTTTGCCTACGGTCCCATGGTCCATCCCATGGTTCGTCATCGTCGTGGTGCTCGTTGTCGCAACGAACAGGCTGCCGTTCTTCGTGATCATCGACTGACCTTTGCAGTCGGAGGGCTCGCAAGTGTGATACAACAAACGGGATACGATGTGCATGGCGTTATCATGGAATGTTGTTCGAAAGAGGATTGGGAAAAGCTGCAGGCATATGAAGCAGGATATGTTCCAGCTCAAGTACAAGTGTATCCTTACCCTACCGCTACTGACGCGACGGGAAAGAGAGGCAGTGGAGATGAGAGCGATCTACCAGTCTTGGATCTGCCGACAACAACAGGATCGAATCTAGATGATTCATCGAGTTGCAGTAGCTCCTCGCAGTACATCACAGCACGAATCTTCGTCATACACGAAACTGATGTTTCCGCCGAGCAGAATAAAACGATCGAACGGCTGCCACGAGAAGGGTATTTGCGATTAATGGCGACAGGCATGGCCAAATATGACGGTGATGAGGTTTACATCAATGATCATATCATGAGTGTGCCATTCAAACCGGTTTGCAAGCCCGAGGATTACGCTACCTTTCCCGTCTTGAGACTGCCTCCGCTTGGTAGTCAAATGGATGTTAATGCAGCTGCGTTGCCTTTAGTGGTCGACACCACCTCCAATAATCAAAACTTCACGAGCAACCATCTGGCCAAGTGTCCTTCAACGATCAGTGCCACACTAACTGAGTCCGAAGACATGACGTTGAGCAGTAAAAGTATCGCCACGATTACCAACAAAGCAGAAATGGTCTCACTGCCCAAAGTGTCCCTTGAAGGCTACCGAAAGTTTTGTCAAACTCTGCCTGACAAGTTACCGCACGAAGAAGACTTCGAAAATCAAAGCATGATAACGACATCGTGCACAGCAACTTGCTCCAGTACGACTTTCCATAGTACCAGCATGAGAACGTCGTCGTCATCTTGTCACTGCTGTAGTGCTTACCCATCCCAAATGCTCTTCCGCTTGGGTAACCATATTATTTTGATTCATAATCCTCCCGGGCCTCAACATCCGGGGGCCTACTGGCTCCAACGCAATGCTCATGCCAAACTGCAAGATATTACTTACTATTTGCAAAAGACCCACGCCGATCCAGATGTCTCTTATTGCGAGTCTCCAAAAGACATCACTGCGCACCATCAAGCATGGGCTGAGAATATGCTAGTTGAATCCATTGCCCAAGGACTCAGTGCCTATCGAGTCTTTGAGTTGTCGAAGGATTGCTCGGAGGAAGAAGAGTACATGTCCATTCAACGTCTAAAAGCTTTTCTCAAAGCTTCATCTCGTCGCACAGGAATCACTTCGACAAAGTCGGATGGTTGTTTGCGGGTCTCCTGGTCTACCACGTCTAACTTTAATAGTCGTAACAAGTCCTCCAAGTTTTGGCGTCGTCGAGGAGGACGAAACAATACTACTATTTCTAAATTGACAAACAAACTCAAGTGGGTAGCGGTCACTGTCAAGTCGAAATCAAGCCAGTATCCAAATAAAAAGACCAGCAAGCAGGCTAGTATCTGAGGACCGGCGATAAGATACGATGCGATTGTACAACAACATTACATAAAATTTATAACAACATATAGACTTCCTATCAGTTATCCTTGTAGCGCTGTTGCGTTTTGCCGTTCCGTCAAAGCTACACTTTTAATTTCTTGTTCCGTAATAAATGAGAGCAGACTGTGCCTATACCCTTTCTCAATGAATAGCGCAAAGAAATAGCGCCTACAAGAATTTGTGGAAAGGCCGCAATAACGTCGTAGGATACGCAGATAAAAACATCAGTAAGGAAAAAAAGGAAAACCTGCGAAATTGCTACAAAGGTCTGCATCAAGTTCTTGGTTTGGTGGGGTGGGAGTGAATGAGTGGGCAGAATGCTGAATGTTGCTTAGTTCCTTTACACTCTGACCTAATACATGATTTTCTGAGGTGCGTTCAGAAAATACCTGCTTTGCCGTTCACTAGTTTACCAGTATTTAGCATGTCAAAATATTCATCCAGGATTTTGTCCAGCGGACCAACTTTGACCAAAGCAACAAAATCATTATGTCTCAGTACTCAGCAGTAGTCTACTAAGCACAGTATTCACAATATTGTCATATTAATATCCATGCTGTGATGAAAGAGGTCTCAAAGTCAGTCAATGGTTCGCCAATGCTGACATTGAATCTTGCGTGATGAAACTAAGAAGTTACAAGTGTTGACATCAGTAGAGTACCCTGGTACTGTATTTCTCAAAGACAGCCACAACAGCATCACAGTCGTTCGGTGACATCTGCTTCGAGAGCCACAAGACTTCTGGCTACTAGCTATTAGCTGAGTGGTACTAACGTACTAGACCCTCTAGCACTAGCTAGTAGTAGTAGTAGTACAGTAGTAGTAGTACTCCGAGTAGCTAGCTACCAGTAGACTACTACTAGCGAGTCGGCTTCGGAACAATTAAATTTTAATTTATTTTCATTATTATTTTTTACTCTATTTTTTCCCTTCATATCGGAATACAAAAAGCAAGACAAAACTAGATTAACCATACCAGTTTAATCAAGCAAGAGAATTATAATAAGCTTGATGCCTTTCATAACCCAAAGAAAACAGAAATCATTCCATACATTCGTATCCCTACAGCTTATCTTAAAGAAAAAATGACAGTGTTCCCAACAACAATGATGATGGTTCTCATGGTGGTTCTCATGACACGAAGTGTCACCGCCACTGCCTTTGCCCGTCGTGGTATTGATTCCTCTTCGATGCGCTTGTCCGTGCTGCCCAAAGTTCCTGTCGCCTTAATGGCTACCAGCAACATCGCAAACAACGATGCATCGTCTCGACGAACACCTGTTGCCAAACCTTCTCCCAAAGCAACAACTGCCAGTATTACTAACAAAAACTCCAACAATATGGGATATTCTCGTGTCTCGTACAATCTGGAAGCCTCCTTGATGGCCCCTGATTGCATTCCAAGAGGAGGAGGAGAAACGTATAAGGAGCGAAGACGCTTTTTTGGCGGAAGGCATTAGGCATTAGAAACTATTCAAGGTCAATAAGTTGATAGTCGATACTAGTAGCTAGAACGAGATAACAACTCACAAGATCTCTCCCAAACAAACGGAAGCAAGTGGTGGCTAATATAAATCGCTAGCAAACAATGTACAATAAAACTTTGAATACAGGTATCAATCATTAGCCTACTTCAATCTCCTTTGTTAACCTATACCTGGTACGGTAATAGTCTAGTAGAACTGAGCAGCGAATCATGGGAAGTTCAGACAGTCGGCTGCTTGTCAACATCCGGGTGCAACATGTTGCATTTGCGGTAGCCTCCTTGTGTTATTTTTTAGTGGAGGTCGAAATCAGGAATCTATCCCTAATGATGACAATAAGGATAGGTTGGAACGGTTTATTATTATTACTCAGTATTATTTTTTGACTCACCGAATCCAAACAACATAATCTGTCAAAGCAATTCAGCCACATCGGAAAACTGTCCAAGCAATTTTGGCCATGTTTGTTGCCGAAGCAATTCGTAAATATTGCTTTGGTTTAAACATATTTATGGCACCCTAACTACCAGAGCAGGGCTTAAGCTAAATGAGGGCATCTGTTGGCCATTAGGTAAGGATTTTGGTCCTACCTACTGTACCAGTATAACGTCAAGTACGTAGTAAGTGCGTCGTGATTCACTACATTATTACCGCAGTACCTAATAAACTCACCAAGTAGTGTCAAAATTTGTAGTTTACCTGGTTTTAGTAGCGAAACCACATTGGTACGCCTACTGGTGAGTATAATATGGAATGGAAGCGTCTTGTCTTCCAGAGGGCCAAAGTTGAGGGGGAAATTGGTAGGATCTAGTCACTCAGAACTGGAGCACTCGTACACGGAGAGTCATAACTTGGTGGAGTGAATTTGTGCTATGCACAGGCAAAAGGGATAGTAACGTTCGCCTCCAGTAGTAGGAGCTAGTATTGCAGCTCTAGCATAGGAAAGTGTCGCCTTGAAACCGATTGCGCAGCAGAAATTTCTGGAAAGAAATTCTACTAATAGGATTTTCTTGCATTGCCGTCTGAGCTCATCGAAATCCTGGGTTTGCTATCATAATTTCGATGCTATTCCACCTCGACAATTACGGCCTAAAATAAGAACCCCCCACAGGCTCAAGTACCAGTAACAATAACATACTCTCCTCCGGATTAAGGTGAAGACTACATCACTTCCTTGTCGATGATGCTCTCTTGACAGCATCAGTCGTAGCTTGCTAAAAAGACTGGGTACTCGTAAGATCTGGCAGCAGGGCGGTTTCAAGATTTCTGCATTGCAATGTACTGAGTATCTAGTCATCTACTACTTCTGCATCGATTGCGTCCGATGTGTTCGGTCGTTTGACAGAAGCTTTTCGTTCGTCGGGTCGTTTCGCATTCGTAGATTGCGGTTGAGATGGCGATGGCGGCGAATCATTGAAGGAGGACGGAGGCGGTTGTGTCGTATCGACCCGTTTCCCATTCTCAACAAACCAGGCAATGGTTGCCGTGGGAATGATATCGAATCCTGGTAACAGCTCTTCGACGAGGGCAAGTCCAGTAAAAACACCATTTCCAAACAGATAATTGACCAAAAGAGCCGAGATTGGCGCCCAGGCAATGTCTGTAGCTTCTCCAAGACCTGGTACGGCATAGGACGAAACACCTATTAAGTCGATCAGGATGCAAAGTAGCAATTTAAATGACGGATTCATATTGATGCCACCGCCAGGACTAATATTGTTGTTGTTGCTATTATTGTTGAAGGATAGCAGCAAACTCGTACTTGCAGCTGGGCGACGAACAGGATGCGGTGCGCCAGCTGCGAAAGCTAGGCTCGAAAAAGTTTTGAAATGGCTGCCTCGAGAAGAGGTTATCTCGATGGTGGGAGCAAATCCTCTGGCCATTCGAGGTAGGCTGAGAAAGACGAGCAGACTTAACCATTGTAGGCTGTCCTTTAAAATTAACATCCTGGTGAAAAGTACTGGTAACCGGTTGTACTTTGCCTATCTTCCGAGGTGTTGGGGCGCCTGTAATAGTGTGATCCAAAGCGCAAGCGCAAGCAATCAAAAAAAAGGTTTTTTTGAACAAGAACTGTACCAGGTAGTAGACACTGCTGTAATGATAACTGTGATGTTGTAGTTTCGTGATAGGTCTACGCCACTACCACTGTTAGCTACTCTACTAAGTAGGAGCTAGTGCGAGTACTGATTAGTAGTACCAGGTACTACTAGTAGCTACTAGTAGTAGTAGAGCAGAGTACAATAGTACCGTACTAGTAGTAGACTAGTCTACTACTACTAGCTAGTACTAGCTACTGTAGTAGCTAGAGTAGTAACGATCGTAGAGTTATTGCTCCCTCCTTCTCAGTAGGGCCAGGGTTTCGAGGAGCTCATACCACTCAAGTGAAAACTTCAGCGTTCTCACCACTTAACCAGGTCTCAAGGGCTACGTTTGGCTAGGGTGGTTTGGAGAAACTTGGCAATTTACTAGGGCCAACATTTCTCCGTTCTGAGGTGCTTGTGTGGGAGAGCAGACCAGTAGGGTCAATCTCTTGCACGTGGTGGCCAATTGGGCGGGAGGAGTGGCGGGTTAAGAAACTATTTTAGATTTATAAAGTTGCTTTTGTACTCAACAAAATGGTAAATTTACAACAAAATTTTCTGCTCCTTTTTCGTATTTTGATCCTTTCAATTGCTGGATCCAGATCTAGGCCCTTTCTGGTTAGGTAGGGATTTGACGCTGGGCTACAAGTCAGGCCTTGGCTTTGGCAAGCTGGCGTGTGGATCTTCCTCCCCAAAGTGGGAATCACTGTATCCAATTTTTCCCAATTTGTTCCTGTTTTTTCTTGGTGGGAGGCAGGATTGGACATTTGGGTCATTGCAGGTGACATCCTGCTCGGGTCTCGTCATCTCACATTGCCTTCTGCTGGATCAGAAGCCACCACTACTGCATCATACAGCCAGTAGTACAGTAGTACTCTATTACGACGATTCATAGCTACTAGTAGTAGCTAATGAGTACTCGTACTCTTAAGCTAGCGAATTACTAGTAGTAGTCTAAGTAGCTTTTCTAGTAGCTCTTTTCGGTACAACAGCACAAATGCACCTCTCTAGTATTTTTACCAAGGCGAACCCTGCCAACAGCTAAAGCGCAGATTTCATGTATTTCTCATGATTTTTGGGGTGCACTTTTGTTTCCGCAAACAAATACCATCTTGGGTAGATCATTTTGTAAAGAATAAGTGTCCTACAACTGAGATGGATCATTTCTCAGCAACGTGTACGTCAAGTTCAGGTGCCCGTGTTGGGCAGCCAGCCGCCAAGGTGTATGTCCATTGCAATCGCGCATGGAAAGTAGACTCGGACATTGATGCACCAACCAATCGGCCATAAAGGTTTGCCCGTGAATAGCGGCAATGTGCAAAGCTGTTTGGTTGTTAGTATCGGAAGCGTCCACGGGGGTCTGGTAATTGAAATGCTTGTCGGAAGAGAAACCGGGCAATGTCCAATCTGCCATACTGCGCCGCCACGTGCCACATTGTTTCGTATTTCTGTTGCGTGCTCCAAGTATGCCTCGGTATTACTGCAGGCTGATCCAAAAAGTCCAAGAGTAGTCGTACCATGATGATATGGTTATACCGAATTGCCACATGGAGTAGTGGTGGACTGTTAGTTAATAAATTTCTTGTCACAGCTGGATCAACCAAGTACCGACGCACCCGGTCGATCTGTCGGAGGGCCACGGCCCAATGTAGAATGGTGTAGCCATTCCGATCCACTACCCCTGCAATGTCCGATAAATGGGGCCAGTCATCCACAACGGGCCACTGCAAATAAATAGCAGCCACTTCTAAAAAGGTGCGATCATCTCTCCGAGTTGCTTCCAAGAGCCAATTGGTTGAATAGAAAGAGATATTGCAGGCTTCCAAAGAATGCCGAATCTGCCGAATGACTTTTACCTCGCCGTGTCGAGCTGCCTCGTGCAGTACCGGAGTAAGACAGGCTCCTAGATTGGCAAGCACTGGCGGTGTTTTCAGGGCCGGTGGTGAAAGGAGAACGTCTACCATGTCGATATTTTTCTCTTGACAGGCTACCACTAGTGCTTGGGAAACCATACTTATGTGATCCTCATTTTTATTGACTAGGAACCATCCTTGGATCTGCCACTTCGTTGCTGTGCCTCGTCGAATGTCCTCAATGCTCGTTGGAACTTTGTCGATGCTGGGGTTCGCTGGCAAGACTTGAAGATGTGGCAACGGATTCTTCGAAAACGGCTTGTCTGTCCTCCACCCCGACAAATTTGATACTGAAATGCTGGTTTTTCTTGACGAGGGTGTCCTGACTTGAGGTACTAGCAGGTAGAATGACAATGTCCATGGTCCATGCTGTCGATACAGAGCCTTTTAGGTTTTAGGTGAATGCCGTCGAGTGCAACTTTTGATTTTCCTTTGGCTTACTTTTCAAATAATGTTAATTGTGCCGCGCCGGACTACTGTAGTACCATGGTAGTAGTGATTGTTGGCGAAAGTACCTAACCCACTGGTTATGGGTCCTATGAATCCTACGTTTCAAGGCACTACTAGTAGTATCTAGGACTGATATCAAGTAGTGATATCAGAGTCCTCTCACTTTAACAGTATTATCTACAGAGTATCATCAAGTGACCATACCAAAGTATAGACATAGTGTTTGAATTGTCTATTCAACATAATACTGTTAAAGACATAAGCAGTGAAAG
>Ga0210036_1005510_pt1 | contig 10935 bp, 9 predicted proteins | sample CryGeymeta201515_FD_185469 | JGI IMG/M metagenome (GOLD analysis project Ga0210036, IMG submission 185469) | Groundwater microbial communities from Crystal Geyser aquifers in Utah, USA - Crystal Geyser metaG 2015-15 (SPAdes) (version 2) | ecosystem: Environmental > Aquatic > Deep subsurface >...
GGGGGGGGGGGGGGGGTATAGAATACTAGCTACTAGAGCTCGTCATCGCTTTCTTCGGCAAGATCTTCACTGCGTTGTAAGTTTGTAGCGCGAATGGCAAACTTTTGTTCCACCGACACGGAGAAGTGGATTTCAGGCGATTGCAGCGCCAGAGCAAAGACACCAAAGTTCCTGGCGGAGCAATTCTTGAACACCATCCATTCGAAGAACTGGTTCATCCAAGAATCTTCACTCTCACTGCAGGACATGACAATTGTTGCATCCACGGTGGCAGCGCTATCGATCAAGTGCTCGCACAACAAGTCGACTTGTGTCGATAGCTTGGAAAATGAGTTGCTGGAGTACACGCCTTTGCTCCATTCTTCCCTAGCCAAAAATAAAATACAAATTACCAATACCTTACCAACAAGACCACTCTTTCCGGACACTCTGGTAAGCGAAGCAGATGGTAACGCCTGAAATGCTAGCATTGCCGCAATGACGGCCTTCTCGTCTAGCAACGACACGCATTCGATGATCTTGTATAGAGACTCGAGGGCCTTTTGGCAAGGATTGTTTCCATCAGCAAGGGTCGACATTTCCAAAAATAATTCGTGTCGCATCAAGAGAGCAAGTGAGTTGCAAGCTACACGACCTTGCTTCTTGATGCTCGATCTTTGCTTCCAGCTCAAATGACCAACATTACTCGCTGGTAACAAAGTAAGCAGTGAGTCGATTTTCGTTGATAAAGCAACAACGACGTCCCGGCAAAACTTCATCAAATCCCAAGATGTATCAATTTGTGTTACGGCCGTATGATTCTTCTTATTCAATACTACAACGGTCAAATGCCCAAGGCTGCGAATAGCATTGCTGGACACCTATGGAACGAGACAATACCAGCATAAGACATTGTAATCCAAGCAAGCAGGGAAGGGAAGAAGCAATCGTTCAGAGAATGAAGCAACGTACCTTTTCACTCTTGTCTTCCAAACACTTGTAGACTACAAGGCACGCTGTCTCGAGCGTTTTTGCGTCAAGGACTGCATTGAAGTTGTTACACCCGATCACTTGTGCAAGATTTCCAACAGCAAATATGGCCATGCTCCTCACTGCAGCATTGCTGTCCTCCATGGACTGCAGCATTGCTGTGCAAACAGAGCCAGCGATTTGGTCCAATTTTTTCTCGCGCGCAAAATGATCGCCGTTTCCTGTTGCACTTCCCAAATTCTTGTTTTCCACTTCTAGAAAGCAATTGCTGCAAATATCCCCAACTGCTTTGCATGCTGCACTCCGAACTGAAGCTGATGGTTCGGAACGAATACAATGATGAAGAACACGAACAACATGGGACTTGAAGCTTCCAGAAAGAGTTTCGTCAAGCAGTTGAAGCCAATCCAATCCCTGCAATGCACCATAAATCTGGAGAGCGAGCTGTCGACTCGGCCCGGAAGTACTTTTCAGGATTCCGGGCAGTATGGACAAAACAAGGTTCACGACTGGAAAGGATCCTCCAGTTGAAGTGTCGTGCGATGCTATTTTCCTCCCCTGTAAAAGAGCTTCCAAAAGCTGTAGACTACTTTGTTGCAAAGCTAGACCACTTGCATTGCTAAGCAGCAGAACCGTATCCTTGAATATCGTCCAGTCTGCCTCTCTGCAGAGCACAGTCTCTGGGCGAGTGCCCAAAACTGAGCGAAGCAACTTGACAGCGATCTTAAAAGCGAACATTTCTTCTTGATTGGGACCATTAGTTCTTGCAGCATCGGCACACTTACCAAGGATTGTTCCGAGGAAGCTGTCAGAGGTTGTAGAGGACAGCCAAACTCTCGCCGGAACAACCATAGTTGTCCGCGAACCCTGCGGTGTCAACCGGCCTCCCATGCTATCTGCAAATATCTCTGCTAGACTCTCTACAAGAGGTGACTTCCGTAGAGTTTTCTGTAGCAGTAGTGAGGCAAGTGACTCAATCAAGGAGCAGCCTGCCCTTCGTGCTTCCTGCCCAGTTGAGGAAGCCCCATCGCACAGGCCAAAAGGGATTTTCAGCAAAACAACTCTTACTAAACAAGCTAACCCGTCTGAACTACTGCGCGACTTCCACCGCGAAACAAGAAGGCAGTTTGAGGTAAGCACCAAATTCTTGATAGCTGCAAGTACTCGCACAGAAAAGTTCGAGACAGGACTCTTTTGCAGCCGGCGGCTGTTCAAAGCTCTTTTACCCAACCATAAATTCCAAGGAATATTTGACACCATAATGGTCAAAGATGCCATGATCAAATTAATTTCGTCATTGTTGTTGGAGCTGTGAAGTAGTGCTAAAATTGACGAGCAGGAAGAAGTATTCGTTTCGCAAGTCGGGCAAATAAAATCGGCTTTCGTTGTGTCTTTACCCTTCGGGTTTTCTTTCAAGAGAAGAATCGTTCCGAGTGCCAAGCTTGCCATCGGTTGTACCGCAAGGTAGGCTTCTAAAATTTTGAGGACGAGTAAGTGAGAAGCAGACTTTGACTTGCTTTCCTTAGTTCCAGCCAAATCACTACCATTGATTGTCGTGTGGAAAAACCTCTCCATGACTAGCGAATCCAGAACCTCAACAGTAGCAGCTGTCGGCTTTACAGACAAAGAGGGCGACGACGGCTTGTCTATAGCCTTCACTTTTTGAAGGGCCAACGTGAGACATTGGTGCATTTCTTGGGCCGCTGTCGAGGAATACTGGAATGACGGTTTGACACTGTGTTGCAAGACCTGAAAGACCTTCAGCCGTAATGGGTTGACGAGAAAGTGCTCTTGTCCATCAACGCCAACATCATTGACAAGTGGAGCTAAAAGGGCCGATGCATGATTCTGTTCACATAATAAAGCTTGTAGTGCACGTGTTCCCAGTAGCAATGATCTCTCGTTCATGTCGCCTTCTTGGAGAGGATCACTCAAAATATCCTGAAGTGTCGGTACCAGGACTTCTCCCACCATATGCTTCGCCGTGTCTTCAGCAGGAAGCTGAGGAGCAACACGAATGATCAGGAGACAACAGCATTGGTAAAAGACAGATTGGATGGATTGATGATCATGTCGAATATTTTGTTGAACGCTGAGCATGCCTTTCACGCATTGTTGCGCTTGCGAGACCGTCATTCGTAGTTCATCGCGACAATGAAATACTGGACCAGGTGGTGCATGATGATCAAGCAGATGACAGGCAGCCCAATCCAAAAGTTGTTTCCAATGTACAATGTTATTATTTTGAGTGCACTGTTGTAAGGCGTGAAAGGCGGCCGCCAAAGCACTACCACGCTGAGATCCAGTAGTGTTTGTGTTGGCTGATGAAAGAGACGTGGATAGCCTTTGCAAGATGATGTCCAGTGATGATTCTTTTCCTTGTTTCTCCTTTGATGTTATTGAATCGCTTGTTTCTCTCCAGTTCCACAGATTCTGCACTTGGTCGTCAAATTCGGATGATGTCTCGTTCGACGATGTTGGCCGAGCCGATGTTGTTTGAACAGCGTTAATGTTGTTATTGCTTGTATGGCGCCAAGAAGATGTACTTTGTCTTGCTGGTGGCTTGCAACGGCCATTCCTACTATTTCTGGATTCAAACAATCCGTTATTGTCACGTTGTCTGGATCGTGACGTTCTTGCAGCTTTCGAACGGTCCGTTCCTTTTCCTTCGTTGCTTCGATTGCTGTGACTATTAGGTTTCAGAGAATCCCATCGACTGCTCATTCTCGGGGCTAGTTAGGTATTGTACAACTCATATCATCACTGGCATGCTATCGTTTTGCTTGTTGTAAATAAGAGTATCCACTACAGTATAGATTGGTTGAAGATTGAACAGAGAGTTTTTGTTGTTGTTTTGCTGCTGGGTTCGATCATCGATGCGGTAAAAATTTGCAAGGAGGACCACCGGTAGGGTTAAATATATATATTAGGGTTATGGTACAAACATGATGAGTCTAAAATCTCTGATGCATTTAATTATTTTACGGAGTACTTTTTTTTTCGTTTCAGTGCGGGCGTATGCGGGGACAGACACAGCGTCACAGCCATCACTTTTTCTTGGTACTGTATCTTATTATTATTATTATTATTACACTAAGGTGGTACAACAACACTCCATGCAGCGCCACACAAAAAAGAGCAAACAATGAATTACCTTCAGCAACCTCTGGGCACCATAGCCAGGAATATCTCTCATTACACAACAGCGTATCGTTCTCATGCCTATTATTTCTAAATTAGACAGCGATATTGACCACAAACGCAGTTTCCTGCATCCAATCCTTGGTGTGCTGCTACTGCTAGTACTACCACTACGACTACTGTTACTGTCGACAAGGAATAATTGGAGGATTTTCATGTTGACATCGCTAGTGATACGAATACCATCTGTCTCTGTCGTGGGTTGGACTACTTCGAGACAATTTTTGTATCCAGATCTTCTACTGAGATTATCTCGTCCTGTTCAACGACGATATCTGCAGCAGAAAGCAATGAGTTCATCAGGAGATAACATTATTATGTCAGCAACTTCTGCGAACCAAAAAAAGCTGGTGGTCGTACTGGCTGGTCCAACGGGAGTAGGGTAAGTCCATCTCTGTGTTCTTGTTCCGCGACGGTGGTTCTATTTTGTGAGAGTCGAACACATACAAATCTTTAGGATGATAATTGCATTTTCGATTAGAAGCGCTCAAACGCTCGATGTTCCTTGATTTATATACTTAGACATGTCTGAAAGTTAAAAATGTTCGATACTCATTTCAATTTGCAACATTATCATCACTACAGTTTACTCGTTTACTCACCTTCATCCAAATTCTCGCCTTTCTTTTGGAGAAAGAAAATCAGATGTGGCGGCTAAACTATGTGCCTCGCAATCTGGTATGATCGTCTCGGCGGACTCGGTACAAGCCTATCGAGGTGTCATGATTGGCGCCAACAAACCAACAGAAGAGGAGCGGCTAGAAACACCGCACATGTTGGTGGATGTAGTAGATCATCGTACGGCCAACTACAATGCCGCAGATTGGCAGCGAGATGCCTTGCACGTTATTTCGAAATTGCTCGCAGACGGCAGTACCATTCACACGGAAACAATACCCAGCGACGACGACAGCGAAGACGAGCGTACCATAAAACAAGCCCGGGAACGACAGCGCGACATTGACAAGGCTTTGGCTGATGCCAGGAAACTCAAGGGTTATTCCGAGGAAGAGCCGTTGTTGCCAGTTGTTGTGGGTGGCACCATGATGTACTTACAGTGGTTGGTTCATGGGAGACCGGATGCTTCAAAACCAAGCCTTACAGCTGTTGCCCAAGCCCAGAATGAAATGACATCCTTCCAATCCAGTGACAATTGGGAAGGAGCTGTACATCATGTTGCTTCACATGGTCCAATATTTGAACAGCGAATAGCTAAACTTTGTGGACGCGATTGGTATCGATTACGACGAACCTTGGAAATAGCTTTGACTGCGCAGGAAGAACAACAGCAAAAGCAAGGACTCAGGGAAGATGACAAAGCGAAACATAACGATATAATTGAAAAGCTTTTCACCGGAGAGCGAGTAGGAGGATTGGACACTCTTGGATATGATGTACGTTGTTTCTTCCTGTGCCCGGACGACCGAATGAAACATACCGAATTGGTAGATGAACGATGTGAAATCATGTTGACGAGAGGCCTTTTGGATGAAACGGCATCATTGTACTTGGCAGGAGAATTACCCGAGATGGCAGCCCGTGCCATTGGATACCGACAAACATTGGATTATCTGGAACGGGAAGGTGCCAAGGACGGGGACGAGGACGCCTTGAATGAATACTTGAACCAATTCACAACTGCAACACGAAGATACTCCAAAAAGCAAATGCAATGGTTTCGGAAAGACGACATTTTTACTTTCGTCCCAATCAAAATTTCGGATGAAAAGGCAAAGCGCGTTGACGACGCTGCAAGGATTATTGGTGATCTCATCCAGCTATCGCGCGACGAATACGACCAGCAGTGCTTTGCAGAGGACAGTGTCTCGGCAAAGACCATGAAGGAGAACGAAGCTCAGGGGAAAGGAATGAAGTTCTACCAGTTTAAGCGATTTATCCTGAAACCAGGAACACCCGAGCTCCAACAAGTCCTGGTGGAGGCAGATCGGTGTTCTAATCAAGTTCAAGCGAAAAAACAGCGAGTATCAACAGAAGCAGATGCAGAGAGTGACACGGCATAGTTGAGTCGTTGAGTCAATCTCGTTCGCGATCGGCACACTCCAGTTTGTTTCTGACACGAACGCTCGAAACTTACTTTTCACGGGTTACGGAATTAGGGAATCTTGATTCACTCTACTAGTCTAGTAGTAGCTACTAGTAGAGAGTACTACTGTACTACTACTAGTAGTAGTAATTTACCAAAAAAATAAAGAAAAAAATCTAAGATCCAAATTCAGATCCAAAATATGAATCCTTTCCATCGGCTTCCTGCTCTAACGTAATTCCTTCTTTCGCCTTCCGACGAATTCATTTCCTATTCTTCTATCATCTTTCTCAATCATAACATTGAACACTGCATCTATAAATTTCTTTTCGACACTAATAACATGAATACTGAAATACCATCCAAGCATTTTCCCAAATTCAAAGAAAAACTTCCAAATGTGGTAGGCAAAGTATTTGCCATTACAGGTGAGCAGATCAAATAAGTGGAGGTAGCAGTTCTTTTCTTCTTCTCGTTATTGCAGCACGTCTAACTCGCTTTAATCTATTGGCACAACAGGTACCACCTCCGGCACAGGCTTTGTCGCCGCACAAACAGTGGCTGAGAAGGGCGGGGAGGTCGTTTGCTTGAACCGTAAATCTCAACGAGTGACAGATTCAATTACAAAGCTTCAAGAGGCTGTACCTGGAGGCAAGTTCGTCAATATTGAATGCGATTTGCAAGACTTTGCTTCAGTGAAAAAAGCTGCTGCAGAAATCATATCCAAATATCCCAAAGGAATCTACTGCCTTTCCTGCAATGCGGGCATTATGATGACTCCGGATGAGGCAACCAAGGATGGCTGCGATACGCAAATGCAAACCAACCACTTGTCCCACTTTCTTTTGACCAAGGAGCTCATGGCTCTCTTGGAAAAGCAGGCAGAGGCTACTGGAGATGCTCGTGTTGTCTATCATTCTTCCGATGCGCGAACCATGACCAAGAATGGGTTGGAGAAGAAGTACCTGGAAAAGAATGGAGGAAATCTAGGTGGTGAATCCAGGTCTATCCTTTTGGGCGGAGCTCGTGTCATTCGCTACGCTCAGTCAAAGTTGGCAAACAGTGTAATGATGTACGTTTTACATGAAAAATTGCAAGTGAAAACCCCTCAATCCAAAGTGCGGGTTTGCGCGGCTCACCCCGGCGGCTCGGCCACGAATTTAGGAGACGATCTCGACCTGCCATGGATTGAATCCTTTTTTATGAAGTACGTTGTGGCCAAGTTTCTAATGCAATCCGCTGAGGATGGAGCCATGGGACTGTTAGTCGGTATGATGAGCCCCGAAGCCAAGTCGGGCGTTTTGTATGGTCCATCAGGTGTCATGTCTGGCCCGGCCGTTCCAATCCCACTCAAAAAGTACGAAACAGATCCTGAAACCATGAAAATGCTCTGGGAGACAAGCGAGGAATCTACAGGCGTGAAGTTCGTCGTCTAAACTTGTGAGAGACAAAGCTATAGAAAGTCTTTCTCTTGTATTGCATGTACAGTTGCTAGCTAGTACGACTATAAGGTATCTGCACTGCGAGTAGTAGACTTTCTCCTTCGAGTCCTCTGGTCTACTACAAAATATTACAACTACTAGACTAATAGCTACTACTTTAGTAGCTACGGCTACTCGAGTAGCTAGCTAGTAGAGTAGCAACTACTACTACTGCTACTACTACTAATACTACCCGTACCAGCTAGTAGTAGTGCTACAGTAGTACTAGTAGTACCGGTAGATTCAGGACTGCTGATATCACTACGACTATCATTCGTGGATCGCCTGGTACGTACTTGCCTGCTAAAATAATTAATAAGATCAGCTCCCCTGCATCATCAGTAGACCAAGTACTCGGAATCAAAAGTAAGTAGAACTAGTTACTGTAGTAGACCCTACCAGCAGTAGAGTGACGGACAGAGGAATATGATTCGATCGAGTAAAGTCTCCTTGCATTAGCATAATAAAAGATATCTCTGATTCATTATCCTCCGATAAAAAAGTCCAGACATGAAGCTTGCCGTCTCCTTTCTACTCGCCTCCCTAGTAGCCTCAACCTCTGCCTTTACCATGCAGCCCAGCACTTCTTCAACCGCTCGCAAGGGCGTCGTTGTCTCAGACAGTCGCAAGAAACAAAAGATTGCCTCTCGTACCAAGTGGGTCGAATCTCGCGGTGGCGACGCCGAAACATCAGCTGAGGGAGACGTCGTCGCCGCTGCTGGTTTGATGAAAAATGAACACGGCCTTGAATATGTTAAATTGGTTCACCCTGATACTGGAGCTTCTTCCGAAGTCTACCTTTTCGGTGGTGTCGTGACTTCTTACATCGATGGAGAAGGAACCGAGGTATGAAAAAAAAAACATGGAGGTTTCTTTTTTTAATAAAATGGTATCATGTGCAACCAATTTACTCATTGTGTATTTGTCTTTTTATTTCTACTGTGAAGTTCATTGCCGTAAGACCTGACGCCAAGACAGATGGATCCAAGCCCATCAGTGGCGGGCTTTCTCACTGCTGGCCTCAGGTGTGTACACTATGAAAATTGAAAATTTTCGCTGTCTGTGTGACCGTCTTAATACTAATCTTCTGCTATGACCATGTGCTCCTATCGCGAATGAACTAATCATGAATGTATCACTGCTACTGCAGTTTGGACCCGGTGAGATCCAACAACACGGATTTGCACGAAATGTGAACTGGACTGTAAAATCAATGAGCGATACCTCTGTCGTTTTGGAGATGGCTCCGTCAGATTACACCAAGGAAATGTGGGACAAAGAGTTTCTTTGCACCTTTAGTGTTGACTTGGAAGCGGATCAACTTTCTACCAAGTTGCTTGTGGACAACAAAGGAGAAGAGCCATTTGACTTCCAAGCGGCCCTTCATTCCTATTTTGCTGTCTCGTCTTTGGACAATTTGGAAATTACTGGATCATTCGAAGGAAAGGAGTTCCTCAACAAGTTGGTGGGCGACGGAGAAATGCAAACCGAAGATCGAAGTGCCATTAAGATTTCTGAGGAGTATGATCGTGTCTACAAAGGAGTCAATGATCCCGTGCTAAACGACAAGGGAACTGGCAAATCGGTGAGTAACATATCTTAGCACAGGAGCATGCGGTGCGGAGAGCAGTGTCCAGCATCTCACGTTATTTAAACTATCCCCCCCCCCCCCCGCTTTTGTTTGTTTCGGCAGCTTTCTGTTTTGAATAACGCTGGATGGGAGGATACAGTGTTGTGGAGCCCTTACGGAAATGAAGGGATGGGATACAACAACTTTGTCTGTGTTGAGAGTGTCAAGGTAAGGACAGGTTTTGCGTGTGGTTTCTTTCCGCTTTTCGTAGATTTCTCATAACTTTTATGTGTTCTACCTTCTTGCAAAATCAGTTTGACCCCGTGACTCTTGAGGGAGGTGCTAGCTGGACTGGAGATATGGCCCTGAAGGGAGCTCCTCTCAATTAGCTCGGCTGATAAATTCTTAAAACTATCATTTCAAGGACGATATCTAATCCATAGTACATAACATGAAACTGAATGCCATGGTGAGATTGAAAATAATAGGCTTGACTAGACTAGTTTACATGTTCTAGAGCTCGCTGACTAGAAAAAGCAAAGCTTCCCGACCGTTGACGACCGTCAAAAACTCTTTAAAAGAAATGCAGCTTGTCTAGGTCACCTGTCTGGTGTGGGTCTTCTTATTTTGTGGATGTCGAGAAGGCCTCCTAGTGTGGACGCTTGCAGTTGCGTTTTCAGCCGCAGTGCCCGACAAGACAAAATCTTTGCAATCCTTCTTATCCAATTTTCGGTTTCTCTCAATCATGACGCCCCCCCCCGCCAAGCCATTCAGTAAAACATCTTTTGTGGTTTCATTTGAAAAACAATAAAGTCCTGCCGCCTTCCGGTGTCCACTTTGTCGAACATTACACGAGCTTTCGGTTGCAATATAAAATGGATCTTTGCGCGACTGACAGTATCCGAATGATGCAGCAAAATAATTGCCATATACACTGCCAACAGTGTTGCCAGTAAAACTTTGACTAGGTGGTGACTGTGATTGGTAACATCATATTCCGTCAGAGGTTCGACTTTGTCTTCCTCATCCTCGTCATCGATAAATGTTCCATCGTCTTTACGAACATTGTCCAGTGTGAGGTTGATAGGCATGTAAACTCTGTCTCCGCTAGTGACAGTCGCGTACTCTGCGGAACTCGAGAATTCCTGAGGAGGGCACTGGGGCGACAAGTCCACTCCACTGGTGGTGTTGTTGTTGTTGTTGTTGTTGCTGGAATCAGTACTGCTCACGGACATACCATCCGGAATGATGGCATCTCCTTGGGCACCCTGGTCAGTACCGAAGCACACGGTACAATAGTGATCCAGTACTACATTGCAGAATCCTCTGCGATTGGAAACATCATGGGAAGAAGGAGCCGGTGCAAAGCTCTCTTCCACCGCATGACTGAGATTCGTGGGATATCGGTCCGCAGTGCTCTGAGAATTGTTGGCACAAAAGCTCTCCCAAACTTTTTTGGATATTCCAATCACATCAGACGGTGGTCGTTCCCCAATTTCAAACACATGTTGATGTTTTTCTTGTTTTTGTTTTTGTTTTTGTTTTTGTTTTTGTTTTTGTTTTTGTTTTTGTTGTTGTTGTTGTTGTTGTTGTTGTTGTTGTTGTTGTTGTTGTTGTTGTTGTTGTTGTTGTTGTTGTTGTTGTTGTTGTTGTTGTTGTTGTTGTTGTTG
>Ga0210036_1005521_pt1 | contig 10921 bp, 13 predicted proteins | sample CryGeymeta201515_FD_185469 | JGI IMG/M metagenome (GOLD analysis project Ga0210036, IMG submission 185469) | Groundwater microbial communities from Crystal Geyser aquifers in Utah, USA - Crystal Geyser metaG 2015-15 (SPAdes) (version 2) | ecosystem: Environmental > Aquatic > Deep subsurface >...
CTCAGGCCATGCGCTCACATCCTCCGACGGCAAGAACGTCAGGCTCGCGCTGTGTTGGGTGAGAATATCGCGCGTGCGACAGTTGAGCGCCGCCTTCGCCGCGTCGATTCCCGATTGGGTCACGCCCGCCACACCATGACTCATCGTGCTCGCCCCGCACAGGTACAAGCCTTCGAACTCGGTCCGCGGCGTGAATCCCAACGGTCCCACCTGTTGTGGCGATTTCTCGATGCCGTATAAATTTCCGCGCGTGGCGTTGAGATAATGTTCATTCGTCAGCGGCGTGCCGAGGCTGTAAAACACAATGTGCCTGCTCAACCCAGGGACGTGCTTCTCCAGTCCGCGCACCATGCGCCACGCCAGGTCTTCCTTCATCGCGTCGTAGTCCGCGGGGCGCGCGCCATATTTTGTCTGCGCCCATTTCTCGAACGCCTCATAGCCCACGAACGCGAACGACTCGCAGGTGTGATGTCCAGAGTGAATCTTCGACGGGTCTTTCAACGTCGTCACGGTCAGGAACATCCCAGGCGGAGTCTCTTCATGCAGCAGCGCGTCGGTCAGGCCGTCCGAATAAATTTTGTCCACATCTGCATTTTCATAAAACCAGAAGTTACCTGAGTCGAGTCCCGCCGCGCGCAGATCCATGTCGGTGGCGAAGAACAGGCTGAGGCACGAAGTTGAATATTTAACGGAATCCAGTTTGCGGCGTAGTTTGACCGAGAGTTGGTCGCGTCCAATTAATTTGCCAAACGTGATCTCAGGGTCCGCATTGGAGATGACGACGCCCGCGCGGATTTCTTCCCCCGAATCCAATTCCACGCCCAAGACGTTTTTGCCTTCGACGAGAATCCGCTTTACGCGACACTCGAGCCTGATCTCACCGCCCGCGCGTTTCAGCGCCCTGACAAATGCGCGCGGCAACGTGAATGCCCCGCCCATTGGATAGTAGGCGCCGTTGAAATAATGTTCGGTGATACCCGCGTGCATGAACGCCGAGACCTGCGAGGGTGGCAGACCGTGGTCGCCCGATTGACCCGCCAGCGCCCCACGTAGCACGGGGTCGCTGATGTGCGCGTTGATCAAGTCCGCGCCCGTCGCGCGCATCCACTTGAGGACGTTGCCCGCGCCCTTCGCGGCTTGAATTGGATTCGACAAATTCCCAATGCGACGCAGTCCTTCGATCATCCCAGTTAAATCCGCGAAGTACGAATCGATCCCCTTCGCCTCATGCGGAAACTGACTCTTCAACCGTTCGATTAAATTTTCCTTGCCTTTGGGGAAATCAATCTGCTTCTCGCCGATGACGATATGATCGTATCCATCGGGGTTGAGTTCGATGAACGTCAAATCCTGCGACACCCCCAGCCCATCGTAAATCCGACGCAACCCGCCGCCCTCCTCCAGCGAGCCGATGTAATGAACGCCTGGGCTGAAGCGATAACCGTTCAACGTGAACGAATGCGTCCACCCGCCTGGTCTATCGTGTTGCTCCAACACCAACACCCTCTTCCCCGCCTGCGCCAACGCGACGGCAGCGGTCAACCCTCCCGCGCCCGAACCGATGATGATTGCGTCGTAGTCGGTCATTATGAGACTCCTTGTTAACGAAGACTTCGGAAGTTTCCAAAACTTCCGAAGTCTGGATGATTCTAGCGCTTACACAGTTGCGCTTGCCTGCAATTCTTCGAGCGGCTCGCTGTCCATGAAAAGCGTGTCGGGACAGAAGTCCTGTCCACCCTGCCATTGGACACTTCCGAGCATGGGCTTGACCGTGTTGAACATGCTTTGTTCTTTCAATTCTCGGAAGATGCCTTTGTCGAGATACGGCTTCACATCAAAGCGGCGCACTTCGCCGTTTGCGAAGGTCAGCGTTACCGTAAAGTCTTTATTAGGATGAACATCAACAACTCTTGGATTCATAGTACACCTACTTGAGCGGGTCAATCTTGAATACGGTCTCACCCTGGCTGGCGAGTTCCCAATCCGCCATTAATTCGTCCTGGTGGATTTCGATCCACGCCTGTACGAGACGAAGTTTTTTGGATTTCATCTCTCCTTCCAACACCTCGCCGTCAGGGATGGAAATCACCACTTCATCATCCTGATATTTGATATGGATATGCGGCATTTTATGTCTGCGGTTATCGAAGAAATACATTGAGACAATGATGCCGTAAAACATGGAGATGATTGCCATAGTGTTTCTCCTAAAAATATGCCATTAAGCCGACTCGTTCTCGCGGATTTGCTTCTCGATTTCCTTGCGATGACTGCGATAATAGCCCCACGCGTTTGCCAAATCCTCCGCCCGCAGGGTGGGATAAGCGCACAGTAGATCGGCTTCGCTTGTCCCCAGTTTGCGCGCTTGTACCAGCAACCATACGGGGATGCGCGTGCGGACGATGCAGGCTTCCCCGCCTGCCACATCGGGGCGACCTTCAATGCCAGGGAACGCGTCACCCAGGTCACGCGTCACCCACTGGAGCAACTGGGCCTTCTCCGCGCGTGACATATTTGATAAAAGTTTTTCAACTTGCGGTGATGTGGTCATAGGAACTCTCTTCCAGAAGCGATTATACACTTAAAGGAATGAGAGAATTTATGCGAACATTCAACGTTAAAGCGACCTCACCCCTGGCTGGATTTTTCGCCCAAGTCCACTTTACGGGTGGTGTAACTTTCGTAATCAGGGACCAGGCGGTCGTATTCACCGTCCATGAGCGGGGAGGAGATCATGAAATCCGCCGAAGCTCGATTGCAGGCAATGGGGATGTTCCACACAACCGCCATCCGTAAAAGCGCCTTCACATCGGGATCATGGGGCATGGGTTCGAGCGGATCCCAGAAAAAGATGAGGAAATCAATCTTGTTATCAACGATCTTGGCGCCGATCTGCTGGTCGCCTCCCAGGGGTCCGCTTTTGAGTTTCGTGATCTTGAAGCCAAGTTCTTTTTCCAAAATTTCGCCTGTTGTGCCAGTCGCAAATACATGGTGATGAGCCAGGAGATCGCGGTTGAATTTTGCCCATTCCACCAGGTCGCGTTTTTTATTATCGTGCGCGACAAGGGCTATCTTTTTGTCATGTTCCATGGGAATTTTTTTCTGAGCCATAATCCTCTTGCTCCTTTTTGTGTCTGTTGGTCAAAGCAACTTTCGAATGTGTTCCGTGTGATCGCGTTCGTGCCAGAGCGCGCGTCGCAACACCTTGCGCGGACTCCAGAGTTCACCGTCCACGCCTGCAACCCGATTTACAGCCTTCAATGTTGGCAAGGCTTCATTCATCAAATTTCGGACTTTCTGGATTCGTTCCAAAGGTTCTTTGGGTACTTCCGCGCGTGGAAACGCCAGTCCGAGCCGGTCCAGATACCACCACTCCGCTCCGCCAATGTGGTTGACGATCCCCGCGATGTCCCAGCGTTCGCCCTCCTTCTTGAAGGCCCACTGTTCAGGCGTCAGTTTTTCGAGGACGGCCAGCAGGTCCGCATGTGACCATGCCAGCAATTTCAGCCCGCGTTCGATGTCGGTCCCGGTGAGCGGTTTCCAGTCATGCTCGAAGAACGGTTCCACGTCATAGCCGTCTTTCTCCACGCGGTCGAATTCTTCGTTGATGGTGTAATCTGTCCAGACCTGCTCAACGTGGGGTTCAATATCTACGTCAACGGGGATCCAGGTTTTTTCATGCTCATCAAGCCACCTGGCGTATTCCCGGATCGCGACGAAGGCATTCGCGAGAGATTCCTGTTCATCCCCGCCATACGCGAAGCAACCGGGATGCTCCAATATCCAGGCAATGGAACGGATCCCCTCGTTATTGTTTTCGATCCCGACGCGAAATTTCATCATTCACTCTCCTTTGCTGTGATTGGATTATAGCATTGGGGACAATCGCCGAATCCCGATTTTCGATTCTCACCTCGCGTTTTCATTGACATATCCCGACTCCCGTGATAAATTAATGTCCCAACGGATACCAGTACAGTTCGCTCTGGAAGTAAGAAAGCAAGGTCGGCTCATGGGTACGTCCTGTGAGCCGTTTTGTTTTGACTGATCCGCGCAACGCATTGTGTACCCGCCCCATCCTTTCTATTGCCTAAGGAGGCAAACAATGTCCGAACGTATCACCGGCACAGTCAAATGGTTCAATGGAAGCAAGGGCTACGGCTTCCTCGCTCGCGAAGGCGGCGCGGATGTCTTCGTCCACTTCTCCGCCATTCAGGGCGAGGGCTTCAAGAACCTGGAAGAAGGACAGAAGGTCGAGTTCGAGGTCGAGCAGGGTCCCAAGGGCCCGCAGGCCACCAACGTGACCGTCGTCCGCTAATCTGATCCAGCGCCAAACGAAATCCCCGAGACAACCGTCCCGGGGATTTTTTGATTCAGGGGGGGATGTACACAGGTACACAGGTAGACAGGTGGACGGAACACGGAACACGTAACTCGTAACCATCCAACTACCCAACTACCTAACCATACCTCCCCATGAACTTCTCCATCCGCCTCAACGCTTCCTCGATCTTGCTGTACTCGGTGGCGTAACAGGCGCGGACGAAGCCCTCGCCGCCGGGGCCGAACGAGTTGCCTGGCACCACCGCGACGTGTTCCTCCTCCAGCAGTTTCTGGCAGAAGGTCTCGTCATCCATGCCGGAGGCGCGGATGTCCGGAAACGCGTAGAACGCGCCGCGCGGCTCGAAGGTCGAGAGGCCGAGGCGGTTGAGACCGTCCACCAGCAGGCGGCGGCGGCGGTCGTACTCGGTCACCATCTCCTGCACGAACGGCTCGCCGTGCGTCAGCGCTTCGATGGCCGCGTCCTGCGCGGTGGTCGGCGCGGACATGATCGTGTATTGGTGGATGCGCACGAGTCCCTTGATCAGGTCTGCCGGCCCGGCCGCGTAGCCGATGCGCCAGCCGGTCATGGCGTAATCCTTCGAGAGGCCGCCCAGCAGGATTGTGCGGCGTTTGATGTTCTCGCTCAGGCCTGGCACGCACACGTGCTGGAAGTCGTACACGAGGCGGTCGTAAATTTCGTCCGAGATCAGCGCCAGGTCATTTTGCTGCGCGAGCAGGGCGATCTCCAAAAGGGTCTCGCGCGTGGCGACCGCGCCGGTGGGATTGCTGGGATAGCCGATGAAAATCGCCTTCGTGCGCGGCGTGATGGCGGCCGCGATGCGCGCCGGGTCCACCTGAAAATTATCCTCCATGCGCGCGGGGATTTCGATCGGCACGCCGCCCGCCAAAATCACCTCGGCCTGGTACGAGACGAAGCACGGCGTCGGGATGATGACCTCGTCGCCGGGGTCGAGCAGGGCGGTCATCGTCAGGTAGAGCGCCTCCGAGACGCCCACCGTCGCGATGATCTCCGTCACGGGATCGTACTTCACGCCGTACAGACGAAACAGGTTATCGGCGATGGCCTGCCGCAATTCCAGTCTGCCCGAGTTCGAGGTGTAATGCGTCTCGCCTTTTTGCAGCGAACGGATGCCCGCCTCGAGGATCGGCTTGGGTGTGGTGAAATCCGGTTCGCCGATGCCGAGCGAGATGACATCCTTCATCGTCGCGGCGATGTCGAAAAATTTGCGGATGCCGCTGGGCTTGAGTCCCGCCACCCGCTTCGAGAGGTACCTCGTGTTGCCGATTTCGGACATTGAGTCTCCTTGGATTTATGCTATGACGACGGAATCGTCGCCGATATTCAAGGTAAGGTTTTCTGCTTTGCCTCGCCCCCGGACTTTGGCCTGTTTGCCGATCAACGAGCGCACCAGCCCCGCGGACTTGATCTCGCACCCCGCCTCGAGGATACTGTCTTCGATGCGGCTGTCCTCGATCTTGCAGTCCGCGCCGATGGACGCGTACGGCCCGATGGTTGAGTTTTTTATCTCGGCGCTCGGATGAATAAATGAAGGCTCGATCACCTTCACCTGTGTCCCTGTGTACCTGTCTACCTGTGTACTTGTGTGTGTGCCTGCCTTCTCCAACAGCGTCCTGTTTGTGTCCAGCGTGGCGTCAATCGTGCCGGTATCCAGCCAGGTGCGGATCGCTTCCGTGCGTGTCCTCGCGCCCTGCTCGATCATGATCGAGATGGCATCCGTGAGGAAGAATTCGTTCTTGAGCGTCACGCCGCGCGCCATTTGTTCGTCAATCGCGGCCAGCAGGGACTCGGCGCGTTTGAAGTAATAACATCCCACCACTACCAGGTTGTTTTCCAACGTCTGGGGTTTTTCGATGAAGCGCGTCACCCAGCCGTCCGCTCCCACCTCGGCCACGCCGAAGCGGCGCGGGTCAGGGACGGGCATCACCCAGGCAACGCAATCCGCCCTCTCGTCCGCGAGAAGCGAGAAGTCGGCGTCCATCAGTGTATCGGAAAAGCACATCACCATCGGTCCATGCAAATATTCCCGCGCTAGGTAAAGCGCGTGAGATTGTCCCTTCATTTCGCGTTGCACAACGAAATGGGCTTTCATGTTCGGATATTTTTCTGTAACGAAAGCGGGGATTTGTCCCTCGCCGAGATACGGCCCGACGATGAACACGTACTCCGTGTTCTGCGGACTCGGCACGCTGGCGAACATATCCAACAAATGCTCCAGCGTGGATTTGCCTGCCACGCTGACGAGGGGTTTGGGCTTGCTATATGTGTGCGGCCTCATGCGGGTCCCCCACCCGGCCATGGGTATGACGATCTTCAGGGTTTCAGCCAAGAACGGTCTCCAATTATAGATTTCGCTCTTATTGTACCAAACGAGAGAAACAAGAACCCCGTTTTCTCGCCTTCGGCGGAAAACGGGGTTCTGCGAACTCTTGTGTCAGTGTAGTTTCGATACAAGTTCCGGCAAATCCTCGTATTTGTATGGCGGGCGGCGATGGATGGCGAGCACCCACACCAAACCATCTTTCTCATTGATCGCGTAAAGCACCCGCCAATGTTCCAACCGCAGACGGCGGAATTCGAAGTCGGGGGGCACGTCCAAATCGGTCGTATCGAGGGATTTACTGGTGGAAGGATAAGGGTCTTTTTCCAGATCTTCTATGGCACGTTTTATCCATTGCCGAATATTTCCCGGCAAATTCTCGCGTGCCGTATAGGCTTCAGGCTCCACCCACAGACGGTAATTCGCCTGCTTCATTCGCTTTACCACTGGTTGCGAATCTCCCGCCAATCTAGCGCGCCCGCCTTTTCAGGACCGAGTCTCAGGCGATGCAGAAGTTCCTTTATTTTGGCACGGTCTTCCAAGTCCTCGAAATATTCGAGGAGTTTTTTCCAATCATCCATGTTGACTTGCACAGCGGCCTGTTTACCGCTGGCATCTACAACAAAGCGTACGTTTTTCAAAGCGGTAAGAGTGTCCATAGTTGCCTCAATTGGGATTATACCCTACCGACTTTACAGAGGCGCAGGAACAAATTGGCAATTTATCCTACATTATCCCGCCACCTTCTCCAACTCCGCGATCTGCGTCTCGATCAAATCCACTGCGGATTGAAGCGTCTTCCTATCGAAGGCCAGTTTCGCGCCCGCCGCCGCGTACAGCTCCGGCAGGGACGCGGTCGCGCCGAGCGACAGCGCGTGTCGGTACGACTGCACGGCCGCGGCCTGGTCTTTCAGCGCGTTCGCCCACACCTGCACCGCGCCGAGTTGCGCCATCCCGTATTCTATATAATAGAAAGGACTTTGCAGGATATGTCCCTGGTGATGCCACTGCGTGGGACGATAGATTTCAATGCCGCTGTAATCCACGTCTGGGATGAAGCGTGCGTGGAGTTTGCTCCATTTGGCGTCGCACTTTTTGGGGTCGGCGCCGCGGGTTGGGTTTTCGTAGATCCAATGCTGGAAGGCGTCCACCAGCGCCATGTAAGGCCAGCCGAGCAGGATGTCTTCGAGGGTTTCGATGCGGGCGCGGGCCGCCTCGGCGGGTGTGTAGAGTCCGCTATCGGCCAGGTAGGGTGCGGCCAGCAGTTCCATCCCCAGCGAGGCGATCTCCTGAAATTCCATCGGCGGGTTGCGCTGCATCCCATAAGGCAGGTTCACCATTTCCAGTGAATGGAAGGCGTGTCCGCTTTCGTGCAGGAGGGTCTGCACATCGTAATGGATGCCGACCGCGTTCATGAAGACGAACGGCTTGCGGGTCAATTCGAAAAATGCGCAGAACGCGCCGTCGGCTTTGTGCTTGCGACTCTTCAGGTCGAGCAGGTTTTCCGCCATCATCGTGCGAAAGTATTGACCGAGCGTCGGGTCGACGCGGTCGAAGATGTTGGCCGCGCCCGAAGCCAGTTGCGTGACGCGGCGAAACGGTCGCAGCGCCGTCCGGCCGAGCGGGTCCACGTACTCGTCCCATGGGCGGATCGTCTCGATGCCCAGCCGTTTGCGTCGGCGTTCGTAGACGCGGCTCGCGGCTGGCACCACCACTTTTTCAATGGACGTGTGAAAGACCCTGCAATCTCTTGGGGTGTAATCGAAGCGGGACTTTTGTTCCCAAACGTAGGCGCGGGTATCGGGCTTGTCTGCGTTGGCCGCAACCTGCCGGCGCAGGGCGAACAATTTGCGCCACAACTCGTGGATGGCGGGCTTGTCTGCCAGCATCCGTTCGCGCATCAAGCGCCACGAGACCTCGCACGCAAACAGGATGTTGTGCCCGCTGACGCAGCCGTCGAGGTTGGAGTAGATGCCCAGCAATTGAACCGCGCCCATCTCCGCGCCGGTCTCTTCGCGGACCTCGCGGCGGGCCGCCGTTTCGACGGTTTCTCCGCGCTGGATGCCCCCGCCGGGCAAATGCCATCCGCTCCGGTAGGTGTGACGGATAAGCAGGACGCGTCCATCTTTGACCAGCAGGACGCGCACGCCATACGTCACCGGGCGGAAGAGGAAGAGGTAGAGGCGATGGGCGAGGTAGAGGAGGCGTAACATGTAATCTTGTTTGTGTCCTGTTTGCCAGCAGTTGTACTGCTGGTTGGGTTCGGTAGTACAACTGCCGAAAAACAAGGCGGTTTGTTGTCCAGCAGTTGTACTGCTGGCTAGGTTCGGCAGTGCAACTGCCGAAGAACGGGGGCGGTTTGTTGCCCAGCAGCTGGACTGCTGGATGGGATCGGCAGTACAACTGCCGAAGAACAAAATCTATTTCGCAAAAAGTATATCGGTCGTTGGATAAGTCTTTTCGCCAAGCATATATGCGCGGGCGCTTGAATAAGGCCATTCATCCGCTGTTTTGACTAACTCCGCTCGAACAGGATTCATGTGAATGTAATCCGTTTTTTGACGCGCAAATTTTTCTGTGAAAATCGCTTCGGGATGCGATCCTTCCTGCCAGACCTGGTATTTGGAAACATCCTGGGCGCGATTTTCCCTGCGGGCTTTTTCGAATGTTTCGATGATTGCATGCGCATTTTGACGGGTCGCTTCTGCGGAAATCGCGCGCGATGTAAATCTCTTGAAATCTCTTGTCACATCAGAAAGATTGATCCCATGATCAGGCCAGAGGACCGCGTGCGCATGAGTCGGCATGACTACGAAGGCGTTGAGTTGGGTGTGTTTGTTCGTTCGCAAGTATTCAAGGGAATCGAGAATAATTTGACGGTAGCAAGCCTCTGAGAAAAGAGGCAACCAATCCACTATCGTCCATGTGACGAAGTAGGCGTAGTTTTGGTCGGTAAAAATGCGATAGGCGTTGGGCATGGTTTTGATTCTCGTGTTTTCAATGTTTCCCAGCAGTTGGACTGCTGGATGGGTTCGGCAGTGCAACTGCCGAAGAATGGGGGCGGTTTGTTGCCCGGCAGTTGGACTGCTGGATGGGTTCGGCAGTGCAACTGCCGAAGAACGGGGGCGGTTTGTTGCCCGGCAGTTGGATTGCTGGATGGGTTCGGCAGTGCAACTGCCGAAGAATGGGGGCGGTTTGTTGCCCGGCAGTTGGACTGCTGGATGGGTTCGGCAGTGCAACTGTCAAAGAACAAGCGGTTTGTTTCCCGGCAGTTGGATTGCTGGATGGGTTCGGCAGTGCAACTGTCAAAGAACAAGCGGTTTGTTTCCCGGCAGTTGGATTGCTGGATGGGATTGCAACTACCGAAGAACGAGGCGTTTGTTTCCCAGCAGTCGAACTGCTGGCTACTCGGCAGTACAACTGCCGAAAAACAATAGCGATTGCCGAAGAACGCGAAGCGCTACATTATTTTTAAATTCGCCAGACTCGCGGCGAGACGTTTGATGCCAACCGACTCGAAGACCACATCCACGAGTTCGTCGTCATCTTCGACGCGCGAGTTGAGCACGATGCCCTCGCCCCAGGTGGGATGTTGGACGCGCGTCCCGGCGCGAAACTTCGCGTCGAGAACAGGAGCAGGTTTACCCTGAGTCCGATCGAAGGGTTTGGGGGCGGAAGGGAGCGTCCACGAAGTGTCCGATGAGGCGCGTCCGCGTAGAGTCTTCCCCGTGCGCGAGCGTCCCTGCAACAAGTCGGCAGGCAGGTCGTCGAGATAGCGCGAGGGGAAAGTCTCCTCGGCGTAGCCGCGTCCGCCGCGTTGGACGGAGCGAATCAGATAGAGGCGGTCTTTGGCGCGCGTGATGCCGACGTAAAAGAGGCGGCGTTCCTCTTCCATGGCTTCGGGTTCGTCGAACGAACGGCTGTGCGGAAGGATGCCGTCGTCGAGGCCGACGATGAAGACCGCGCCGAACTCGAGACCTTTCGCGGCGTGGAGGGTGAGAAGCGTGGGCGCGTTGGCGTCGGTGATGGTGTCCTGGTCGGCGACGAGCGCGACGTTTTCGAGGAACTCTTCGAGCGTGCGCGTGGAATATTCCATGGCGAGGCGGCGGAGTTCCTGCACGTTTTCCCAGCGGTCTTCGCCTTCTTCGCTTTCATCGTCAATGTAGGCTTTGTAGTTGAGGTCGGCGAGGATGCGGTCGAAGAGTTCGACGACGGTCAGGGCGGGCGCGGCGGATTTC
>Ga0210036_1005526_pt1 | contig 10914 bp, 10 predicted proteins | sample CryGeymeta201515_FD_185469 | JGI IMG/M metagenome (GOLD analysis project Ga0210036, IMG submission 185469) | Groundwater microbial communities from Crystal Geyser aquifers in Utah, USA - Crystal Geyser metaG 2015-15 (SPAdes) (version 2) | ecosystem: Environmental > Aquatic > Deep subsurface >...
GGATACAATGAAACTTCATGAAGATGCGATAAAGCAGATAAAAGGCAAAAATTATTCGGCTGCTGAAAGCATCTTGAGAAAAGCAATTAGTCAAAAACCAGACGATGCGGCAATGCACAATCACCTTGGACTTGCGCTAAAAAATCAGGGCAAATTTAAAGAAGCGGTTAAGGCTTATGAAAAGGCCCTTCAGCTTAAGCCGGATTATTACGAGGCTATAAATAATCTGGCTGTAACTTATGAGATGCTTGGAGACAGAAAGAAGGCAGCGTTTTTTTATAAGAAGGCCCTCTCCCTGAACCCCTCCTACGCTGAGGCTCATTTGAATTATGCCATGCTGCTTGAGGCTGAAGGCGACAGCCAGACCGCAGAAAGCCACTATCAGCAATTTCTTACTCTTTCGTCTGACGAATCCCTGAAAAACAAAGTCAAAGAGCGGCTTAAGGAGATTAAAAAGTAAGTCAGGCTGCCTCTCTGCTGAGATTGCGAAAATTGCAGTTAATGAGTTTGCTTTGAGAACCTCCTCTAACATAAAACCCCCTTGCTTTTTCTACTTGGAAGTTGTAAAAAGGTCTTGTATTCCTATGCAAGAATATTACGCCCATAGTGTTGAGGGAAAGCCGACAAGCGAATGGCAGGGGCTTGAGGAGCATCTGACCCCACCTCAGTCCTCCCCTTGCCAAGGGGAGGTTGGAGGGGTAGCAGCAAGGAAGTTTGCAGATGAATTCGGCTCCGGCGATTGGGCTTATCTGGCGGGGTTGCGGCATGATGTGGGGAAGTGTTTATTTGTTTGTATAAGCTGACAGGATAGCATAAAATCAAAAAGCTACAAAGAAGGGAGGGCTTGTAAATGGAAAAATCATACGAGGTATCATTTGAAGTCGCGGGGCCAACGGCGATGTGGACAAGGCCGGACACAGGAGCGACACCGATCAGCTATCCCGTGCCGCCATGGTCTGCCGCAAAAGGACTATTTGAATCGATATCACGTTTGAAGAATGCAGTAATCATCCCTACAGCCGTTGAAATATGCGCTCCGATTGTCTATCACGACTACACTACAAACTATGGAGGACCACTGAGAAAAGACGAGTCTATAAGAAAAGGAAATCTATTTCAGCATAAGGCGACAGTGCTTATCAATGTTTGCTATAGGCTTTACGCGAGGCTTGAGGATTTCAAATATGTTCCAAAAACCCTCAAGGAAGCCGGGCAACTTGCTGAAGTCAATTCATGTCATTATGGGCAAGAGCGCTTCAATAGGCGGCTGTTTAGAGGCCAGTTCCACGATACCCCTTGTCTTGGATGGCGTGAATTTGTGCCGGATTACATAGGCCCATTCAGGAATAATACGAAAGTCCAGACTTCAATAAATGAAGTCCTGCCGTCGTTCCTTTATTCCGTATACGACCAAGACGCTGGGGTTCGCTCTCCACGATATGCCCAGAGTGAACACGGACGTCGAATCGAGAAAGGAAGGCTCGAATATGCTGAATGAATTGGTAGATCTTTACGACGCACTCAACAGGCTCGGATGCGATTTTAGCACTCCATATCCTCATTTTAGAAAGTGTCCCAAAGGTAAGGCTGCGTTTAGGGTGTCGTTGGATAAATGTGGCAAGGTGAGCGACATAAGTGCACTAACAGAATTTAAAATCGAGGAGGTTTATAGATGGCAAGAGGATAATCACACACCAACTTTCCCAGCCTTCAATGTCAGAGCTTTATTTGAAATACCTGATCCCCTGCCTGCTTTTTCATCGGAGAATGGAAAAGACATCCTTGCTTTTATAGAAAACTTGACGAATTCACGCACAAGGTCAATAAGGGCGGTCAAAGAGCTTGTATTAAATGAACTGATGACAAAATGTAATGACCTTTGGAGTGATGATATAACGTGGCTTGGCAAGTGTCTCAAGGATACGCCCGATACTATAAAAACAATGATAGGGGAAATTCCTAAACCCTACCAAGTGCTGGAGGAGCTTATCAAGCGCTCAAGGGCATGTGAACCAGAGGAACTGCAAAGAAGCGTTTGCTCTACACTAATGCAGAAATTGATAGAAACAGGTGAAAAGGTTTATGCCGAAGCTCTCTTTGCAGTTAAGGTCAAGGGAAAGAGGAAACGGCGAGGTAAGGAGCATGGTAAAGATTTTCTTTACCTTCTGACCATTGCGGACTGGAATAAATATCCTCCTGACCCGGAGATAGAAAAGTATCCTCCATACTCTACGGTAATCCAGGATTGGATGAGGACACAGTTTGAATCTTATAGCGAGGTGCATTGTTCGCCGACTGGTCAGCCCGATGCATATGGGAAAGACTCTGCGGGGGCAATGGAGAACTTTTCTCCGATTAGTGTAGGTGGCCTTGGCCCGAGAGTTCCTTTTGCGGCAAACTCTCAAATCCCTTGTCTTAGGCGCTATGGGCGTGAAGGGTCGTCTTTATTTCCCGCAGGTTCTGAGATAAGAAAGATGGCAGCCAAAGGCATGGATTATATCCTGAATCAAAAAATGGAAGGAACCACATGGAAAAGTCTTACAAAGTATGAGCCCAAAAGAAATAGCCGCAAAACTGTTATCTTTGCCTACTGCACAGAATTAAAAGATGCAAATACTTTGCAATTTTTTGATAGGGAGGAAGATGATTCCGATAAGGATATATACCGAAGCGAAGCAGCCACAAAACTTGCATTGAAACCTTTCGACGGAGTAGCTCAGCAAAAACCGGATGCAAAAATATCATTTAATGTGCTGGCTGCCGTAGACCGTGGCAATACTAAAATTCTTGCCAGCCGCAAGTATTCATTATCCCAACTCACAGAGGGGGCGTCCCGCTGGCAAGCAGGCAATGCTAACATTCCAAGTGTAAGCCTGCCGTGGATCACTCTCAATAAGAAGAAGGATGGGGATGAGAAGAGAAGTACGAGAGATGCCATTCCTCTTTATCCTATAGAAGCCATCAAGCTTCTCAATAGCGATTGGGATCAAGATGGCGCACTACGCACTCAATCGAGACGATTTACAACGGATGAGGCGCTGGATTTTCTTTTTGAAGGAGATAAGGTTATTGGTCAACGTATTGAGACGGGTATTGCCTTCGTAGTTGAAAAAACTTCTAATGTTATTATTTCAGCAGCATTGAAGACTCGACATGATTACCATAAAACAGGAGCAAAAATTAAATTCAAGGACACCTCTTATCTGCACATGCTCCCATCACTATACGGACTGCTTTTATTTAAGAAAGGAATAAGGAAGGAGGATTACATGATGGAAAATTTGTTTTATCTCGGAAGGTATTTTGCGGTGGTTGATGACCTCTACATCCAATATCATATGGATGTAAGATCAGGGAATGTTCCTATGAGTCTCTTGGGGAACGATAACATGAAGCTGGCATTACAGAACCCATTGGAGGCGTTTCTAACCCTAAGTAGCAGGCTTGCACATCCATATTACTCATGGGCAAAACGCGTAGGTACGAATGAAAAACCCGGCCAAATAGCAAAGAATTGCATCAGGAGAATTGCGGAATTAACTGACGAGTTGTCAAAGGCACAGCTTCCTACGGAGCTTAATGATGCAGCAAAGGCCAAATTGCTACTGGGATATCTTTCTTATGGAGCAAAGAAAGATGGTGGCTCAGATGGTAACAATGAACAAAAAAATGAAGGAGGAGAATAATTATGACAACCGAAACGACAGGAACCAATAGTATTCCAAGGGCAACAGGATTGATTATTGTAGAAGTTCGGAACTCTAACCCTAACGGCGATCCAGAACGTGACGGTGCTCCAAGAAAGCGTAGAGGGGATATAGGAGAAATCTCGCCGGTCTCTGTAAAACGGAAGATAAGGGATCTCGTAGGAAACAAACAAGGACCTATCTGGCTCTACTTAAAGGAGACATTAAAAATTACAGATGACAATCGCTTTGATATTCTGGAAGAACGTGGCAGGGATCGTGGTTCTATAAAGAATATGATTCTTGAAAAAAACGGTACAAAATTTATCGATAGTTTTTGGGATGCCCGTGTTTTCGGAAACACCTTTTTGGAGAAGGCCGAGGAAGAGTCAGGGAAAACCGGAGCCGATGCTGCGCCTGCTAAGGAAGTTAGTAAAGCAAAAACTAAGGATGCAATTACACTTAAGGAAAGCGTGAAGACAGGTGTTGTCCATTTTGGACTCGGTCTTTCGATAGCGCCTGTGACATCACGCACAGATTTTACGATGACCAATAAATCAAGCGTACAGAAAGATAAGACGAGTGGAATGGCGCCGGGTGCTTATAAGTTTGTTGAGCACGGAATCTATGCCATTCCATTTTTTGTTAACCCAACACAAGCAAGCAAAACCGGATGTTCAAAAACTGATGTCGATATTGTCTTAGAGTTAATTCCTTATGTCTACTCGCATAACCGTTCGCTTGTGAGGACACAGGTTGAGGTTTTGCACGCTTGGTACGCAAAGCACAACAATCAGAGGGGCTCTTGTAGCGATTTTGATCTTATAGATGCGCTCATGCCTAAAAAGAGGGAGGCTAAAGACAAACCTTCTGTTGAGCGGAGTGAATATATTATCCCTAATAAAAAGGATAATCCAGACATTTTCAAACAGTTCGAGGACAAGGTCACTATCGAAGACCTCATGGATCGGATGAGGTAGAAGGATATGGAGCTTTTAGCACATAGCGCACGTTATGGCTATCCGGAACAGTCTTATAAGGAGCATGCTTCCGAAGTAATGCGAATGGCTGAGTTATTTGCATCGGGTGTACTTCCTCACATTACATTTGGTGAACTTTTCATGTCGTCTGTATGCACATCTGCTGAGTATCACGACTTGGGGAAGATCGACACGGCAAATCAAAAAGTTCTTTCGGATAAGCCACAGGAGAAACTTCCTGTAAAGCATGAAGATGCGGGTACGGCTCTTCTCTTAAAAAACCATCTCCCAGCCGCTCTCTCTGTATTCTCACATCATAGCGGTCTTCCATCAATAGGGGAGGAGCGAGAAAAGGAGCACAGCTTTAGGAATGTTAATCAGGTCAGCGGATATGAAAAGACGGTAATGGATATTACTAATGAGAGTCTAAAAGATTACCTATCAAAACACGCAACAGAAATAAAGAATTCAGTGAGTGAACAGGCAGAGGGCGGAAGGCCGAAGGATACACTATTCTACAGGATGGCCCTTTCCTGTCTTGTTGATGCAGATCATACTGACACGGCAAGACACTATGGAGGGGAAGCACTTGCAACTGACATTCCTCTTTATCCGGCAAAAAGGCTTGAATGTCTTGACACATATATCCACTCATTTCCAACAGAAGATGTTACACCTGAGAGGCTTGCTGTAAGGCAAGAGTTTTATCATATTTGCAAAACTACAGAACCAGAAAAAAGAGGTATTTATGCTTGCAGCATGCCTGTTGGCACCGGCAAGACAACCTCTGTGATGGCGCATCTCTTGAGAGTGGCAGAGCAATTCAGCCTCCGACGGGTCTTTGTTGTGCTGCCGTTTACCAATATTATTGATCAGTCTGTAGAAACGTACCGCAAAGCACTGATTCTCCCTGGTGAAGACACTGAAGCTATAGTGGCGGCTCATCATCACAAAGCCGAATACAAGAATCAATTGTTAATGGCTTCTTCGTTTCGCTGGAGTGCCCCAATCACAGTGACAACTGCTGTTCAGTTCTTTGAGACACTTGCAGGTAATAGACCCGCATCACTCAGAAAACTTCACAACCTCCCAGGTGCTGCGATTTTTATTGATGAGGCACATGCTGCTCTTCCAGCACATCTTTGGCCTCAGGCATGGAAATGGCTACAAACCTTGGTAGAAAACTGGGGGTGTCATATTGTGCTTGGTTCCGGCTCGCTTTCTCATTTTTGGCACCTGAAAGAATTCTCAGAAACAAGAGTCATTGTTCCGGAAATTGCAGGGGACAATCTTTACAAGAAGGCTGCACAACATGAGCAGAACAGAATTGTATATAGTGTGGAAAAAAACCCGATGAGTCTTGATGAGTTGTATCGGTGGGTGCATAACCTGAACGGTCCGCGAATCGTTGTTATGAACACGGTACAGTCAGCAGCAGCCTTAGCTGATAAGATTGCACACGAAAGAGGGCGAAAGACGGTTGAACATCTTTCAACAGCGCTTACTTCCATCGACCGGAAAAATACGCTCGAAAGAATCAAGTTGAGACTAAAAGACAAGAATGATACAGATTGGACACTTGTAGCTACTACCTGCGCTGAGGCAGGGCTAAACTTCTCATTCCGTTCTGGAGCAAGGGAGATGAGCAGCCTTGGGAGCACAATACAGCTTGGTGGACGTGTAAATAGGCAGTGTGAATATGGTGCGGATTGTGAAGTATGGTGTTTTTATATTAAAAAAGATGCGTTTCTCAGGGATCACAAACATTTCAAAATTTCTGCCGCTGTTTTGGCAAAGCTTCTTGACGAGAGGAAAATCAGCCCCGATTCCTGCACAGAGGCATTGCTGAGGGAAATTCGTGAAAGAAATACCGGCATGGCGAGTGATAATTTGATAGTACAAGCTGAAAACCGAGCCAATTATCCAAGTGTCGCTAAGTTGTTTCAAGTTATAGAAGACAATGAGATGTTTACCGTTATTATTGATGAGGAATTTAAAATAAGACTTGAAAATAGGGAGAAGCCGACAAGAAGGGAAATGCAGACTTTGACCGTGAGAATGCGCAGAGACCAAATTGACGCATTGCGTTTGCCGAGGATTAGTAGATACGAAGATTTGTACTTCTGCTATCCAGAGTTTTACGATAACTTTTTGGGGTATATGAGAGGGATTCTACAAACAATATCAGTTTCACAGGTAGGCAGCATAATATAATTTCAAGAAATCACAGAAACAGGTGACAACACATGCCTAACCCAAAAGAACACCCGCAACTCATCCCGCCGCACGGTGGCTATCGGGAGCTGCAGTCTTACAAAATGTCAGAGATTGTTTATGACGCCACGATAGTATTCTGCAATCGCTTCATCAACATCCGCTCCCGCACTCATGACCAGATGGTGCAGGCAGCGCGCAGCGGCAAACAAAATATCGCTGAGGGCAGCATGGCGTCAGGGACTTCTAAAAAGACTGAGCTAAAGCTAATCGGAGTGGCACGGGCGAGCCTTGAAGAGCTGCTGCTGGATTATGAGGATTACTTGCGGCAGAAGGGGCTGCCTCTTTGGGGAAAAGAGCATGAGCAAGCGCGGGAAATAAGAGCGCTTGCTCATGAAAAGAATAGGTCATATTCGACATATAAGACCTATATCGAGTATTCGCCGCAGGAAGCAGCGGCGAATACTCTAATCTGCCTGATTCATCAGACAAACTACCTGCTCGACCAACAACTGCGGGCCTTGGAAAAGGAGTTTTTGGAGGAAGGCGGTTTTACGGAAAGACTTTATTCTGCGCGTGCGCAGGCGCGCAGAATAAAGAAATAGGTCGTATATGTCTTATACGACTCATAAGACCTATGTTTTTTCAGAAGACGATTTGATTCAACTCTCTTCCTTGCAGCACTTCATGTACTGCAAGCGGCAGTGCGCTCTGATCCATATTGAGCAGATATGGAGCGAGAATGTTTTCACTGCCGAGGGCAGGATTATGCACGACAAAGCAGATAGCAACAAATTCGAATCACGCGGGAATGTTCGTATTGACTATAGCGTTCCCCTGCGGTCGCTGAGACTTGGGCTTATCGGAAAGGCGGATGTGGTGGAGTTTCACAAACAGGGTGACAAGTGGATTCCTTTTCCTGTGGAATACAAGCGCGGAAAACCCAAGATTGATGATTGCGATAAAGTGCAGCTTTGCGCTCAGGCAATCTGTCTTGAGGAGATGCTGAATGTCGAAATTCCGGAAGGAGCACTTTTTTACGGCCAGACTCACCACAGGCATGATGTGATTTTTGACAAGGCATTGCGCATGGAAACAGAAGATACAGCAAGAAAAGTTCACGCGCTGATTGAATCAGGCATCACGCCGAAAGCTGAATACTCGAAAAAGTGCAAGAAATGTTCATTGCTTGAGTTGTGTATGCCGAAAACATGCGGTAAGTCATGGTCGGCAAGGAAGTATCTATTGACGGCTATTGAGGAGGGATGAAGAAAAGGAAGCCCATGAAGAAAAAGAAAGAACAAATTCCAGTTAAAAGTGATTTGATTCTGTATCAGACAGAGGACGGCAAAACAAGGATTGAAGTCCGGCTGCAGGATGAAACCGTGTGGCTTAGCCAGAAGCTTATGGCTGAACTGTTTCAAACAACCAAACAAAATATTAGTCTGCATATCCAGAACATATTTGACGAGGGCGAACTGATGCCTGAAGCAACTGTCAAGGAATACTTGACAGTTCAAACAGAAGGCCCACGGCAGGTAAAGAGGCCTGTTGATTTCTATAACCTCGATATGATTATTTCAGTAGGTTATCGGGTCAACAGTATTCGCGGCACGCAATTCCGCATTTGGGCGACCCAACGGCTGCGGGAATACATTATCAAGGGTTTTACTCTTGACGATGAGCGTTTGAAGCAGGCCGGAGGCGGCAATTACTTTGATGAACTGCTTGCCCGCATCCGTGACATTCGCTCGTCTGAAAAAATCTTCTGGCGCAAAGTGCTGGATATTTATGCTACGAGTATTGATTATGATTCTAACACTGATATGTCAAAGGAGTTCTTCTCAATTATACAGAATAAGATGCACTGGGCAGCACATGGTCATACTGCCGCAGAAATTATTTATGACAGGGCTGATGCCTCAAAACCGCATATGGGCATGACTGTGTGGCTGGGCGATAAACCCCGGAAAGCAGATGCTGAAATTGCCAAGAATTATTTGAATGAGCAAGAGCTTGATGTATTGAACCGGATTGTAACTATGTATCTCGACTTTGCCGAACTTCAAGCTTTGAACCGAAAGTCTATGCATATGAGGGACTGGATTGCCAAGCTCGACGATTTTTTAAAGCTCACCGGCAGGGATATTCTCACTCATGCCGGAAAAATCAGTCATGATGAAGCATTGGGAAAAGCTCATGCTGAATATGAACGACACCACACAGAACGACTGAATGAACCGTCTTCTGTTGAGAAGCAATTCCTTGAAGCGTTAGATAAGACAAAGCAGATAGATAAATCGAAAAGACGAGGTCGCAAAAAAGAATGAAAAGACACCTTAATACATTGTTCGTAACAACGCAGGGCGCGTATCTTTCAAAAGAAGGAGAAACAGTCATTGTCAAGGTTGATGGCGAAGTGGCCCTGCGCCTGCCTGTTCATACCCTCGGAGGCATTGTCTGTTTCGGACAGGTCAGTTGCAGCCCGTATCTTATGGGTTTTTGCGCAGAGCGCGGCGTGTCAGTTAGTTTCATGACTGAAAACGGCAGCTTCCTTGCAAAGGTGCAGGGGCCTGTGTCAGGCAATGTGCTTTTGAGGCGCGAACAATACAGGAAGGCTGATGATCAGAAATTCTCTGCTGAAATGGCGACTGCTTTTCTTACAGGAAAGATTACCAACAGCAGGACGGTTTTGCAAAGAGCGCTGCGGGATCATTCAGAGAAGATTGAATGTTCCGAGCTTGAAGATGCAGTTCAAAAACTCAACAGCTCTTTGAGGAGGCTTCAGTCTGATTCAGAGCTCGATTCTTTGCGCGGGATTGAGGGCGACTCTGCAAATGCATATTTCAGCGTCTTCGATCACCTGATTACAACTCAAAAGGAAAACTTCTTTTTCAAGGAGCGTAACAGGCGTCCGCCGCTCGATAATGTAAACTGTTTGATTTCTTTTCTTTATGTGATTCTGATGCACGATATAAGGTCTGCGCTTGAAGCAGTCGGGCTGGACCCTGCTGTGGGCTTTTTGCACAGAGATCGGCCGGGAAGATACAGCCTTGCCCTGGATTTGATGGAAGAGTTCCGTCCGTTTTTTGCAGACCGTCTGGCTCTTTCATTGATAAATCTCTGTCAGGTGCAGGACAAGGGGTTTAATAAAAAAGAATCAGGCGCAGTATGGATGGATGACGAAACGAGAAAAACAGTGCTGGTGACTTATCAGAAGCGAAAGCAGGATGAGATAATGCATCCTTTTTTGAAAGAGAAAGTTACTGTCGGGCTGTTATTTCACACGCAGGCATTGCTTCTGGCGCGCTATCTGCGCGGGGATATGGATGCATATCCGCCGTTTATATGGAAGTGAGAGACCCCTCTTTACTCCTCCCCTTGCCAAGGGGAGGACGGGTGGGGTTAAAGTATAAGGAGAATTATAATCACATTCTCTGTCACTCCCGCTTGTCGGGAGTCTTTCTTGAAGAACGATTCTGGACAAGCCAGAATGACATACATTTGTGGTGAGGTTTTTATGTTTATGATTGTAAGTTATGATGTGTCAACAGTTGAGAAGGGCGGGCCGCGCCGCCTGCGGAGGGTAGCTCGCGCATGTCTTGACTATGGACAGAGGGTTCAGAATTCTGTCTTTGAATGTATTGTTGACCCTGTGCAATGGACAACGCTCAGGTCGAGGCTCGTTAAGGAGATTGACCCTAAAAAAGACAGTCTGAGGTTTTATTATCTCGGCTCTAACTGGAAACACAGGGTTGAGCATGTGGGCGCAAAGGCAACGATTGAACAGGATGGGCCGTTGATAATTTGATGGCTTGCGAACCTGAGGGGCACATAAGTCGTCGGTAAAGTTCGCAAACCATAAAATAGCTTTCAAAAACGCTGTGTTTTGTAAAATGCTCTTTGACAACTGAAGGTTTTATTTGCAGAAAAAGATGCGGTTCGCAGAAAATGAGCAATTTATCTTTTTAATTTAGTAAGTTGTAGTTTAACAGTCGCCCCTCGCGCAGGGGCGTGGATTGAAACTTAGCAAT